>VYLX01000160.1_pt1 | contig 13147 bp, 10 predicted proteins | sample 5114181 | NCBI WGS metagenome assembly VYLX01 (sample SAMN12291812, study PRJNA351875) | freshwater metagenome | isolation source: freshwater lake | place: USA: Michigan, Sherman Lake | collected 2011-08-08
CGTGCGGTCAGGCGGCCCTTTTCGTGCTGGCGGGCCATGGCGGCCTTTCCGCCGCCGGCGCGGATGAGTTGCTCGTCGACGCGGTAGAGGTCGACCAGGTGGCGGAGGTCGGCGGGGGCGGCCGGGGGGGCGGTTGCGGGCTTGGCGGGCTTGGCGGCGGGCTTATCGGGCGTCATGAGCGGAGCGTAGCGGGATGGCGTTCGGGCGGTGTGTACCGGGACAGCGGGCTGCGGACGGTGCGCGCGGGGCGATGGATCGGGGTAGCGCGGTCCCGTATGGGTGAGGCCCGTGCTTCGCCCCCCCTCATGGGGCGAAAGTTGGCAAATTGGTGTCTCTACGGGAGAGTCGCTGTCGGGAGCGGTCGATGCAAGCCCGCATCCCTTCGAACCGGAGATGGACATGTTCAAGAGTGTCGCGACAAAGCTGATTGTGTCGGTCGGTGTCGGTCTGGCGGCGCTGGTGCTTGTGACGGCGGTGAGTCTGTGGGTGTTCTCGCAGACCCGGGACATGGAGGTGGACAAGGGGCATCTCAGCGACGCCATGCGCAATCATCTCGAGGGCGACATGATGCATGACGCGCTGCGGGGCGATGTGCTCGCGGCGATCCTTGCACGGACGGATGACGAGCTTTCCGCGGCCCGGCGCGAGCTGGGCGAGCACGCCGAGTGGTTCCGCAAGGTGCTCAAGGACAACGAGGCGCTGGATCTGCCCGAGAGCATCCGCGCGGGACTGGCGGAGGTTCGGCCGGTGCTCGATTCGTACATCGCCTCGGCGGTTCGTGTGACCGAGAGTGTGCGACCGGGCAGCGACGAGCGCCCTGAGGAACTCGCGGCGTTCACGGGTGTTTACGGCGAACTCGAGGAGCGCATGGAGAAGGTCTCGGACCTGATCAGCGCGGAACTGGACGCCACCACCGCCGCGGCGTCGGCGAGGGCGAGCTCCGCGGTGATGCTGATCGTGGGCGTGGCGCTGGGCGGGCTGGTGCTCGCGTCGATCGCGGCCTTTGCGACGGTCACGAGCATTTCGCGGCCTTTGCGCCGGACCTCGGCGTTCCTGCAACTGGTGGCGCAGGGCGACCTGACCAAGCGGCTGGCGGAGGACTCGGGCGACGAGTTCGCCGGGCTTGCGCGGAACTGCAACCAGACGGTGGAGTCGATCAGCAAGATCCTTCAGGCTTCGCGGAGCGTGGCGGGGCAGGTGGAGAAGATCAGCGTTGAGATCGACGGCTCGGCGAAGGCATCGCTGGACAACGCGCGGTCGCAGAGCCAGACGCTGGCGCAGATGTCTGCGGCGATCGAGCAGATGAGTTCGTCGATCACGGCGGCCGCCGGGCGGAGCGCCGACGCGGCGCGGACGGCGATCGAGAGCGGCAAGACGGCGGAGGACTCGGCCTCTGCGGTGGGCGGGATGATCGCGGAGATGAAGACGATCGAGGAGGGTGTTCGTCGCAGCGGGGAGATGGTCAACGAACTCGGCGCGCGGGGCGAGGAGATCGGGCGGATCATCGCGGTGATCAACGACATCGCCGAGCAGACCAACCTGCTGGCGCTCAACGCGGCGATCGAGGCGGCGCGTGCGGGAGAGCACGGGCGCGGCTTCGCGGTCGTTGCCGACGAGGTGCGCAAACTCGCCGACCGGACGACTGGCGCGACGGCGGAGGTGGGCAAGAGCATCGGCGCGATCCAGGAGCAGACCAAACTCGCCGTCGAGCAGATGCAGCAGGGTCGCGAGCAGGTCTCGCGCGGTGCGCAGCGTGCGGGCGAGGCGGGCACGACGATCGAGCGGATCGTCACGGGATCGCGGCAGGTGGCAAGCCTGATCCAGTCCATCGCCGCGGGGACCGAGGAGCAGACCAGCGCCGGTCAGCAGATCGCCAGCGGGGTTTCGAGTGCGGCCAAGACGGCGGAGGAGGCGTGCGCCGCGGCGGAACGTGCCGCGGGCATGACGACGAGCCTGAGCCAGCAGTCTCGGACGCTGATGTCCGGAATCAACCGGTTCAAACTGCCCTGAGCGTGTGCGAGGGCGATCAGCCCAGGGCGTCGGCGCGATTGGCGACGATGGTGAAGACCGAATCGAGCTTGGCGATGCCGAAGATGGATCGCACGCGGTCGGTCAATGCGCAGAGGACGAGCGTCGAGCCGTTCTTGCGGGCGGCCTGCATGGCCTCGACGAGGGTGGCCAGGCCCGAGGAGTCCATATAAGGGACGCCGGCGAGGTCGACGACCAGGCGCGAGCCTTTGGCGTTGTGCTTCTTGAGTTCTGCGCGCAGGACGGGGGACCCGTTGAGATCGATGTCGCCGGAGGGCGTGATGACGATGCTGCCCTTCTCGGTCTGCACGTTCAGGCGGAGCGAAGAGAGGGAGTTGTCGGGCATGGTGGGTCTCGCGGTGCGCTGGGGCGGAAGGTGGTGCGGAAAGCGGTGCGGCGTGTGGGGGAGGCAGAGGTTCGGGAAGGGCGAAGGTGCGGGCGAACGGGTCCGCGGCGGGCTCAGGACTTCGCGGGGCCCGCGGGCTCGTGGGGTTCCGGGGCTGTTGCCTCGGCGGGTTTGCGGAGTTTGACCATGGTCAGTCGCATGCCGCGGGGCGTGCGATGCTCGTAGCGGACCTCGTCCATGACCTCGTTGATGATGTGCACGCCCAGGCCGCCCGGGCGGACATTCTCAAGGTCGCGGCTCTTGATGGAGGCCAGATCGACCTGCTTGGCCTCGTCCTCAAGGACGATCCGCAGGCCGGTGGTGATGGAGTGATCGACCTCTGTCGGCGGGGTGCCCGGGGGGACGTTCGCGCCGGTGATGGGGACGCCGCCCTCGGGCTGGATGAAGATCCAGATGGGGCGGTCGGGGTCACGGTCGTAGCCGTGGCGGATGATGTTGCAGAGCGCTTCATCAACGGCCAGGGCCAGTTGCCCGCAGGCTTCTTCGGAGAAGCCCAGTCGGTGGGCGACCTGATAGACCAGTTCGCGTGCACCGGCGAGGAACAGCGTGTTGCTGCTGATGCGGAGTTGGATCGGCGCGTGTGAGGTCATGGTGTTGAAGCCGGGGCGGAGGTGGCCCGCAGAGGCCGGGAAGTGTTGGCGTGCGGATGGTTCTCGGCCAGCCAGGCCCGCCAGCGGTCGATGCCCTGCTGGCGCTGCTCGGGCGGGTCGAAGTGGCGGTAGCCGTTGGTGGTGCCGGTCAGTTCGTTCAGGGTCGTGATGGAGAGCATCCGGACCGCAGGGTCGGCGCTATCCAGCGCGGCGACAAGGTCGGGAATGTGCTGCTGATCCTGATCGCGGGCGGTGTCGGCGATGGCGTACAGCAGCGCGCCGGGCTCGGGGGAGGCGAAGCCCTGATTGTCCAGAGGCGGGCCGCAGGACGCGGCCAGTGCGGCAAAGGCCAGCAGCATGCCGCACGCCAGCGCCCGGGCACGCGAACGCGAGAGGGGCATCGGGAGCAATGGGGTCACACACGCCATCATGCCATCGTACGCGACGGCCCGGGGGGCGTGTCGGCGGGATTCGGGGGGCCGGCCGGGGCGGCCGGGGCGGGCGGGCGGCCGTGCAAGGGCGGAAGTCTCCCGAGAAGTGATGCCCACGGCGGTTGGGTGGCGTCGCGGCGTGGTTGTGGTCTCTACTCTTGAGCCATGTTCTCCGCCCTGACGGACGCTCGCGTCACGCTTGCCCGGTGGATGGTCGCCAGCCGCATGCTCCTGATTCTGTCGGCCATGGCGCTGCTGCTGCCCGTGCTGGCCTTTGCGCCGGCGAGCCAATCGGTGCCAAGCCCGACGATCGGCGGGCCGGTCGCGATTCCCGCTGCGCGGTACGCGCGCAACATCGTGGTGATCACGATCGAAGGGGAGATCTCCGCGACGACGGCGCGGAGCGTCAAGCGTCGGCTGGCGTCGGCGGTGGAGGCCAACGCCGACGCGGTGGTGATCGAACTGAACACCCCGGGCGGCGAGGTTGGCGCGGTGCTGGAGATCTGCGGGGCGATCAAGCGCTCGCCGATCCAGAACATTGTCGCGTGGGTTCGCCCCGACGCGTACTCGGGCGGGGCGATCATCGCGCTGGCGTGCACGGAGGTCGTCGTCAGCGACGGCGCGACGATGGGCGATGCGCTGCCGATCCGCATCTCGATGGCGGGGCTGAACTCGATGAGCGAGGCCGAGCGGCAGAAGTTTCTCGCGCCGCTGCTGGCGGAGGTCGTCGACTCGGCCCGTCTGCGGGGGTACGACGAGAAACTGGTGCAGGGGATGGTGTCGCTGGGCGTGGAACTGTGGCTGGTCGAGTCGGTCACGCAGCCCGGGACGTTCCTGTTTCTTGATCGTGCGGAGTACCGCGTGGTCTTCGGCGAGGAGCCGACGGGCGGACAGCCCGTGGTGCCGTCGGCGGCGCCGATCGCCGGTGCTCCGGTCGATACCTCTGCGACGCCCGCGCCGGCGGAGCCTCGGCGGGATCGGCGCGGGCGGTTGATCAAGCCGCTGGGCCCGTCGAGCATGGACACGGGCCAGCCGAACGCTCCGGACGCGACGCCGTTTCTCCCGGCGGCCCCGAACTTCGGGCCGGGCCTGCAACGCCAGGTCAACGCGGGGCTCTCGCAGGCCAGCGCGCGCCCGGTGATCACGTCGGCGGACAAGGGGCAGTGGCGGCTGGTGGAGTTCGTCAGCGACGGGCGCGGGATCATCACGCTCAAGTCTCGCGACCTGCTGCGCTTCGGGCTGGCGCAGCCGGCCAGCACGTCCTCGGGAACGATCAACAACGATGAGGAACTCAAGGCTTACTTCCAGGCGGTGAACCTGGTCCGGCTGAACACCACGGTGTTCGAGGTGGCCGCGGCGTTTCTGGAACTCTGGCCTGTCAAGGCGCTGCTGCTGATCGTGTTCCTGCTGTCGCTGTTCATCGAGGTCATGAACCCGGGCCTGATCCTGCCGGGAACGGTCGCGGGCTTCGCGCTGCTGCTGCTGGTCGCGCCGCCGATGCTGGTGAGCCTCAACTACATCTGGGCGGTGGTCGCGATCCTGGCCGGAATCTCGCTGATCGCGCTGGAGATTTTCGTGCTGCCGGGGTTCGGGGTCTTCGGCGTTCTGGGGCTCGTGCTGCTCTTTGGCGGGCTGGTCGGGGTGGTCATTCCCACCGGCGGTCAGGGCCTGTTCCCGGGCGACGCCTCGAACTCGCGACTTGGCACAGGGCTGGCGACCTTCGCGATCGCACTATCGACCGCGGGGGTGGGGATGTATCTCATCGGTCGGCATCTGGGCTCGCTGCCCATTCTCAATCGCCTGATCCTCTCGGGGGTCGCCCGGAATGACGATGATCGGGATCAGGCGATGTCGGGCCAGATCGGCGGCGGCGCAGCGGGCGGGATCGGGACGCTCGACAGCGATCTGATCGATGCGCGGGGCGTGGTCATTTCGCCCCTTCGCCCGTCCGGGCGGGTGCAGGTCGGCGAGCGGATCATCGACGCCGTCGCCGACACGGGGTACATCCCCGCCGGGGCGGCGGTGCGGATCATCGAGGCCTCATCGTTCCGGGTGGTCGTTGAACGAGTGGACGAGCCCGGGCCAGGCGCGGGCGGGGCGCAGGCGTGAGTGGTTGGGGGGCGAGCCCGCGGCCTCGGCGTTTTTCGTGTGTACGCTCTTGCGTCCCCTCGGGCCGATGATGTCGTTCGGATGTCACTTATGCGTCAACTCTTTGCCGGTCTTGGTGCTGCTCTTTCGCCCGCGTCGCTGGTCATGGCCCTGCAGGCCGGCGGCACGCAGAACGCCGCCGCGACCGCGGCGGCTGGTGCGGCGGCGGTGGCAACGGGCGATTCGTCCACGCTCTTCTGGGGGCTGGGCCTGCTCGGGCTGGCGGTGCTGCTGCTGGTCATCGATGTGTTCGTGCCGTCGATGGGCGTGCTGGCGCTGACGTCGTTCTGCGTCGCGGTCGCGGCGGTGGTCGTGCTGTTCAACTACTCACAGACCTGGGGCATGATCGGGGCGACGCTCGTGATCATCGGCGGGCCGATCGCGTTCTTCTTTCTGCTGAACATCATGCCCAGCACGCCCATCGGCAGACGACTGGTGCTGGGCAGCACCGCGGTGGTCGATGGCGATGCGCCCGGGCAGGCCGGTATCGGCACGCCCCTGTCGCCCGAGGCCGGGCTGATCGGCAAACAGGGCGTGGTGCTGTCGGATCTGCGTCCGGTGGGCACGATCCGGATCGACCAGACCCGGTATGACGCGCTGTCGGACCTCGGCCTGATCCGTGCCGGGACGATGGTGAAGGTGGTCGCCGTGGATGGAACCTCGCTGAAGGTTCGTGCGGTCAGCGCCTGAGATTTCCGGACGCGCTGGATGCCCACTACACTGTGTCCTCGGCGAGGTCGAACTTTGTTCGATCTTTGCCGATGCTTTGACTGATACTTGGTCTTTCTGGAGTCCGATTCATGCCTCAACTCGCCCCGTGGGTCATTGCCCTGATCGTCGTCGGGATCATCTTTGTTCTCATCATCGCGGTGATTTTGTTCCAGTTCCTGGGGCTGTACATCCAGGCGCTGTTCAGCGGTGCGAAGGTCGGGCTGGCGGAACTGGTCGGTATGCGTCTGCGGAAGGTGGACGCGAAGATCATCGTTTTCAGCCGGATCCGCGCGACCAAGGCCGGGCTGCCGATCACGACGGACCAGTTGGAAACGCACTATCTCGCCGGCGGGCGGGTGCCGAATGTCATCACGGCCCTGATCGCGGCGCGGAGCGCGAAGATTCCGCTGGACTGGGACACGGCGTGCGCGATCGACCGCGCCGGGCGCGACATCGTCGACGCCGTGCAGACCAGCGTGAACCCGAAGGTCATCGACTGCCCCGCGCAGAACGGCCCCCGCTCGACGATCGACGCCGTGGCTCAGGACGGCATCCAACTCAAGGCAAAGGCCCGCGTGACAGTGCGGACGAACATCGGGCGGCTGGTCGGTGGCGCGACGGAGGAAACGATCATCGCCCGAGTGGGTGAGGGCATCGTGACGACGATCGGCTCGGCGATCAGCCACAAGGCGGTGCTGGAGAACCCCGATCAGATTTCCAAGACGGTGATGGCCAAGGGCCTGGACGCGGGCTCGGCGTTCGAGATTTTGTCGATCGACATTGCCGATATTGACGTTGGCGAGAACATCGGCGCGCAGCTTCAGCAGGCGCAGGCCGAGGCGGACAAGAAGCGGTTCCAGGCAGAGGCTGAGAAGCGGCGTGCACTGGCGATGGCGCTGGAGCAGGAGAACAAGGCCAAGATCGAAGAGAACAAGGCGATCGTGGTGCTTGCCGAGGCCGAGATTCCGCGTGCGATGGCCGAGGCGTTCCGGTCGGGGAACTTCGGGATCATGGACTTCTACCGCATGAAGAACCTTCAGGCGGACACGCAGATGCGGGCCGCGATTTCGGGTGCGGGTGACCAGAAGATCAATCAGCAGTAACCGCCACGCGCGACGGTGACCGAGCGGTCACGGGCTCGGAGCAAAATCGTTCACTGACCACAGGGCAGCACGTCGGCCAGGGCCGGCTCGGGGAGAAGGTGCGCCCACCGCTGGAGCTCGCAGTGCAAAACCTGTCGGTAGTGCTGCAAGCGAGTTCCGGGATCGTCCAGCGCGGCCCCGAACGATCGGGTCAAGTCCTTATAGATGAGCTTCACCGGCACTTCGACAACGCTCAGGCCCATCGCCGCGGCCTGAACCCAGAGCTGCATGGGGAAGGCGTATCCCGCCTGCGAGAGGGGCATTTTGCGGAGTGGCTCGACGCGGTGGGCCTTGAATCCGCAGAACGAATCGGTCAGTGAAAGTCCAAGTCGGGTGCCCAGACGCGCGTTGAGTTCGGCGGTCATGGCGCGGTTGATCGCTCGGCGGTCGGCGGGGGGCGTGGTGGACTCATCGAGCGATGCGAGGTAGCGCGAGCCGCTGATGATGTCCCACGTCCCGTCCATGAGTTCGACGAAAGCCGGGATGCTCGCCGGCTCGTGCTGCTCGTCGCAGTCCATGGTGATGACCCAGTCGTATCCCCGTGCCTGAGCGAAGCCGAAGGCGTCGATGAGGCTTGCGCCGTAGCCCTGGTTGTGGGGGTGGCGGAGGGTGGTGATGGGGAGCGAGCGGAGGATGTCGGGGGTCTGGTCGGTGGAGCCGTCGTCAATGAGGACGACGTCGGGGCAGAAGTTCAGAACGCGCTCAACCACACCGCGGACGGTGCGTTGTTCATTGAAGACGGGGATGGCCACGAGCACGCGCGGCGGCGAACCCGGCCTCGTGGTGGATGCGGGGCGTGGTCGGTACGTCGGCGGTGGGAGCTCGGAACTCATGATCGCGTGACGGGGAGGATGGTAGACGGGCCGTGATGTTTGGTGGACCCGAAGTGGGGCGAACCTCGTATACAGGGGTCCGGAGGCATCCGCTGCGAGCGAATGGAGCAAGGTTGCGTGCGGACCGGGGACAACTCGGCGCGTGCCGTGCGGGCACGATCCGGGCTACTCTGTCCGGCCGGACACCTGGTCGTGGCGGGAGCCCCGTCGCGATGGTGCCTCGGACGTCGGCCGCGCGGATTCGAGGAGTGTCGAGCGCGTGGCGGACGGGCGAATCGAGCGTGAGAAACAGGCGACCTGAGCGGTCGATCAAGCGGTGCAGACGACGAAGGGAGCGCTATGGCCGGGAACGCATGCTGGGGCGTTGAACTTGGAGCCGGGGCGATCAAAGCGGTCAAGATGATCCGCGACGGCGACGGGGTGAAGGTGGTCGATTTTGCGATCCTGCCTCACAAGAAGGTCCTGAGCATGCCGGAGGTTGACGAGAAGGAAGCCAAGCGCGCCGCGCTGGGCTCCTTTGTCAGCCAGGTGGACCTGAACAAGGCGAAACTGGCGATTTCGGTCGCGGGACACTCGGCCTTTGCCCGGTTTGCGAAACTCCCGCCGGTGGAGGCGAGCAAGATCCCGGACATCGTCAAGTTCGAGGCGGTGCAGCAGATCCCGTTCCCGATCGACGATGTGCAGTGGGACTATCAGACATTTGTTCGTCCGGATCAGCCCGATGAGGTCGAGGTCGGCATCTTCGCGATCACGACGGAAAAGTGCATGGAGAAGCTGGCCAAGTGGCAGGATGTCGGGCGCATGCCCGAGGTGCTGACGCTCAGCCCGCTCGCGGCGTACAACGCCGTCGCGTTCGATCAGGGCTTTACGGAGCAGACGACCGGGACGGTGATCCTGGACATCGGCACCACGAGCACGGACCTGATCATCGCCGAGGGCGGCAGGATCTGGATCCGCACGTTCCCCATCGGCGGGCACAACTTCACCGAGGCGCTGATCACGACGTTCAACCTGTCGTACAGCAAGGCCGAGAAGCTCAAGAAGGAAGCCGAGACAGCCAGCGCCGCCCGGCACGTGCTGCAGGCACTGCGTCCGGTCTTCACGGACCTTGCGCAGGACGTTCAGCGGTCCATCGGGTATTACCAAAGCCTGCACCGCAACGCGAAACTCACGCGAGTGATCGGCCTGGGCGCGACGTTCAACCTGCCCGGTCTGCGCAAGTTCCTCAGCCAGCAGCTGGGCATCGAGGTCACGCGGCTGGAAGGCTTTCAGCGGATCAAGATGGACGGCGAGCGCAACACGGAACTGCAGGCCAACGCCATGTCGCTGGCGACGGCCACGGGCCTGGCGCTGCAGGGCCTGGAAATGGAAGTGATCGCGGCGAACCTCGTTCCCGCGGCGGTGGTGCGCTCGGCGATGTGGAAGCAGAAGACCCCATGGTTCATGGCCGCGGCGGGCGTGGGCCTGGCCGCGTGCGGGGCGATGTTCATCGGCTGGGCACGCGACCGCGCGTCGGTCAGCGGCGGAACGCCGGCGATCGTTCAGAGCGTCCGCGGCGAGGCCAAGGTCCTCAAGGACCAGTGGCAGACCTTCGAGGGCGAGTTCAGGCCCGACACGCGGGCGATCTCGGCGATGGGCCTGCTCGACGATCGATCGACCTTCGCGAAGATCACCGACGATTTCGGGCAGATCATGAACGCGATGCAGTCGGCCATCCGGCCGCTGCCCGATCAGCCGCCGGAGCAGGCCGCGACGCGTGTGACGCTGCGCGAATTCACCACGGATTACAGTTTCGGGAGTGGGGGCGGCGGGGGTTCTGGCGTTGGTTCCGGTGGCGAGCGTGGCGAGGCGCCGCCGATGGGTGTCGATGGTGTTCCGGCCGAGGGCGCGGAGGCCAAGCCGCGGATCCGCGTGTCGATGCGTGTGCAGATGGCCATGACCGATCGTGAGGCGGAGGCGTTCCTGCGTGACACGGTCCGCAAGTGGCTGGAGACCAACGCCAAGCGGAACGATGTGGGGTACGAGTATCAGGTCTCGTCGTTCAAGCTGGAGAAGGTCGGCCGCGACGTGGTGGGGCAGGCGACGTTGCCGCCGGTCGGCGGTGGTGGCGGCGGTGCAGGTGGACCGGCTCAGCCTCCCGATGCGCCGCCGAGGGGCGGCCCTGCGCCGGGTGCGCCGACGGGCAATGTTGACCAGTTGGCGCCGCTGCCGGCGATGCCGCCATTGGCGCCGCCCGGGACGAATCTGTCGACCTACGGCGTGACATTCGAGGCGATTCTGACCAAGCCCGCGCCGCGAGCGCAGGAGGCCCAGTCGTGAAGTTTGACATCAACGCGTTGCTGCGGTTTGCCAGGGACAAGTGGCCTGTGCTGGCGATGGGCGGAGCGGTGGTGATCGCCGCGCCGACGTCGTGGTACTTCTCGACGCAGTGGCGTCAGCAGCAGATCGACGAGTTCTCAAAGCGGGTGAGCGCGGATCGGAAGGACCTGACCTCCGCGCGGGTGACATACACGATCCAGCCGCTGGATCCGTCCAAGCCGGCGGTCGAGTTCCCCTGGGCCCCCAACGCGGAGCTCAACGAGTGGTTCCGCACGCGACGCGCCGAGCAGATGGCCGGTGCCGAGTCGCTGGTCAAGGCGGCGCGAGAGTTCAACATCGGCCCTGCGGGTCTGCGGTCGGACGCGTCGGGCAAGGTCACGCCGCTGGTGCCCGACCTGTTCCCCGCGCCGAGCGCGGCGGGTCGGCAGATCCAGCCTCGTGAGATGGCTCGGGTATACCTGACCGAGGCGCACGCGCCGCTGCTAAAGAAGATCAACGCGGGCACGCCGCCCTCGACCGACAGCGTGGCGCAGCGGGTCAGCGACCGCAGCGTGGAACTGACGCGGGCCAAACTCGGTCCGGCGCGGGCCGGTTCGGCGCTCTCGGCCGAGGAGTTCGCCGACGTGACCCGTCAGTTGACGAACTTCCGCGTGGAGTTGTACAAGCGGCGAGCTCTGGACCTGGGCGTGTATGCCGACGATCGGCTCTTCGGTCTGCCGGCGTTCACCGACACCCTCGAGCCGACGCTGGCCGAGTGCTGGCAGTGGCAGAAGGCTTTCTGGGCGCAGCAGGATGTCATCCGGGCCGTCGGGCTTGCCAACGAGGGCACCTCGGGCGGCGTGACCGGCGCGGTGGTCAAGCGACTGGAGCGAGTTCTGGTGGTCGACGGCTCATCATCGGACCGCCCCACAGGCGGAGCGCCGGGTGGCGAGGCCGGCGGCGGGCTCGACGCGGCCGCGAGCGGCGGCGCAACAACGCTGGGCGTGGAGGGGCCGCGGAACCCCGCGTTCAGCGTCACCGGGCGCGTGGGCGGTGCGGGCAACGGGCTGTACGACGTGTCGCTGGTGGATGTCGTCGCGGTGGTGAGCAGCAAGAACCTTCCCAAGCTCATCGATGCGCTCGGCCGGACGAACTTCATCACGGTGCTGGATCTGGACGTGTACTCCGTGGATCTGGCCGGAGAACTCCAGCAGGGGTACTTCTACGGCGACGAGCACGCGGTGCGTGTGGCGATGCGTCTGGAGACGGTCTGGCTGCACGACTGGACGCTGCCGCTGATGCCCGCGCCGGTGCGCAACCGGCTGGGCCTTCCCGCGCCGACCGGCGAAACACCGGCGACCCCCGCCAACTGACCCAGCACGGGCACGACACGACGGTGCGGCCGGCCGCACGCAGACACGCCGATGATGCATCGGCAAGAGGACTTGAGCAGGTCGGACAGGACTCATCGAATCACCCAGCGTGCGGGCGGACTGCCCGACACCAGAACCCGGGACGCACACCATGGCCATCGATCGCATCAATCCGCTTGAGCGTCACGTTGAGAAGTTTGTCCTCGCCGTCGTGGGCATCGCCTTCGCGGGCGTGGTCGGCTGGCAGTTGGTCTCTCAGCCGCAGGTGGACCTGGGCAGCCGAAAGGGTCTGCCCAGCGAGGCGAACCCGGAACTCGAGAAACTCGCGAACAAGCTCAAGGCGGAAGTCGGGGCGACGGAGTTCCCCAATCGCCCGACACCGCCCGCGCCGATCACCTCCGCCGACTTTGCCAAGCGTTCGGGCGGAACGATCTCCCGCTCGCCGCAGATCGCCTGGACCGGCCCGCGTCCGCCCAGTTTCGGCGGCGGCGACCTTGGCCCGCGCGACGGCAAGACGGTGCTGGTCCCCGCGCTGCCCGCGGTCACGGGCGTGCTGCCCCACGCGTTCATGTCCACGGTGGACGCGTCAGAAGTTTCAGCCTCGCCTGAACTCGGCGGGCTGCTGGCCACGCAGCAGGCGCCGTACGACCTGCCGGCGGTGACCATCGCCGGGGCGATCAACGGCGTGGCCCTGAAGAACGCGTTCGCGTCGACCAAGGACGGGCATGCCGAGATGCCCGCGCCGTGGTACGAGGGTGTCGAGATCGCGTACATCGATGTGCTGCGTCAGACGCTCAAGCCCGATGGCTCCTGGAGCGAGTCCGAGAGCATCAACCCGTTGCCGGGCCGTTTCTCGCTGATGCCCGGCGTCAAGTCGCAGGCGCTCAAGGCCGACGAACTGGCCAAGGGTGCCGCGGAGCATCGCCGGGAGATCAAGCGTCCGGAGTTCTACACCCGCGCGACGCTGGGCACCGAGATCGTCGGCGAGGAGTGGCTCCCGCCCAGCGAGGCACGCATTCGTGCCGCGGGCGGGCAGGACCCCAACAGCGAACTTCGCGCTGAAATCCGTCGACGCGAGCGCCGACTGGCCGACGTCGAGGCCGCGATCGCTCGTCTGCAGAACCCCGGCAACCAGCCCGGGCGTCCGGGCGGCGGTGGCGGTGGCGGCCGTCCGGGCGGCGGCGGCG
>VYLX01000161.1_pt1 | contig 13128 bp, 14 predicted proteins | sample 5114181 | NCBI WGS metagenome assembly VYLX01 (sample SAMN12291812, study PRJNA351875) | freshwater metagenome | isolation source: freshwater lake | place: USA: Michigan, Sherman Lake | collected 2011-08-08
GGATAATGCAAGGTTTTTGAAAGTCCCAATCCTATTTTCTTGCACTAACATCGGACTTTAACAGGTCAAAAGCTTTATTTTAAAAGGGTTTTACCATTATTCAGCAGACCCTAATTATGCAAACCCCATCGCAATTTGTAATCAGAGATTGCTGATTGACACTCCCGTCGCTAAAAGCCTATCCATTAGTCACATATTTCTTAACATAAAATTTGACAAAAAGAGAAAAGTGTGCAAGATGGCTCAATGGGGTTCTATCGGGTAAATAATTTGATGAAATAGTTTCCAAGTCTCGCCGATGATATCATGTAAGGGATGTTCTTTGATTCTTTCTACTGTACTTTTAGCTTAGGCTGCAATTAAATCTGAAGGTTGAAAGTGGGGCGGGAACAATTAACCATCTTTGCCATTACTTTTGAAAAATAGTATTAATTATTATCAAAAAAAATATCGAGGGCGACTTCTGTAAAACCTAACTAAAAAATTATTTTATTGACTTTAAAATAATTTTTTAGCCAGACTCACCGACCGATTCTATTTCTGAGCAGAGATTTACAACATTTCTTATAGGAATAAATTATAAACTAATGGGTTATTATCCTCTGAATAATAGCTGCTAACTCCTGAAAAGGAAGACTCTGTACCTAGCCATTAAAATAACTGCTATCCCACCTTTCAGAATATGGTTCCGTGGGAATATTTTCTTCATCTTCCACTTCTGTCTGCGCTACATAATAGAATTTTAGTTCATGCAGTATATCGGTTATCGCTCTTTCTACAGCAATTTTTATTCTTAATCTTCGGGTGTGATAATCGTGATATTTTTCCCCCAAAGTTTTGAAACTGCGGGGCAGAATTTGGATAGCATTATTCATGACTCGATCGATTTTAATCTCCGAGAGATATTGGCGAAAGAAACTAGGTAAATTCCTTAACTGTTCCCGCACTTCTGCTATCACTAATTGCTCAACAAAATTGAGAGAAGGTTGGTTCATGAAACGATTTTTTAGCGATCAAAAACTGACTCAATGTTAATACCGATCGATAAATAATAGCGTGATATTATCCCGTCGCAATGGTGATTTAAATCACTGTTTGCTCCAAGCTGATGGCCAAATACCGCCAATTTCGAGACCAGCTAGACAACTAGAGCTATTTATAAGGATTTTACCGCGACTATCAGCCAATTTTATCGATAATTCACCTTTGAGGGTATCTTGACAAGCAAAACAGAGACCTTTTTCTGTGGGTACACGCACGCGATCGGGAGGATGATCACTGATACCGATTAAGACAATGGTATAATTCTCGTTGGTTGCCCTCATTTCCCAGTATCCCCAGGGTTGCACTGTCCAAGTTAGTTGAGAATTCCAGATATCAAACTTATAAAAGCGATTTTGCCAGTGAATACCGATAATTCCCACCGATTCCGTCCAGTTCAGAACTTTCCGGGTAGAACCCACTGCGGTTAAGGTTAAATCGGGATTTTCAGGGAAAGCATTACAATTAATCCAAAACCACTTTTCGGGGAAAGAATAACCCCAATTTTTCTCGCTATAAAAAGGTACATTCTCAAATTGGTAATTTTTTCCCCCATAGGTAATCATTCCCGTTGCTAAACCATGAGCAGTTAAAATCTGCCAACCCGGGTCAAAAATCGGTAAATAAGATAATATTCCTGCTGTTGCTTGGGGTGGACGCTGTTTATCTCCCCAACTGTACCTAGTTTCAACGCAATAATCCCATTGACAGATTTCTCCAGTGACGGGATCATAAATTCGTCCTTGCTGCTGGTTTGCCGTTGCTTGATAACCCTCTTGAACAGACTCAAAAAAAGCTGACGGGGAAAGGAGACAGGGACGGATTTTTAAGTTAGTTTTTCCCCAATGGATAATGGCTAATTCCTGACGACTTGCCCAAAATTTATCCGTATCGGGAAAAGTGCGACAAAGATAATTAGATTCTATGGCTAAAATTTGTACCGCTCCGCCGCTATTGACTTGACCGCCGCTTGGGTCTTGAATAGAATACATAAAGGCGAATCCGTCGGCTAATTGCGGAATCATGACTCGGAAGTACCAACCTTCAAAAAATCGGGGAGTGATACCATCCCAATGGTAGCCAGAATGAGGGGGTTGTGAAGACATCAATGGGTTTATCTTTAGGTATTGATTTTGGCACATCGGGAGTGCGAGCGATTGCTATTGATTCTAGCAAAAATATCGTCGCTGAGGTTAATTATCCTTTCACCGATGCCAATTTTCAGGATTGGCAAAAGTCCCTATTTTATTTATTGGATAATCTAGGGGATTCGGTGCGTTCAGAACTTAAATCGATCGCGATTAATGGTACTTCCTCGACGGTGTTATTATGTGATAATTGGGGTAATCCTCTTTCTCAGGCAATATTATACAATGACGGGCGAGGAATTGCATTTTTAGAAGCAATTAAAGCTATAGCACCCCCTCACCATCCCGTGATTAGTGCTACCTCCAGTTTAGCTAAATTACTTTGGTGGAGTGAACAAGAAATTTTTTCGCAAGCGCGTTATTTTCTCTCGCAAGCGGATTGGTTAGCATTTCTGCTGCACGGTAAACTGGGAATTAGTGACTATCACAATGCCTTAAAGTTAGGTTATGATCTCGAAAATCTCTGTTATCCCGATTGGTTAGAGAATTTACCGATGTTTAATTTATTACCGCAAATTTTTGCCCCGGGTACGGCGATCGATACTATTAAACCGGATTTAGTGACTCGTTTTGCTATCCCGAAAGATTGTTTAATTTATACGGGAACCACCGACAGCATAGCGGCATTTTTAGCCAGTGGTGCTAATTCTTTAGGGGATGGGGTGACATCTTTAGGTTCAACTTTAGTCTTAAAATTATTAAGTAGCCAGAAAGTTGATGATAGTAACTATGGCATCTATAGTCATCGTTTAGGAAATTTGTGGTTAACTGGTGGGGCATCCAATACGGGAGGAGCAGTGTTAAAGAAGTTTTTTTCTGATCAAGAATTGAGAAATTATAGTTTAGCAATAGATGGACAAAAAGAAAGTAATTTAGATTATTATCCTCTACTAAAAGCGGGCGAGCGCTTTCCAATTAATGATCCTTTTTTACCCGCAAAACTGACTCCTCGCCCCGATAATCCTCTAGAATTTTTGCATGGTTTACTGGAAAGTATTGCCCGCATTGAAGCTTTAGGTTATCACCGTTTACAGGAATTGGGAGCCAATAAATTAGAGCGAGTTGATAGTGCGGGTGGTGGGGCAAAAAATCCGACTTGGAGAATAATTCGTCAGCGTCATTTAGGGGTTCCCGTGCTTTTATCTAAACAGGATCAAGCGGCCTATGGTACTGCCCTATTAGCACAGCAATCGGTTACGCTATTGAAATAGGGTTTGCGGCAAAAAGTTTGTTGGTGGGGTTAGGAGTCGGTCGTCAGGAGTCAGTATTCAGGAGTCAGGAGACAGGAGATTATTTTATTTATTCTCCCCACACCCCACACCCCACACCCCACACCCCACACCCTACACCCTACACCCTACACCCCACACCCTTCGTTAATTAACCGTAATAGGGTGGCTCATTACCCGGTTTCCATTTGATATTACAGCCTAAACTCGGTTTTTGATCCGTCGGTACTGGTTGACCGGTTAAAACCTTGTCAATAGCGGCGCGCAGATCTTTGCCTGTCACAGGTACGCCATTACTAGGACGACTATCATCCAATTGACCGCGATAGACTAGGCTGCGCTGACTATCAAAGAGGAAAAAATCGGGGGTACAGGCTGCCGTGTAAGCTTTCGCCACTTCTTGGCTTTCGTCATAGCATAAATTGAATTTAAAGTCAAGAGTTATCGCCATTTTTTTCAAATTTTCGGGCGAATCATCGGGATATTTCTCCACGTCATTAGAACTAATTGCTAGGATGCCCAGATTGGTGTTAGCATAATCGCGACCTAGACGGGTAAGTTCTTCTTGAATGTGTTTAACAAAGGGACAATGTTCAGAGAGGAAGATGACTAACAGAGCGGTTTTAGCCGTAAAGCTGTCCAGAGAGATAGTTTCACCCGAAACCACATCGGGTAAGGCAAAACTGGGGGCTTTTGTCCCCAAATCTAACATTGTGGACTCGGTGCGTGCCATAAAGTTTATACTCTTTTCTATAGGGAGGACTGAGATTTTTATAACATTTCACGCTTCATCGCGCAAATTTAAGGCCTTAACCCGCATCAGTAATCAGTAAACAGTAAACAGTAATCAGTGAACTGATAAGCCATTGACCTATCTAAATTACTCGTTAATATTGTCTATGAGCAGGGAGAAGGGAGATAGGGAAGTGGGGAGAAGGGAGTAGAGAGCAGAAAGAAAAAAGCCGACTACTGACTACTGACTCCTGACTCCTTACCCCACAGTTAACCTTAATTTTGTCCAACTACTTAGAGGTTTTATGGCGTTTATTCTCATCAAAGGTAGATTTACCCCACAATTCGGTCAACCCGATGGGGATTCTGTCCGTTTTTTGGCAAACAATCGTCGCCTATTATTTGAATTAGAAGGTCGAAGACCGAATATTTCTCGTGATAACGGCACTGTGCAGTTACGTTTCGAGGGTATCGACGCAATCGAAAAAGGGGCAATTAAACCTTTATCGACTCAAGCTAAAGAGAATATGCTCGATTTAATCGGTTACGATCAAAATAATAATCCCACCCCCAAGGGCTATATTCTAGCGCGCATGGTGGATGACAGTTCTGGTCGTCCGATTTGTTTCGTTTTCGCAGGAAATACCGAGCAAGAAGATGGAGATGAAGTATTTTTAGATGCTAACCTACTGAGAGATTCCGTCAATTATCGGCAGGTACTAGAGGGTTATGCCTACCCTTTATATTACAATACGCTTTTTACCCAATTGCGACAAGAATTCAACAAAGCTTTAGCAGTGGCTAAGAAAGATAAAAAAGGTTATTGGCCTAGTGATAAAACTTTAACGGGAGTTACTGTTAAAAATAAGGATGACTTGAAAACAATCGATCCAATTTGGCCAAAATTATGGCGGCGATTGGAGGAGTATTTTCGTTCAGCAGATTCTTTGGCAGAATTTATCGATTTTCTCGAGGTTAAAAATGAGAGAATCGATATTCTTTCAGAGATGGAGGAAAGAGGACTGCAAAATATCGTCGCTGTCCAGGGAAATCTTGTTAAACTTACCGAATCTCCTGAAAATATTCGCGTAGTCGGTAAAGCAGGTCGTCGCGGCCGTTAAATAAGCAAACATCCCCCTTAATAACTATTTAGTTCACCTGTATAAGTAAGGGTTGAGTACCATTCAACCCCTCTTTCTTTCCTGCCCTTATCAAAGTGTTTATCTTGACTCTAATCTCGGAATTTAGCAACAGTTTTCTGTCCTTATATCCCGGAATTAACCTACTGAAACTGATCGGCCCAATTTTCGATCACACGCTGACTTTCGCGAGCAATAACTAAAGCGTTATCGGGGACATTTTTAGTAATAGTTGAACCAGCGGCCACGGTGACATTTTTTCCTAATTTTAAAGGGGCAACTAAAACACTATTTGCCCCAGTTTTTGTGCCACTGCCGATCATAGTTTGATGTTTCTTCACGCCATCGTAATTAGCAGTAATTGTTCCCGCACCAACGTTAACTTTTTCCCCTAAAGTGGCATCTCCCAAATAGGATAAATGGGCAATATTGGTTTTATTGCCGATGTCACTTTTTTTAATTTCAACAAAATTACCGACTCGACAATTAGCCCCAATTTTCGCTTCTCCGCGCAAATGAGCATAGGGACCGATGCGACAACCAGAATCCACCTGACTATCAGAAATAACCGAAAATAAGACTGTTACATCGCTGCCTATCCGACTATTTTCGATTAAACTCCCAGGACCGAGACGACAACCAGAAGCGATTATCGTCTCACCGCGCAGATGGGTTTGGGGTTCAATAATCACATCGGGACTGAGGGTGACAGTATCCTCAATGGTGACACTATCGGGGTCAATAATGGTGACTCCAGCAGCCATCCAATGATCCTTAACTCTAGTTTGCAGGATATCATAGGCGGTGGCTAATTGTTTGCGATCGTTAATGCCGCTAATTTCTAAACAATCCTCCACATCCACAGCCATGACGGGAGCGAGAAAATTGACCACATCCGTGAGATAATACTCACCTTGATCGTTATTGGGCGTTAAATTAGGCAGTATCGCCGCTAATTTTGACCAATTAAAGCAGTATATACCCCCATTAATCCGATGGTTTTGTCTTTGGGCATCGGTACAGTCTCTTTCTTCCACAATCTGCTTAACGAGATTATTGCCATCACAAAAAACTCGACCGTAACCTTTCGGGTTAGGAAGATTAGCAGTTAATAGGGTGGCGGCGTTACCATGGTTTTTATGAATCTGGAGAAGATTTTGCAAGGTTTCGGGACGCAACAGAGGAACATCGCCATTTAAGACCAACAAATCCCCCTGAAAGTCCTCTAAATGGGGGATTAACTGCTGAATAGCATGGCCAGTGCCTAACTGTTCCCTTTGTTCGACAAATTCGATATCCTCAAGATGCTGTAGAGTATTTCGCACCTGTTCTCCCTGATAACCGATAATTACCAGTTTTCGCCGGGGATGTAAGGATTCGCTGACATTAAGCACCCGTTCCACTAGCGATCGACTGCCGAGGGGATGTAAAACTTTCGGAAGGCTGGACTTCATTCGGGTTCCCTTACCCGCCGCTAAAATTGCTACCGCTACCATGGTCATGCTTGCCAATATCGTTCGCGACTGAGTATATCGCACTCCGATCCCTTTGGTTGCAAGAATTTTTTCTCTCTTTCATCCTGTGCCAGTTGAGAAACTACCATAAAAAGGTTTTCTTTAAGACATTGTTAAGGTACTATACACAAATTGAAACAATTGAAGATAATTAGTCCTCTATAGATACCACTATGACAACTGTGCTAACCAAGGAATCCTCCGCCATGAAACAGATTCGCACCACCTACCAAGCTGACCAACAGGTGAAATACCTGCATCTAGAAGCGGAAATCGAGGTACTGCTGCAACAACTGCAAAACCTCAAGCGCAAAAACCAAGAGAATCAAAACCTAAATTAAAGAAAATTTCCCTAATAATTCTCAAATCCCACCCTCTTACTGGCGAGAAGGTGGGAAAATGTTTTTTGAGAATTCCAGATAGGTGTAGATTAATGATCAATTTTACCTTACAGCAAGCCTTCGCCCGTCGTCATGCCCTGAAAGTGATCAGTGGGTTAAATAATTTCGATCGCTCGCAGGTTCTCTCAGTAGTTAAAGCCGCTACCGCCGGAGGAGCAACTTTTGTCGATATTGCCGCTAATGCTGACCTAATTCGGGCGGTAAAAGCCTTGACAAATTTACCCGTGTGTGTATCGGCTGTCGAGCCAGAATTGTTGGTGATGGCAGTGGCGGCCGGGGCCGATTTAATTGAGATCGGTAATTTCGATAGTTTTTATGCTCAAGGACGCATTTTTGAGGCTGCGGAAGTTTTAGCCCTAACCCGTCAAACTCGCGACTTACTGCCCGAAATAACCCTGTCTGTGACAGTTCCCCATCTGCTGCCCCTCGATGAACAGGTGAGACTAGCGGAAGCTTTAGTTAGTCAGGGTGCTGACATTATTCAAACCGAAGGCGGCACTAGCAGTCAACCCCTTCACGCCGGTATTTTGGGACTGATTGAAAAAGCTGCCCCGACTCTAGCGGCAGCCCACGCTATTTCCCATGCGGTTAAGGTTCCCGTCCTCTGCGCTTCCGGTTTATCCATTGTCACCGCCCCCATGGCGATCGCTGCTGGAGCGGCCGGTATCGGTGTTGGTTCGGCGATCAATCAATTGGATAATGAAGTGGCTATGGTGGCAGCCGTGCGCGGTTTAGTCGAATCTCTGCAAGCACAACCTGTCCATGTTGGCAACTAGAACAATTTTTGTCTAGATACGACGGAGAAGGGGCTGTTTTCCCTTCTCTTTTTCCATCTGTAATCAGTTATCAGTTACCAGTTACCAGTTACCAGATGTGAGTTTTCAGTCAATAGTATTAAGTGACAAGTTCGGAGCTTGCTTTTCACTGATTACTGTTTACTGCTCACTGCTCACTGAAAAGCCCCACACCCCATCAACTGTGGTAAAATGCCCTATGGCTCAAAACATTAGAGATAGAAGCACTCCACCATGATTCGAGATATCTTCATGCCCGCGCTCAGTTCCACCATGACCGAAGGAAAAATAGTTTCTTGGGTGAAGTCCCCCGGGGAAAAAGTCAGCAAAGGGGAAACGGTGTTAGTGGTCGAATCCGACAAAGCCGACATGGACGTAGAATCGTTTTATGATGGCTATCTCGCTGTAATTTTAGTGGCAGCTGGCCAAGAAGCACCCGTAGGGGAAGCGATCGCCTATATCGCCGAAACTGAAGCGGAAATTGAACTAGCCAAAGCTCAGGGAAAAACCGCCGCTGCCGCCCCTAGCAAGCCCGTAGAGACCCCAGAAATCGCTCCGCCTCCCGTTTCGATCCCCGTCGCCGCCGTTAAAGATAATGGCCGTTTAGTCGCCTCTCCCAGGGCCAAAAAACTGGCTAAAGAATTAAAAGTGGATCTGAAAACCCTAGTGGGTAGCGGTCCCCACGGACGAATTACCGCCGAAGACGTAGAAAAAGCGACAGGAAAAGTCAGCACCGTCCCCGCTCCCGTCATTACTCCCCCGCAACCCGTCAGCGTACCTGTAGCGGCTCCTAAGGCCACGATTCCGGCCAGCGATCCGGTCGGTCGGACTGTTCCCCTCACCACTCTGCAAAAAGCCGTCGCTCAGAATATGTCGGTTAGCCTACAGGTTCCCACCTTCCAAGTGGGCTACACTATCACCACCGACCCACTGGATCAACTCTATCAACAGCTAAAATCCAAGGGTGTCACCATGACGGCCCTGTTAGCAAAAGCAGTAGCCAACACCCTCGCTAAACATCCTATAGTTAATGCCAGCTATAGCGACGCAGGAATCCAATACCACGGGGCGATTAACGTGGCCGTAGCCGTAGCTATGCCCGATGGTGGCTTAATTACGCCGGTTTTGCGCTCTGCTAACCAGATGGATATCTATTCCCTATCCCGCAGTTGGAAAGATTTAGTTGATCGCGCTCGCAGTAAACAACTGCAACCGGAAGAATACAATAGCGGTACTTTTACCATTTCTAATCTGGGAATGTTCGGAGTTGATCGCTTTACGGCTATCTTACCTCCCAACCAAGGTGCGATCCTGGCAGTGGGCGCTTCCCGTCCCCAAATCGTCGTCCACAATAATGGTTTATTCGGAGTGCAAAAACAGATGACGGTTAATCTCACCAGTGACCACCGAGTCATCTACGGGGCCGATGCGGCCTCCTTCCTGCAAGACTTGGCTAAACTGATCGAAACTGAGGTGCAGTCTTTAACTATGTAATCAGAATCTAGGCAGCAGGAGTCAAGGGAGTTTCTCTTTAGCTCCTGCTTTGTTGTTACTAAAAAAATGTAAAGAATTAGCTAAAATGGGTTTAACCTTATCTATCACCCCAAACTATCGCCCAAACAAGGCCAAAAAAAGTGTTAATCTCAGGGAACTTTAAGATCTAAGCTAATATCGGTAAATTAACCCTCAATCTCGCCCTATATATTAAGCCTACAATAATTCGTATTCCCACGCCCTAACGCCTACCCATAGGAAAAAATGATCACAGAGAATAGTCGCTTACGTTCAGAATTTTTAAATACACAGGTTATCACTCGCAATACAGGCAAAAAACTCGGCGTTGTTAAAGATATCCTAGTAGATATCGATCAACGAGAAGTGGTTGCCCTCGGACTCCGCGATAATATCCTCTCCCTGTCGGGAATGCCTCAATATATGTATTTATCGAGCATCAGTCAGACAGGAGACGTGGTTCTCGTTGAAGATGATAACGTCTTGGAATCCGTCGATATCGATGCTTATACTCCCTTAATCGGTAGTGACGTGATCACGGAAACCGGCGAACCTTTAGGCAAAGTCCGCGATTATCAATTTGATCCCCTTAGTGGTCAATTACATTCCATTATCATCGCTTCCCTGGGATTGCCTCTTATCCCCGAACAATTGATCAGTACCTACGAAATTGCCATTGAAGAAGTGGTTAGCAGCGGTCCGAATCGCTTAATTGTCTTTGAAGGAGCCGAGGAACGTCTCACCCAAGTTAGTGTGGGAGTTTTGGAACGTTTGGGTATTGGTCGTCCCCCCTGGGAAAGAGAAGAAGAAGAAGCTTATTATACCCCCGCTGCTCGCCCGGAAAATCAGTTAGGTACGGGTATTCCCCTCCGCACTCCTGTGGAGTCAGCTAAACCCGTGGAAGAACGCTGGAACGAGGACGAATGGGAAAAAGAACCCCTGCGGGCCAATCCCCCACCGCAAAAACGGGCCGAAGCTCGTTATTATGAGGAAGAATACGAGGAAGAAGAAGATAACTGGGGAGAGGCGCGGTTAGAACGCACAGAAAGCTTTTCTCGTCCTCAGTACGACGATTACGAGGATAAGGCCGAGGATGATATGTGGGATGATGATGTGGAACCAGATTACAATCCCCCCCGCATCAATATCACCGAGAAGAAAAAGGAAAGAATCCCCGAATACGAAGACGGTTAATCTTTGATCATCCCCCTATCCATTAGTTACATTTTTCTTAACATAAAATTTGACAAAAAGAGGAAAGTGTGCTAGGTGGCTCAAGGGGGTTCTCTGGGGGAACTAATTTGATCAGATAGTTTCCCAGTCTGGCTGATATTATTTAACCTTTAAGTAGTCGGACATAAATTCTGTCGTCTGTCTTAAGAAATGTAATTCTGGCAATTCTTGCTCACTCCTGACTTGAAAGAGGGTGTAGGGTGTAGGGTGTGGGGTGTAAGGGAAGGAAACCTCTTTCATCTCTGGTGGTGAAAATTTTTTCATCGGGACTGACTCCTGACTCCCACGGTTAACTTTACTTTTGTCCGACCACTTAATCAAGGCTATCACTAGGTAACCAATCTTCTATCACCTGCGGGATAGTATAGGGAAAAAACGGCGTTGCTGAATCAAGGTATGAATGACAACCTTGCACCCATCCAAAAGTTAGTTTGGGTCTAGGTTTTAAAAATCCCACAAAAGAAGATTCATATCTCAAATCAGCAACGCCGTATTTTAGCTTCCACGTTGCAAGCAGTAGGAATTGTATTAGGGAACGCAACCTACAAGATCGGCGTACTGCTACGCAGTGCCTTCGGCATCGCACTATGAAGACTTAAAAGCTAAACTGAAACCGAGTTGAATAGAGACTGCTTTCTCTATTTCTTCCCAATAAACGTCTTCTAAAACACCCTGTTTATTCTTAATTCTTTGAGAATCTACAGCCCTCATTTGACTTAAGTTGATGTGTCGCTCTCCGTCTAGTCCATTCTGCACTGTCGGTGTAATATTGACAACAAAAGGATAAGTCCTTTTCCCAGGCAACAATGGAGCAACTATTGTCGTTGTTCCATTTTGATTGCCAATATCGTTTTGTAAAATCAGGCAAGGACGTTCTTTATCGGTTTCATAACCAACAACGGGTTTCAGATCGACCCACCATATCTCTCCTCGCTTATAGGTTAGTCTTCCATTAGGCATTTAGACCATCGCCCACTGCAACATCCCAGACAGAGATTTCTGTTTGGATATCTGGATCATTGGCCTGATCTTTATAAGCGTCTTCTAACTCTTTCATAAAAATCCTTCTCTTCTCTTGCCAGAGAACATCATTTATAAAGCTGCTACGATTGCTTGCTAGTCGATCTACAAAGTCCAAAACTTCGTCGTCTAAGGTTATGCTAACTTTCTTACTCATTGCCATAAGCTGCTTACGACAGCCTGGTAGGATTAGATCATCATACTAACTAATCCTACATTAATTGTCAATGCCTGCCTCTGATCTGTAAGTAGATTGAATGCCTAACTACATATTATTTATACGGACACTTTCTGCATAACACTCTCCAGAGTAACGATATGGGTCAACTTTCTGTATATCACCCCGTCGTACAACATATATACTAATTTGTCAATAGGTAGTAATATTTAATCTGCTTATACTTCGAGTTTTGACCTGAAAATGGGCGATCAATAGTCAAGCGATCGAGGGATGGGAAACAACTTATACTAAATCGGTTGAGTATAGGCTACATATCAAGACAGGCAAAAGGCACTCATGCAAAAGGGAGAATAAATAATCAGTCTTTAATAACCGGATTTAGTATTATTTAACCTTTAATCAAGGCTATCACCGGGCAACCAATCTTCTATCACCTGCGCGATAGTATAGGGACAAAACTCGGGAAAAATGCTAAGGACTAAACCTGTTTGTCTGGCGGCTTCTTGACGCGCTCTGGTATATTCCTTGTCCAAAATTTGCGCGGGATAACTGCGTAAACTGGGACTATCCTCTAATTTACGACGAATTTGCGATCGCCCATCATTGATGGAATCCAGCCAACTATCGGAGCGCCTTTGGGGTTGATATTGCCACTTGAGGAGATGAATCAAAATTCGCTCCATTTGAGAACCAATCGCACTGCGTTCACTTTTCCCCAAATCCTCAATTTCCTCGATTAAATGCTCCCAGTCAATGGCATCCCAGCGTTGTTCCCGCAAAAGTTGAGCCGTATCCTGGGCCCAGAGAATTAAATCGCAATCGTAGGTGGTTGGCATAACCGGTTCCCCGTTTTTCAAGCTTTTCTGGTGGTATTGTGGGGCTAATTGTGTTAAGTTAACGATCCAGCGTTTTCTTAATGATAACTGATTACCGTTCGCTTACAGCCCCTTCCGCAGTTCTAGAGTTTCCCAAAACCAGAGACCTTGCGCCTCACCATTAACAAAAATATAGGGTTACAACATATATACTAATTTGTCAATAGGTAGTAATATTTAATCTACTTATACTTCGGGTCTGCTGAAAAAGTTTTTCGGTGGGGGTAGGAGTCAGGAGTCAGGAGTCAGGAGTCAGGAGTTTCAGGCTTTGTTGCCCTTGTTTTTTGTACCAAGCGATGTACTACAAGA
>VYLX01000164.1_pt1 | contig 12913 bp, 11 predicted proteins | sample 5114181 | NCBI WGS metagenome assembly VYLX01 (sample SAMN12291812, study PRJNA351875) | freshwater metagenome | isolation source: freshwater lake | place: USA: Michigan, Sherman Lake | collected 2011-08-08
CCCGGGCCCGCCGCGCTCGCTCGCCCACCGCGCCCCGCTGTCCGCACCCAGACCCCGCGCCGCCTCGCGCCACCACGTCACCGCCGGCGCATTGCGAAAGTACGCCCACAGCACCCGCGCCCGCGGCAGGGTCCACCGCGTGTGCCGCTCCTGCATCGACCGCAGATCCCCCTCGCTGATCCCGATCGCCGACAGCCCCCGCACCGCCCCCGCACCCGTCTCGCGTTCGCCGTTGCTCATGCCCGCGCTCCTGCGTTCGTGCCCAGACTCCCCGCCCACACAACCGACCCCGTCAGAACCGCCAGGTGGCCCCGGCTCGTCCCGACATACCCCCCGGGCACAATCGCATCCGCGCGCGCAAACGCGTCGGCGATGCTCGCCGACGCGTCCGCTTCTGACGAATTTCCTCAGACCCCCACCCCGCGAATCCCTCACACACACCCGACGAAAAACGCCGCGAAGAACGCCGTGAAGTCCCCGTTGTCCACCACGCCATCCGCCCCGCCGCCATCCGCAGCCGTCTGCCCGTCGGTGTTCGCAATATCCGCGATCATCCGCGCGGGGTCGCCTTCGCTGGCAAAGAACGCCGAGAAGAACGCGCTGAAGTCGCCGTTATCGATCGCGCCATCCGGACCGCCGCCGTCGAGCGTCGTCTGCCCATCGGTGTTCGCGATGTCCGCCGCGGAACACGCCGTCACGCACCCGCTCGCGGGCACATCAAGCGATGCACCGAGAAACGTCAGCAGCGCCGCGTCGTTCACCTGCGCCGGGTTGCTCAGGTTCAGCCCGCTCGCCCACGCAGGCACCACCGGCACCGCGAAACGCGCATACTCGAACTCCGCCCGCAGGTCCGGCGCAAACGCCTGCGCCGGGCTCGGATCAACGACGCCCGGCACAAGCACCTGCGTGTTGTGCGCCACCGGCGTGAACGTCGACACCTTCGCCCAGTCCGTGTACGCCACCAGCCCCGCCTGCACCGTCGTCGGCAGGTCCGTCCGCGTGTACCGCGCGTGCACCCGCCACACCCCCGCCTCCTGACGAAGACAGATCACGCTCGACCCGATCCGCACGATCTGCAGCACAGCCTCCGCCGACGGCGCGTTGCTCAGCACCAGTTGCGAGTTGCCGTTGATCGTCGTCTTGACCTCGTACTGAAACCGCCGGGGCACCGCGTTGCCGTAGCCCACGGACAGGAACACGTAGTTCTCGCCGCTTGGCGTCCACGTCATCGGCGTGATCGCCCTGGGCGTGCGGATCATCACCCCCGCCAGCGAGAACAACGCATTGGGCACCGACACCCCGTCACGCCCCGTCGCACGCACACGCGCCGTAATCGCAAAGTTCCCGCTCACGTCCTTGTACGCGATCGGGCCCCGATAGTCCTGATACCACGTCACCGTGTGCGGCACCATCACCATCCGCCCCGCGGCCCCGGACAACGCCCCGGCCCCCGGCGTGTTCACGCTCCAGTGCGCCAACGGCTCGGTGTTCCACCCCTCGCTCTGCTCCACCCGCGTCCAACCCGCGATGCTGGCCGCGCTGTCGAACTCATCGCTCAGGCACGCCGTGCTCTGCCCCAGCGCGCCAGCGCACGCGCCCAGCGTCACCGCCGACGCCACCATCGCCCGCACAAAATCCAGCCCGACCACATCGCTCGACTTCATGTTCATGCTCCCGGCACCGCCCCCGGCTCCCGCTCCCATGCGGAAGTATCGGCCCGACCCTGCCAAAGCATGACTCCCATTCATTCGGTCGTCAAGCGTTCTCGGCCCCGGTCCGTCCCGGCAACAATCCGAACGATGCCCAGCACGCCCCCGGTCGAGCAGCCCCCCGCCGCGTCGCTGGTCAGCGCCTGGGCCCCGCTGCGCCGCCCGGTCTTCGCCTGGCTCTGGGTTGGCGGGCTGGCGGTGAACGTCGGCATTTGGATCCGCGACATCGGCGCCGGCTGGCTCATGACCGAACTGCACCCCGCGCCGGTCGTCGTCAGCCTGATCACCAGCGCCACCACCCTTCCCATGCTCCTGCTCTCGATCCCCGCCGGGGCCATGGCCGATGTGCTGGACCGCCGACGCCTGATGCTCACGGTCCACGCCATCTCGGCGGTCATCGCCGCCCTGCTGGCGACGCTGGTGATCCTCCGCCTGGCCACCGCCGAGGTCCTGCTGACCTGCACCCTGGCCCTGGGCGCGGGCCAGGCACTGGTCAACCCCGCGTGGCAGGCCGCGATGGCCGACCTGGTCCCGCTGGACGAACTCCCCGCTGCCAGCACGCTCAACAGTGTTTCGCTGAACCTCTCGCGCGCCATCGGCCCGGGCCTGGGCGGGCTGGCCGTCGGGTACCTGGCCGGCCCCGCCTCGGCGTTTGTCATCGGCGCGCTGAGCTTCACCGGCATCATCATCGCCCTGATGCTCTGGAAGCCCGCCGTCCCCCCGCGCGCCACCACAGGCGAGCGTTTCGCCGCCGCCATGCTTGCCGGGCTGCGCTACGTGCGGCACTCCGCGCCCATGCACGCTGTGCTCGTCCGCACCGTCTGCTTCGTCCTGCCCGCCACCAGCCTCTGGGCCCTCATGCCCCTGATCGCCCGCGAGCATCTGGACCTTGGCCCCGTGGGCTACGGCACGCTGCTGGCATGCATGGGCGTCGGCGCGGTGCTCGCCACCATCGCCCTGCCCTGGGTCCGCACGCGGCTGAGCAGCAACCAGCAAGTCGTTGTCGCCACCGTGCTGTACGCTCTCGCCCTGACGCTCATCGCGTCGCTGCCGCACGCGCACGTCGCCCGCCCGGCGATGGCCCTGGCCGGCGTGGCCTGGGTCACGATGGTCGTGAACCTCAACGTCGCCGCCCAGACCGGCACACCGCGCTGGGTTCGCGGCCGCGCCCTGGCGGCCTACTTCACCGCGTTCTTCGGCTCGATGGCCATCGCCTCGCCCGCATGGGGCGCCTTGGCCGGGCTCACGAGCATCGCCACCGCGCTGATCGTTTCCGCGCTGGCCTGCGTACTGGGTCTGGTCACCATCCGCGTATGGCCGCTGACGGTGAGCACTGCCGGCGCTCTTCGCCCCGAAGGGGCGCAGGGATGCAGCCATGGGTGAAGCCCGCGCTTCTCGGTCGCAACCCGTGGACTGCCTCGCCCGCCCGATCACCCGCCCGTCAGCGTGACGTCCCGCCATACCGGTCCACGCCATGGGCGAAGTGCTTCTGCGCGATGCGCCACGTCCCCGCTTCCCTGGTCAGCAGCAGATGATCGAGGTACGAGTACCCGAGCATCGGCACCAGCGCCCGCACGAACGCGAGCGGGCCGTCGCACTGCACCGAGAGCATTCGCGACCGCATGATCTCGCCTCGCTCCCGGGGCGACTGACGCGCTGCCACGACCGCGAGGTACTCCTCGAGCGTTCGAACGCCCGCACGGTCGGGCAGCTCGCTCTGCTCCGGGTTGGCAGGAGCAAAGCCCATCAGCCGCGCTTCGGGATGAAACACGCCACGGAGCAACTCCACATCGCCATCGTGCAGCCCCGCGAAGTACCGCTCGATCACCTCGGTCACCGCCTTCGCGTCGTCGGCCCCGCCCGTGCTCCGCTGCGTTCGTGCCCTTCGGCTCTGGACGCTTTCCCCGCCGATGCCCCACGACTCGACGCCGACCTCCTCGATCACCACGAACGTGGTCTGGGGGTCCTTGTCGAGCGTGACGACCAGCGCGTCGGTCACCAGCGCGATCAGTCGCTCGCGCTGCTCGCTGGTGGCCCTGGGCTCGCTTGTGATCTGGATGCTGACATACGGCATGTGAGGCTCCTGTGCTGGCTGATCTGTTTACCACCGGCCGACGGAAGCGCCGCCGTCGATGTGGAGCAGTTCCCCCGTCACGAAGGGCGAGTCCTCCAGGTAGAGCACGCCGCGCGCGATCTCATCGGCCTCGCCGATCCTGCCCATCGGCTGGAGCGTCGCGAGCATCTCGTGCGTGTGGTCCGGGTGCATGGGCGTGCGGATGATCCCCGGCGAAACCGCGTTGACGCGCACGCCCGTGCCCGCAACCTCCAGCGCGAGCGCACGCGTCGCCGCGTTCAGCCCGCCCTTGGCGAGCATGGGCAGGACGCACGGCACCTGCCTGATCGGGTTCTCGGCCAGCGATGTCGTGATGTTCACGATGTGCCCCGCACGGCGCGAAAGCATGTGCGCCAGCACCGGCCGCGTCAGGTTGAAGAAGCCGCGAACGTTCGTCGACATGAGCCGCTCGTACTCCTGTTCGGTGTAGTCGACGAACGGCCTGGGGATGAAGATCCCCGCGTTGTTCACCAGAAGATCGACGCCGCCGAAGCGATCCAGACCCGACCGCAGAACCATGCGAGCCGTGTCCGGGTCCGCGATGTCGCCCGCGACCACCGCGAGGCGCTCGGGTCCGATCTGCGCAAAGCCCGGGTGCGACGGGGTCAGTGAGCGGGACGTGACAACGAGCGAGTACCCGCGCTCGGCGAGCGCCTGAGCGATCGCGAGTCCGATTCCGCTCGAGGCTCCTGTGACGATGGCTGTCGGCATGAGGCGTCTCCTTGCAATGCGCTCTCGCGTGCGGCGCGAAGCGGAGCAAGCCTACCCGCCACCGGTTTCAAATCGATACCAAGGGGCAAAATGCGTGCTAGAATCTGGTTACCACTTCGTAACGGGTGGATGTCAACGATTCGCCGGAGTTGCCCATGGTGCCACGACGCCGGAATACGTCAAAGCCCCCGCCGACGCAGTGCCCCCTGGACGAGTGCATGCGGCTGCTCGCAGGCTCGTGGACCGTCCAGATCATCTGGTACCTCCGCGGCGGCACCCGGCGATTCGGCGAGTTGCGCTACGACATGCCCCGCATCTCCGCCAAGACCCTCTCCGCCAGACTCGCCCGCCTCGCCCGCGACGGCATCGTCTGCCGCGAGGTCAAGCCCACATCCCCGCCAACGGTCGACTACACCCTCACGTCGCTCGGCACGCGGCTGCTCCCGGCGATCGAGGCGATCGTCGATGTCGGTCACGAGATCAAGTCGCTCAAGTCCGCCAGGGCACGTTCCGACAAGGCCCCGGCGCTCCGCCAGAACCCGCCCGCGTCAAAGGGTCGCGACAAGCCCCTCGCCTCGGCGATCCGAGCTCGATCCGCTCACGCGTAGTCGTCGCGCAGTCGCTGCGTCGGCACGACCCCGGCCCGGCACGACAAGCATCTCACGCCGCGACGCCCCGCCCGCCCCATCACCCGCCCTGCGGCTGGTCAAAGTGGTCGTCGTGCTCGCCCGCTTCGCCGGTCTCGCCGCTTTGGCCACGCTGGAGGTTGAGTTTGTCGGGGTTCAGCACCCGAACCAGCCCGTCCTTGAGCAGGCGCCCGGCGAAGTTGATGATCAGCCCGAGCTCCACATCCGCCGCGCGGAGTTGCGCACGCAACTGCGCACGCTCGTACGAGCCGACCTCGCCCGGCTTGGCCAGCACCGTGACCAGGAACCGCTCGGCGATGAACAGGTCGGCGACAGTCGAGCCGACCCGCTGACCCTTGTAGTTCACGCTCAGTTCCGCGCTGACGCGGTGCGAGATCCCCTGGGCGCTCAGTTCCGTCGCGAGCGCCGCGAGATACACCGCGCGATCGAACCCCGGCCCGATGCCCATGTGCACATCGCGCGCCGCGCCGATGACCTTGTGGCTCGTCGCCGTCAACTGCGGATCGAGTTCCGACAACGGCAGGCCCTTGCCCTTGCCGCCGCGATAGTTGCTCGATCCGCGATCGCCGCCGCGATCATTCCCACGCCGGTCATTGTCGTCGTACATGAATCGCTCCCGCATGCGAGATCATGGGGTGCTCGAAGGATGAACGCCGCGTGCGCCTTTCCGCCGAGTCCCGATCCCTATGCACTTGCCCACCGCCGAGTCTAGCCCACCCCGATCATCGGGGGGTGTCGACGAATCCGAGACTCGCCCGGCCTTCTCGACTTCGAGTGGCCCTGAAGTCCCCCGTGATTCCTCGGGCGTCCGTCGCGTCCCTGCGCTTCGCCTCGTCGACGCGCGGGTGAAACCCGAACACCCATCGCTGGTCCACCACCGCCGTCCGGAGATCTCCGCGATGCTCCGCGGCGGTTCGATCGCCGGGGCGTTCGCGTGTGCCTCAGAACTTCACCTTCGGCGCTTCGCGAGCCTCGGCGTCCTTGACCTCGAAGTACTCCTTCGGGGCGAAGTTGAACGCGCTGGCGACGATGACGCTGGGGAACTCCTGCCGGGCGGTCTGATAGCGTGCGACGCAGTCGTTGTAGTGCTGGCGTGCGAAGCCGATCTTGTTCTCCGTGCTGGAGAGTTCTTCCTGAAGGCTCAGGAAGTTGGTGTTGGCCTTCAGGTCCGGGTACGCCTCGCTGAGCGCGAAGAGTTTGCCAAGGCTGGCGGACAGGAACCCCTCGGCCTCGCCGCGGGCGGCGACATCGCCGGCCGGGACCGCGACGGCACGCGAGCGGGCGTTGATAACGGCTTCCAGCGCGCCCTTCTCGTGGCTGGCGTAGCCCTTGACCGTCTCGACGAGATTCGGGATCAGGTCGTACCGGCGCTTGAGCTGCACATCGATCTGCGACCAGCCGTTCTCGCAGTCGACGCGCTTGCGGATCAGGCCGTTGTAGATGCCGATGGCCCAGATGATGAGAACGAGGCCAAGCCCGAGCGCGGCAAGGCCGATGATCGCGATGATGCCGAGGACGCCGATGGCCATGGTGAACTCCGAAGAAAGGTCGCATGAGGCGGCGGGTGATGTTGGTTGGTGCGCGACGCGGAAGGTTCGAGGACGACGCGGGCTGGCCCGCCGGGGATTGTTCGCAAACCCCGGCGGGTGGTTTCGCGGGCTTGCGAGCCCGGGGTCGCTGGCTTCGGCGCGGGACCGCCGGTTCGGGTAGTATCGCCGACCGGCGTGCGAGTCTGCAACCGGACCCACGCCCCTGAGATTGATGGACCCCGCCAACCCATGAGCGACGCACAGAACCAAACGCCGCCCGGCCAAATGCCGCCCGTTCAGACCAGCCCGGCCGGTGCCGGACGCTTCACCCGTGCCGTCACCCGTTCGCCCCTGACCCTGGCCGACCTGGCGCAGGACCTGCTCTGGCCCAGACTCTTCCGCTCGGCGGGGCTGGCGCTGGCGCCCTCCCGGCTGATTTTCGCGATGGTGCTGATCATCTCGCTGGGGCTCATCGACCGAGTGCTGGCGCTTGTCAGCCGTCGCGAGAGCGGGCCGTTGACGGGCCTGTTCGACAGCGTCGCGCTCGCGTCGGCGGACCTGGTGCGTTCGCTTCGGCCCTGGTCGCCCGATTCGCTCGGCGCGGGCGAAGCGATCAATCGCCTGTTCATCGTTGGGCCGTCGGTGGTCTTCCGCGATGCGTGGTGGACGCTGCTTCCCGCGCTGCCCGTTGCGCTGGTGCTCATCGCGGTGCTGGGCAGCGCGATCGCGCGGGGGGCGCTGTGCGAGTTCGCGCTCAACGCCAAGCCGACCTGGACGCAGACGCTGGGCTTTGCCGTCCGCCGTTGGTTCTCGGCGTGGGGCGCACTGACGCTGCCGCTGCTGGCGCTGGTGCTGCTGGCGCTGCTGTTCATGCTCTTTGGCTGGCTGGTGATGGCCACGACGGCGCTGAACATCATCGGCGCGCTGCTCTTCGGCGTGGTGCTGGTGCTGGGCGTGGTGGCCGCGGTGGCGATGTTCGCGTACGCGGCGGGAAGTCCGATGCTTACCGGCGCGATCGCGGCGGAGAACGCCGACGCGTTCGATGCGATCCAGCGGGTCTACGCGTACGTCATCGCCCGCCCGGTGCGCTCCGTCGCGTACTCGCTCCTGAACGTCGGGCAGTTCATCGTCGCGATCTCGATCATCGCCAGCATCGCGTTCGCGGCCCTGTGGTTCGTGCAGAGCACCACGCGCGTGCCGCTGGAGCAGTTGCCCAGGCCCTTTGCGACCTTCGTCACCGTGGGCGATCGCTCCGGCACCGGCACCGCCGGGACGATCTCGCCCGGCGATCGCTCGGCGTTCGATGAGCAACTCGCCCGCGCCAGCCGGGGCGGCGGGGTGATCGGCGACTTCGGCTCGCGGGCCGACCGCGACGCGATGTACGCCGACAAAAACCGCACGTTCGCCTGGTCGCAGCGCATCGTCGACTTCTGGACCGGCGTGCTGATGCTGGTCGTCGGGGCCTTCGGCGTGAGTTTCTTCTTCTGCTCCGGCGCGATCCAGTACCTGCTGCTCCGCCAGCTCGTCGATGGTCAGGACGCCAACGAGATCTGGATCGAGGGCTCGACCGACGCGGCCCTGAGGCCGCTGGTCAACCCCGCGGCGGTCGCCCAGGCCAACGCACAGCCCAACACACAGGCCAGCACGCCGCCGGGCACAACGCCGACGGATCAGGCGGGCCCGGGCGCGTGAGTGTCTCCGGGGCGATCGATCACGCACGGGCCGTCGCGCTGGCGGGGCAACTCGCCGAGCAGGGCGAGATGATGCTGGTGCTCGCGCCCGCTGCCGCGTCCGAGCCCGAGCCCGTGCCGACGCCGATGCCCATCATCGCGTCCGCAGGCACCCCGATGGCCGAGCCGCGAACGCTGCACGCCCGCGTGACGGACCTGCCCCGCGAGTTGATGCTCGCGGGTGCCGGGTGGACGCTGGCCCGGCCCGACGGCACGATTCTGGCCCGCTTCGAGCCGCCCGGCGTCCTTACCCTGATGCTCCCCTGACCGCCCATCGTGACTTGAACACCGCCCCGCTCATCCCCGCGTACGGCCCGACATGCCGCCGCGACTTCTTCGCCGACGCTCTCGGCCATCAAGGCGACCATCATGCCCCCCTCCGCCGCGTTCACGCCTCTGACCCCGCCGAGTACCGTCGTGCACGTCACGCACGAAGCGATCGATCACCTGGGCGGGATCGGAACGGTGCTTGCCGGGCTGATCACCGCGCCGGCGTACGTGCGGAGCGTTTCGCGCACGATCCTCGTCGGGCCTCTGCCGTGGCCCGATCGCCACACGACGAACCCCATCTCGCGACTGGGCGAGTTCGCACGCGAGTTGCACTACTCGGGCGTGGACAACGTCGACCCGATCGGGCTCGGCGCGATCCTGCGTCCCATCGAGTGGGCCTTCGGCACGCGGATGGTCGTCGGCACCCGCGTGTTCGAGTCGCCCGGGCAAGAGCCCGCGACGGCGCAGGTGCTGCTGATCGATGTCTCGCACCCCAACCGCGAGCGGCTCGCCGCGTTCAAGTGGCTGATGTACGAGAAGTTCGGGCTCGACAGCCAGCGCTACGAGAACAACTGGGACTATGAGGAGTACGTGCGCCTTGCCGACCCGACGTATCACGCGCTGGCGGCGCTGCTGAACCCGGGGGCCAACAGCGCGGCGGGCGCAAGCGCCGGTCCGGCGATGGTCATCGCGCACGAGTTCATGGGCATCCCCACCGCGCTGCGGTGCTCGCTCGACCGCGCACGATTCCGCACCGCGTTCCATGCCCACGAATGCTCGACGGCGCGCCGGATCGTTGAGAATGTGCCGGGGCATGACGTGTCGTTCTACCCGGCCATGCGCAACGCGATGAAACTGGGCCTGAATGTCGAGGATGTCTTCGGGCATCAGACCGACTTCGCCCGGCACGCGCTGGTGTCGCGTTCGCACAAGCTCGACACGGTGCTGGCCGTCGGGCCGGAGACGCGTGATGAGCTGCTGTTCCTCTCGCCCGAGATGCTCGCGGCGCGTCCGCGCGTGCGCGTGGCGTACAACGGCCTGCCCGCGCCGAAGATGCGGTACGAGGACCGCCTGCACGCGCGGTCGCTGGTGAACCAGTGGCTCGAGCGCGTCATGGGCTTCGTGCCCGATGTGCTCATCACGCACGTGACGCGCCCCGTACCCAGCAAGGGCCTCTGGCGTGATCGCAAGACCATTCTGCACATGGAGCCCATGCTGCGCGAGCGCAAACTGCGTGCGGCGTACGTGCTGCTGACCTGCGGTGCGCCGATCCGCACGCGCGAGCAGGTCGAGCAGATGGCTCGCACGCACCACTGGCCCCTGCATCATCAAGAGGGCTACCCGGACCTGGCCGGGCCCGAGTCGGGCGTGTACCGCTCGATGCTCTCGGCCAGCGCGCACGCGCACGATCAGGCGTACAAGCGCGGGGCCGACGGCGAACTGGCGATCACGCCGGTGCTGGTGAATCAGTTCGGCTTCTCGCGCGAGCGGCTGGGCGAGGCGGCACCCGCAGACATGACGCTCAACCACCTCCGCGCCGCGGCGGACGCGGAACTCGGGCTGTCGATCTACGAGCCCTTCGGCATCGCGCCGCTCGAGCCGCTGCACGCCGGCGCGGTGTGCGTGGTCAGCAGCGTGAGCGGGTGCATGGGTCTGGTGCGGCGCGCGATCGCGGACCTGAAGATGGACCTGAATACATGCCCGCTGGTGCTGGAGGCGGACTTTGTTGCCGACAGCGTGCTGGCAGAGTCGGGGCTGATGAACGCGGGCGACCGCCCGAGCGTCGATCAGAACGGGCAGTTCCGCTGCCGGGCGATTCACTTCGGTGCGCACGAGCGCGACATGCTCGAGGAGCGCGTCTGCGTGCGGCTGGCGAAGGAACTCGCGCACCGACTGCCGACCGACGATGCGTCCCGTCGTGCCGCGTTCGACTTGGGCCAGCGGCTGGCCGACCGCATGAGTTGGGACGCGGTGGCGACGAGCGACTTCATCCCGGGCCTTGCCAGCGCGATGGTGGGATGGGGCGTGGGCGGTGGATGAGGGTGTCGACGCCGGGCCGATCGCCTCGGCGCCCGACTAACCTCGATCATGCCGTCCGCCCCGACACCGCGATCGCTCCGTCTTGCCCTGGCTCAGATCAACCCCACCGTCGGTGCGCTCGACCTCAACGCGCAGCGCATCATCGACTTTGCACGCCAGGCCCACGCAAAGCGGGCCGACCTGATCGTGTTCCCCGAACTGGCCCTGACCGGCTATCCGCCCAAGGACCTGCTCCTGCAGCGCACCTTCATCGACGCGTGCGTGCGAACCGCGCGGACGCTCGCGCGCAAACTGCCCAAAGGCCCTCACGTGTGCTTCGGCGTGCCTTTGCCGCTCGACCCGCGAGAGGGCTCGCCCGATCCGAGCATCGCCAACTCGCTGGTGGTGTACCGCTCGGGCAAACTCGTCGCCTTCTACGACAAGCGGCTGCTGCCCACGTACGACGTTTTCGATGAGAACCGGTACTTCACGCCCGGTGATCGCGCGATGGTGCTGAAGATCAAGGGCGTGCGCGTCGGCCTCTCGATCTGTGAGGACCTCTGGCGCGGCATGGACGCGGGCTCGGCACACCGATACCTCGACGCGCCCGATCCCGTCGCCGATCTGATCGCCAAGCGCGCACAGGTCATCGTCAACCCCAGCGCCTCGCCCTTCGTGCTGGGCAAGAACGCGCTGCACCGCGACATCCTCGCGCACCACGCGATGACGCACAACGTCTTTGTCGCGGCGGTCAATCAGGTCGGCGGCAACGACGACCTGCTCTTCGACGGCCACGCCTGCGTGATTGACCCGCGGGGCGAACTTGCCGCCGCGGCCCCCGGCTTTGTGGAGCACCTGCTCGTGCACGACATCGACCCGGCGATGTGCAAAGCCGCCGCACGCGCGAGCTCGCGAGCCGCCTCACGCAACGGCTCACGCCGATCGTCACGAGAGAGTCCCGATGTGCTCGCGCTGCCGATGATGATCGACGATCCCGCGCTCTCGCGCGATCCGTGCGAGTTGCTCTTCAACGCGCTGGTGCTGGGCGTGCGCGACTATCTGCACAAGACCGGCTTCCGCTCGGCGGTGCTGGGGCTTTCCGGCGGGATCGACTCCGCCGTCGTGGCCGTCATCGCCGCCGCGGCGCTCGGGCCGAGCAACGTCCTGGGCGTGAGCCTGCCCTCGCGATACAGCAGCCCCGGCAGCAAGGACGACGCGCGAGTCCTCGCCCGCACGCTGGGCATCGGCTACCGCACCATTGCGATCGAGCCGGCGTTCAAGTCGCTCCTTCGGGCCGTCGCGCCCGCCTTCGACGGCCGCGCGAGCGACGTGACCGAGGAGAACCTTCAGTCCCGCGCCCGCGGCACGATCCTCATGGCCCTGAGCAACAAACTGGGCCATCTCCTGCTGACCACCGGCAACAAGAGCGAACTGGCCGTGGGGTACTGCACGCTCTACGGCGACATGAACGGCGGCCTGGCCGTCATCAGCGATGTCGCAAAGACGCTCGTGTACGACCTGGCCAGGTGGATCAACGCGAGCCCGCAGAAACTCGGCATTCCGGGCCTGCGCACGCCGCCGATCCCCGAGTCGAGTATCACCAAGCCGCCCAGCGCTGAACTCCGCCCCAACCAGACCGACCAGGACTCGCTGCCGCCGTACGACGTGCTGGACGAACTCATCGAGCAGTATGTCCAGCAGCGGCGTTCGCCGGATCAGGTGCGTGCGCACCTGCGTGCCGAGGGGCTGAAGATCGACGACGCGATGCTCGCGAAGATGATCCGTCTGATCGACCTGAGCGAGTACAAACGCAAGCAGGCCGCGACGGGGATCAAGGTTACGAGCGTGGCCTTTGGGTCTGGTCGGCGCATGCCGATTGCGCAAGGTTGGCGGCCGGAGAAAGCGATCATCAAGCAGCGCGTGAACTGATCGCGCCCGTTCGCGCCGCGCCCCCGCGCTCCCCGCGCTCACGGGCTTGTCGGCGCAGTCACGACAGGGGCCGTGGCGGTCGCGGTGCCCGCGTTCGCCGTGGGCGTCGCCGCCTTCGCCGGCTCAACCGGCTCGATCGCCACCACCGCGCCCGCCTCGTCGAGCCTCAGCCCCGCCGCGGCCAGCTCATCGGCCCGCCACGCCTCGTCGGAACGCTGAGCTGGCCGCGGCGGGGCTGAGGCTCGACGAGGCGGGC
>VYLX01000169.1_pt1 | contig 12708 bp, 9 predicted proteins | sample 5114181 | NCBI WGS metagenome assembly VYLX01 (sample SAMN12291812, study PRJNA351875) | freshwater metagenome | isolation source: freshwater lake | place: USA: Michigan, Sherman Lake | collected 2011-08-08
GCCCGCGACGAAGTCGGCACAGGCGGCATCGGCGGGCGAGCCGACGCCGGCACCGGGGCCGACGGCCAGCGTGAACGAGCAACCTTGAGACGAGGGGTCTTCGGGCGAGCGGCTCCGGGGCGAGCATCGCAACGGGGCGATGAGCGAGCGACACGGCACACGGCGGCGGAATCACACGCACGTCAATGGAGCGGATCATGACGATCGGGATCAAGCAACTGGTGTACGCGGGCGTGCTGCTGGGCGTGCCGCTGTCGAGCTACTTTCTGGTGTTCAAGCCCCAGAACGAAGCGATCGCGCGGGTCAAGGGCGAGATCGATCTCAAGCAGAGCATGCTGACGAAACTGCGGGAGGCGACGCGGACGACCGACGATCTCAAGCGTGCCAACGCGGAGATCGCCCAGAGCGTCAAGGGCCTTGAGGCCCGGCTGCCCAGCGACAAGGAAATCGACGCGATTCTTCGCGACGTGGCGCAGATCGCCGCGGCGAGCGGGCTGAAACTGCCCGTGTTCAAGAAGAACGACAAGCCGCAGCAGGCGGGGCTGGCGATGGAGCAGCCTCTGGAGATGGAACTGACGGGCGACTTCGACGGGCTGTATCTGTTCCTGCTGAAACTCGAGCAGCTGCCCCGGATCACGCGGATGACGGACCTGAAGATCGAGCGGCCCGCCAAGGACGGTGAGGACGGCGAGGTCAAGGCGACCTGCACGCTGTCGATCTTCTATCAGGATCCGTCGGCGACGAGCGGCGGGAGTGTCGCGGGCGCGACGGGCCGTCAGAGCGGGGGTGCGCAATGAGCGGGAACACGAGCATGAACGACACCACGACGAACGCGAACAACGCGCTGGCGACGATCGACGGCACGGGCTCTCCCGCGCTGCCCGGGCTCGAGGGGCTCATGCCCACCGCGCCGACACGACGGATGAACCTGCAGTCGATCATCATGGTCGTCGTGGTGGTCGCCTCGGTGGCGCTGCTGCTGGGCATGCGGCAACTGGGCATCGCGCCGGGAATGACCTCGGCGCAGACGAAGCTGAGCGTGGAGGTTCCCGAGTCGCCCCGCGAGAACGCGCGGCGTCAGGAACTGCTGCTGGCGGAACTCGCGGCCAGCCGGACGACGCAGCAGGTGCCGGTGGAGCAGTTGCGAGTCAATCCCTTCGTTGTCGCGTCGACGGTGAGCGGCGCCGGGAGCGGGGCGAATGCCGGCGGAACGACGGACGCCGACACGCAGGCGCGTGCGCAGGCCGCGGCCCGTGCGCGGGCGAACGCCGAGCGCCGTGCACGGCTGGAGCAGACGCTGGGAGCGATGACGCTGCACTCGGTAATGGCCGGGAGCGTGCCGCTGGCGCGGATCAACTCGGGCGTGTTCCGCGTGGGCGACACTGTCGATGAAGTCTTCACGGTGTCGAAGATCGAGGGCCTGACCGTGACGCTGACGGCCGACGGGCCGGAGTTCCGGCTGACGGTCGGCGCGGGCACGAACCGCGGCGATGGCAAACGGGCCGGCGCGCCGGGGAACCAGCGCGGCAGCAGCGGTGCCGGCACGCCGCATCCGCTGGATCCGAAGGAGCAGCCGCCCGAGTTGCCCGCCGGGCAGGGTGGCGCGCCGCAGGGCGGGCAGCCTCTCGGCCAGTCGCCGCGGTCCTTGCGGGATGGGCAGCGTGGCCCGAGCGGGGCGATTTGAGCGGGGCGGATGATCGGAGCGGATCGGTGAGGGGATGAGTCTCAGCGCAAGGGGCACGCGTGGCGAAGTTCGACATCGACGACATCCTGAACGAACTGGGCATCGACCCTGCGAACGCCGACAGCACCAAGGCCGGCGGGCGGAAGAAGTCCGCGGACCCGCTGACGGGCGAGGGCGACGCCAAGGGCCGTGGCCCGGCGTCGCCCGCGGGCAAGCCTGCGGTGCCGGGGTCGTCGGCGTTCGGGTCGAGCGATCGGCACATTCCGCTGGGGTTGAACACGCTCTCGTTCGCGGAGACCGAGGGCCCGACGATCGTCGCGCCGACGACGGTGCCGACGACGGGGGGCCAATCGGGTGGCGGCCAGTCGGCGGGCGGCAGCACGAACGGCGGCCAATCGAACGGCGGCCAGTCGACCAATGGCAACGGTGCGCCGGTGCGTGCTCGCGCGGATGAGTCGGCGGACGCGACGCAGAAGCCGACGGGCGGCACGAACGCGCCGGGCGACTCCGGCGCGAACGCGCGTGCGGCGTCGATGGCACTGTCGACGATCTATCAGCCCGAGCACATCGATGGTGTCTCGCGCGGGCAGGACCTGGGCGAGGCGCTGCTGGCCGCGGAGGCGATCACGGCGCAGCAACTCACGGCGGCGCAGCAGGTGGTGCGGCAGTCTCCCGGTCGCCGGCTGTCGGCGGTGCTGGTCGAGCAGGGAGCCGACGAGGCGAAGGTGCAGAAGGTCGTCGCCGCGATCGCCGGGCTGTCCTTCGAGCACATCGACTTGGCGAAGGGGCTCGACGGCGGGTTCGACGGCGGGCTGCTTCAGCGGCTGGGTGCGGACTTTGCACGCAAGCACATGGTGCTGCCCCTGCGGACCGACGGGGCGCGGGTGGTGCTGGGTGTTGTCCGGCCCGACGATGTGTTCCTGCTTGACGAGATCAAGCAGCGGCTGGGCGTGCCGTCGGTCAAGATCGTGTTCGTGACGGGGTTCGAGCTGCGCGGCGCGCTGGAGATCGTCGGCGACCGCAACAGCGCGCCGACGGAGGACGTGGGCAAGATCCTCGCGCAGGTGCAGGAGAGCGATGTTCAGGTCGAGAAGCGGGCGGATCAGGAGGTCGACCTCGAGAAGGAAGCCGGCGAGAGCCCGGTGATCAAGTACGTGAATCTGGTGATCCAGAACGCGGTCAAAGAGGGCGCGAGCGACATCCACATCGAGCCCGGTGACAAGAAGCTCACGGTGCGGTTCCGCATCGACGGCGAGTTGTACTCGATGATGGAGCCTCCGGCGAGCATGTCCGCGGCGATCGCCTCGCGTCTGAAGATCATGGGCAACCTGGACATTTCCGAGCGGCGAATGCCGCAGGACGGGCGTATCCGCTGCGTGGTGGGCGCGCGGAAGCTGGACCTGCGGTTGAGCACGCTTCCGACGCAGTACGGCGAGAAGGCGGTCATGCGCATTCTCGATACGCGCTCCATCAACGTCAAGCTCGAGGATCTGGGCTTCGACGAGAACATCATGGAGAACTGGAAGAACCAGATCAACAGGCCGCACGGGATCGTGCTGGTGACCGGACCCACGGGCTCTGGCAAGACGACGACGCTGTACTCATCGCTGCGCACGCTCGACAAGACGAGCATGAACATCTCGACCGTCGAGGACCCGATCGAGTACCACCTCGAGGGCATCACGCAGTGCCAGACGCACGACAAGATCGGGATGAGTTTCGGCAAGGCGCTCAAGGCGCTCTTGCGTCAGGACCCGGACGTGATCATGCTGGGCGAAATCCGCGACCAGGAAACGGCGCTGATCGCGGTTCAGGCCGCGCTGACGGGCCACCTGGTGCTCAGCACGCTGCATACCAACGACGCGCCGAGTTCGATCACCCGGCTGGTGAACATCGGCATGGAGCCGTTCCTTGTCGGCGCGGCGGTCAACGGCGTGCTTGCCCAGCGCCTGGTCCGCAAGATCTGCTCCAACTGCAAGGCCGAGCGCGAGCCCAGCGAGGAGATGAGGGAGTTCCTCGCGCTGCAGGGGTACGACGCGTCGAAGATCGTGCTGGGCAAGGGCTGCGAGCGATGCCGGAACACCGGATACTCCGGACGCGTGGGTCTGTACGAGTTGCTGGTCGTTGACGATCAGTTGCGCGACATCATCGCGCGGAACCCGAACGTGGCGGAGCTGCGCCGCCTGTGTGCCGAGCGCGGCATGGTGACGCTGCGGCAGGACGGGCTCAAGAAGGCGTCGCTGGGCAGGACCAGTGTTGAGGAAGTGCTGCGCGCGACCGAAGCGGCGAACTGATTCAGACAGACGGCGTGATCATGCCAGGCCCGGGAGGGTCGGCTTCTTCTCGCGGAGCGCGGTGCGCAGGTCGCTCAGGGCCTTGAGCGAGGACTTGGGCTGGGCCATGGTGGCCATGAGCCCGCCGCCGGGCATTTCGCCGCCGGTGGTGGCCGGTGCGTCGAGCAGTTCCTGCCAGCAGATGCTCGTGGCGTACGGCTTTGCGGCGACCATCGCGGCGACGGATGCCAGCCAGGCGCTCTGAGTCTGATCGGACCACGGCGCACGCCAGTGCCCCGGCTCCAGCGTCGCATCCGCGGCGGCCTCGTTGGCCTGCGCGGGCCGGCTGGGGCAGCCCATGACGCTGATGGCGATCGGCTTGTCGTACGACGCCAGGTCGTCCAGAAGCGAACTGATGGTCAGCAGGTCCCGCGCGCTGCGCCCGGGGTCGGCGTGGCCGGCCTGAAGGCGCACGCCCAGGATGTCGCACTCGACCTGGACCTGATTGATCAGTTCGGCGTACAGGCCCGGGGCGATGGCCTTGGCGCCGCGGGCCATGCCCGTGTACTCGCCGAAGGGCATGGCCAGCTCGACGCTGACGCGCGCCTGTGGCTGGAGTTTCTTGACCAGTGCGCAGCAGAGCTTGGTCAGTTCCATGCACTGTTCGTACGTCAGGCGGAACGAGCCGCCGACGTTCAGCCCGCTGGCGACGCACCAGGTGTGCACGGTCTTGCGGTAGCGTGTGACGAGGTTCTTGACGTAGTCGCACACCACATCGCGGAAGGTCTCGTAGTCGTGCTCCCAGATGTACAGCCAGTCGGGGACGCACGAGGGGTGCAGGTCCAGCACCGGCCCGGCGTGCACGGGCAGTTTGGCCTTCATGATCGCCCACTCGATCCAGCGGTCGGTGCGCGTGAAACTGTACTTACCCTCGGTCGGCTCCATCTCCACCCAGCGCATGGGCAGGCAGATGAAGTCGCACGCGCCGGCGATGGAGTTGGCCAGTTCCGGCGCGAAGAACGCAGGGTTGACCCGGCAGCCGACTTTCGGGAAGTCGGTCAGGATCACGCCCGGGCTCCCGGCGAGCATGGACTTGCTCTGGCGGGCCTCGCTGTCGGTCAGCGCGTTGGCGGGCGGCGGGTGCGCCGCGATGCGGGCCAGTTCGCCCGTGACGCGGCGCGTGTGCTGCAGTCGCGCCTGGAGCATCGCCATCGCCTCTCCCGCGGCGACGCCCAGGTCCAGCGCCCGACGCGCGGCGCGCTCGGCGTTGTTGCTGTAGCCGTTGGAGATCGTCGCGTCGTATCGCGTCGCCAGCAACGCGGCGGTGAAGGCCTCGCGGGCCCGCTCGACCAGGCGGAGGACCGGGTCGTCCGCCGCGTGCTCGAAGAGCGACCACTCCTCGAGTTTGTTCAGCAGCAGCATGATCTGGTGGCGTGCCAGTTCCAGCGAGAGCAGATACGGGCGCTCGCGCTCGGGGAGCATGCAGGTGCGCAGGGTGATGTTTCCGCCGCCCAGACGCACGGGTGTTGGGCCGCCCAGGGAGACCTCAACGGATTCGGTCGGGAAGTTCACGCCCAGGCCGGCGGAACCGTCGACGGACTTTTCGACGCAGATCGACCCGCGTTCGAGCTCGATGTCGGCCGATACGGTCACGCCGTCGTTGATCAGACAGTGCGCATGGCGCAGCGGAAACGCCACGGCGGGGCCCGACTTGTCGAAGACGGCAAACGTCAGCATTCGACACACCAGCGCTTGGCAGGATCGACGATCACAGCGGAGCGTAGCCGGGATGGCGCGATGACGCGAGGCGACGACGCGGGTGATGTCGCGGGGGCACCTTTCGGGCTGCTGCGCACCCCCGGACGGGCTCAGCCCAGGATGCTCCGGCGGTTGTTGACGTAGTCCCAGAGCACGAAGCGGTCCAGATCGCCGCCGCCGGTGAAGAACACGCGTCCGCCCGTGCTCTCGGCGATGCGATGGGCAAAGCCGATGTCCTCGCTCGACTGGTTCCAACTGGGCAGGAGGAAGATGTTGATCGTGATCCCCTCGCGCTTGGCGGCCAGAGCCTCGCGCATCGTCGCTTCCTCCGTCATCGGGTCGGGCGGATAGAGCAGGTAGAGCATCGAGCCGTCCATGTGCGCCGTCGGCAGGCCGTCGGTGATGAGCACGATCTGCTTATTGGGCGTGTCCTGCGGGGCGAGCAGCCGACGGGCCAGCAGGAGCCCGTGCTGGATGTTCGTAAAGTGCGGCGGGATGAGCGACTCGCTGACGTTCGGGTCGCTCAGGTCCGCACGCAGACGCACCGTCGGCGAGTGGATCGTCACCGGCTTGGGCATGAGCGTCGGCACATCGGCGATGGCGCGGACCCTGGCCATCGAGAAGACCTCGATGAAACTCAGATGATCGCCCGGATACTCCCTGCGGATCAGCGCATCCAGCCCCAGGGCCATGCGCTTGACGTTGATGTACTGCCCGTCGTACCGCATGGAGCCGGACATGTCCATGAGCACGCAGGTTGCGCAGCGCGGGTTGTTGCGCGTGCGATGGACCTCGATGTCATCGGTGCGGAGGCGGACCCGGCGCGGGCCGGGGGCCGAGGTGTCGCCCTCGCGCGCCCCGCGGACCATCGCGTTGATCATCGTCTGCGGGATGTCCATGTTCGACGCCGAGTCGCCGAACTCGTACGCGCGGGTGCTGGGCAGTTCCACCGCGCCGTCGCCGATGATCGTGCCGGTGTGGCGACCCGAGCGCGCGGCCTGCAGCGAACTGAAGATCTCTCGCAGCACCTTGCCCTGAAACGTCCGCATGGCCTGCGGCGAGAGCTTGTACCCATCCGCCGAGCGTTCCAGCCCCTGCCGCTCGGCCTCTGCCTCGAGCATCTGCTGAATCTGCTCGGCGAGCTGGCGAAGCTGCTCGACCTGCGCCTCGTCGGCGAAACGCGAGAGTTCGTCCAGGTCGATGATCGCCACCTGCGCGTTCTTCATCGCTTCGCGCAACTGCTCGAGCAGCTTGTCGATCGCGATGAGCTCCTCGCGGATCGCGATCGCCTGGTCCACATCCATCGGCGTGCGGCCCGTGAACGTGTAGCGTGCGGCGAGGTCTTCGACCTGATACTTCTCGCCCATGCGCTCCATGAGCCGGAGAAGTTCGAGTGCGCCGGGGTTGTTCTCGCCGCCGGCCTTGTACCAGAGCGTCTCCAGATCGCGGAGCTGATCGCCTTCAACGGCCTTCCTGAAGTCCTTGCGGAGTTTGTCGGGCAGGTCCACCTTCCGCGCCTGCTTGTCGACAGCCTTGGCGCTGTCGCGGAGCACGCCCTGTGTCTCGTACGTCTCGAGGATCTTGCGCTTGCGCTCCTCGAGCATGTCGATGAGCGAGTCCAGGCTCGGGCCCAGCCCCGCGACCTGCGACGGATCCAGCCGCACGGCGTTGGCGAGTTCCTCGGGCGTCAGCCGTCGCGTGCTGCCGTAGCGCAGCATGTGCTCCATGGCGGCGCTGGCCATGTCCGGCGGCGGGGCAGTGGGGGAGGGAAAGCTGGACGGGTCGAAGCGCTGATAGGTGTGCACGACGCCGCCGGGCGTGGCGGAGGGTGTGCCGGGCGGCGCCGGCGTGTTCTCGCTCGGGTCAGGTTTCATATTCCACCCTGCCGAAGCGGCTGCTGCGCGAGACCTTGTCCATCGCCCACAGCCCGGCGAGCACGAACTCCACGCAGCTCGCACGCACCGCTACATCCTGGCTCGCGTTGACCTCGAAGGCCTTGTCCCAGATCGGCGGCACGCGTTTGACGCGCTCGGCGTACTGAGCCGAGGGGAGCATGTCGCCCACCTCGATCTTGACACCCTTGGAGAAGATCTCCGCGATCTCGCTGAGGCCGTGCTCCTTGACGTACTCCTCGAAAACGATCCGCACGCTCTCGGCAAGGATCGCCTCGAGCACCTGCTTCTCGCTCATCTGGTGCGTGCCCATGAGGTCGAGTTCGAGTTTGCCGCTGCCCGAGGCCTGCACATGGGCCAGGTCGCTCATTCGCGGCACGCTGGGCCTCTCGCCCAGGGCGATGCCGCGACGCCGGGCGTTGGCGATCATGGTGCGGTAGTTGGCGATGCTGAAGCGAGCGCTGACGCCCGACTGCTGGTCGACGTACTTGCTCTTGCGTGCGCAGATGCTCATCTGCTCGACGACTTCCTTCATGAAGCGGGGCACGAGCACGGGGAACTCGCCGCCAAGGCTCAATCGCGCATCGCTGTGCGAGGTCTCGGGCGCGAGGGCCTCGCGTTCCATGACCTCGATGCCCGTGTCGCGGTCGGGCGGGTAGTGGGTCTGGATGGTCGCGCCGATGCGGTCCTTGAGCTGCGGGATGACCTTGCCCGAGCGGTTGTACGTGCTGGGGTTGGCCGAGAAGAGGATGACGATGTCCAGATCGAACTTGATCGGATACCCGCGGATCTGCACGTCGCGTTCTTCGAGAATGTTGAACAGGCCGACCTGCACGAGATCATCAAGGTCGGGCAGTTCGTTCATCGCGAAGATGCCGCGGTGCGTGCGGGGGATCAGGCCCAGGTGCAGCGCGTCCTCGCTGCCCATGCTCGTGCCCGAGGCCAGGCGCGCGGGGTCGAGTTCGCCGATGATGTCGGCGAACTTCGTGCCCGGGGCGAGACGCTCTGCGTATCGATCGGCCCGGTGCCACCAGGCGATCGGCACGCCGTCGGCCGGGGTCGATGCCAGCAGTTCTCGCCCGGCGCGCGTGATCGGCTTGTCCGGGTCCTCGTGCACCGGGCAGCCCGGGATGTCCAGGTACGGCACGTACTCATCGAGGAACCGCGGCAGCAGCCGCATGAGTTTGCTCTTGCCCTGGCCCTTCTCGCCAAGAAAAATCATGTCGCTGCCTGCGATGATCGCGTTGACCACCTCGGGCAGAACCGTGTTCTCGTAGCCGACCATGCCCGGGAACAGGTCCGCGCCCATGCGCAGCGCGTGCGTCATGTTGGCGCGCAGTTCGGCCTTGACCGAACGCGAGCGCCAGCCCGAAGCGCGAAGGGCCGCGAGCGTTCTGGGCAGGGTCGAGAGGTCCATCGGTCCGGACACATTGGTGGCGCTGGCGGTCATGCGATGCAAGCCTCCGTGTTCAACTCAGTCGGAATGTCTGGACGTGCGTGATACGTACGAATATGAGGATAGCCCCGGTGCGTGACCCATCGTGGGCGGGCGTGTGGTAAACTCCCGCGCATGAGCGGGTCGCCGAGTCCGGATTCATCACCGCCATCGCTGCCAACCGCCGAGATGAGCGGACGAACATCCTCGGGCAAAGGTGGCACACGCGGCACACGTGCGGGCATCTCCCGGCGGTCGGCCCGTCGGCTGGTGCTCCTGGGCGTGCTGATCGCGATCCTCGGGCTCGTGCCATTCGCGCTGGTGCAGGGCAGCAGATTCGTCGGCGTCGTGCACAGCGACGGGGCGGGCAGACTCAAGGGCCTGCTCGACGCGGGCTGGTCCGATGCGATGCTCTGGCCCGGCGGAGCCATGCCGGCCAGGGGTGTGCACGTCGTGCGGCGAAACGCCGCCAACGGTTGGATCAACTTCGGGGGCGCGGTGTACTCGCCTCAGTTCGTGACCAGCACGCACCTGACCGGTCTGTCGATGCTGCCGACGGGCGCGGGTGTGGCGCTGATTGCGCTCGGCGTCGCCGTGCTGCGTCGCCCGGGCAAGGGCCAGTGCCCGCACTGCGGCTACGACCGCGCGGGGCTGGAGCCCGCGGCGATCTGCCCAGAGTGCGGCCGCAGCCCGACGCAGGCGTGAGGGCCGATCGTGTCAGGCTGATCGTGACGGCCCGAGCAGCCCCGAGCCCGAAAGGCGCGACACGCTGGCGACGATGATCTCGATCGCGCGGTCGACTTCGTCGCGGGTGGTGTGGCGCGAAAGCGAGAACCGCACCGAGCCGTGGGCCAGCTCCGGCGGCACGCCCATCGCCAGCAGCACGGGCGACGGATCGAGCGAGCCCGATGAGCACGCGGCCCCGGCGCTGGCCGCCAGGCCACGCTCGCTCATGGCCAGCAGAAGGGCCTCGGCCTCGAGCCGGGGGAAGGCGATGTTGGTGGTGTTCCAGAGGCGAGCGCTCGGGGCGGTGGGGCCGTTGATCTGCGCCCCGGGAACACGCGACAGCACGCCCGACTCGAGATGATCGCGCAGCGCCGCGAGCGCACGGCGGGCGGCTTCGTCGGCGAGCCACGCGATCGCCTCGCGCGCGGCGACGCCTGCGCCCGCGATACCCGGGACGTTCTCCGTGCCGCCGCGACGGCCCTGTTCCTGCACGCCGTGAAGTGTGGGGCGCAGGCGGAAGCCGGTGCGTGTGACGAGCACGCCGACGCCCTTGGGGCCGTGGAACTTGTGGGGAGAGAACGTGACCAGGTCGGCGTCGAGCGTGGCGCTCGTGCTCGCGTCGCGCGTGTGTTCCTGTGCCGCATGCGTCGTGCCGGCATCCATGGGCGAGAGGTCCGTCGGCTCCTTGCCGACCCACTGTGTCGCGTCGACATGCATCGCGGCGCTGAGTTCGCGAGCCAGCGCCGAGAGTTCGGCGACGGGCTGGATCGCGCCGGTCTCGTTGTTGGCCCACTGCACGCTCAGGAGAGCCGCGGGCGTGCCGCGGAGTTCGCGCGCGGCGCGCTGCGCGTCGATCACGCCCCGCGAGTCCATCGGCAGGTGCACCAGTTCGACTTCGCCACGATCGCGCAGGTCGCTCAGCAGCTCGCGCACCGCCGAGTGCTCGATCGCGCTGGTGATGACCCTCGGCGGGCGCGTGCTGGCGGGGGTGGGGCGGGGGGTGGTGCCGGGGGTGGTCCCGCGCCCGCGGGCCAGCACGCCGCGGATCGCCAGGTCGATGGACTCCGTGCCGCCGGAGACGAACGTCACGCATCGGGGTCGGACATTGATCAGCGCCGCGACCTCGGCGCGGGCCAGTTCGACCACGCGTCGCGCCTCCTGCCCGGCGCGGTGGACGCTGGAGGGGTTGTGCCAGGCGTGCATCAGGGCGGCGGTCATCGCGTCGATGACCCCGGGCGAGGGCTGCGTGGTGGCGTTGTTGTCCAGATGGATCACGCGGGATCGTAGAGGTTTTGTGGGGGGTGCAAAGAATTTTGTGCCGGTGGTGAAAGATGCCGCCGCGGGCGGTGCATCCATGGTGTCGGCGTGAGGCACGCAGGCAACAACCCTTTGTGAGGAGAAGAGAAATGATCGCTCGCAGCACCATCGTTCGTCTGAGTTCCGCAACCCTGGCCTTGGCCGCCCTTTCGGGCACCGCCAGCGCCGCCGTGTTCTTCGACGGCGTGTTCAACAACGCCGACTGGTCTCTGAACGTCACGACCAACGCCTCCGGCGCGGGCAGCACGGCGGTGGGCTTCCAGGTTCCCGCGGGCGGCAACCCCAACGAGTATCGGCGCATTCGCCATCAGTTGATCGTCTCCAGCGCGGGCAACGGGGCCGTCATCGGTGTGCATCTCAACGCCCTCTCGTTCTACACCCCCAGCAGCCAGGGCGCGATCAGCAGCATCAACTACAGCGAGGACTCCATCGCCTTCGCCGGCCCGGGCAACGTTCAGGGCAGCGGACTGGCCATCGTCCAGAACGGTCGCACGTATGTGCAGCGCGTGCCGATCTTCGTCATGCCCCTGCCGACCTTCAGCATCTGGACCTCGCAGAGCACCAGCCTCTCGGCCGCGGACCTCCATGAGCTGGACATCACGGGCAACTTCCTGCCCTTCAACAACCCCGACTTCTCCGCCGCAGGCAGCATCATGCAGTTCGGCTTCTGGCGAGGCAACTCTGCGAACGGGAGTCTCAACACCGACGCCGGCATCGACAACTGGCGCGTCGAGGTCATCCCCACCCCCGCCGCGGCGAGCATGCTGCTCGGTGCGGGTGTGCTGGCCTCTCGCCGCCGTCGGGCCTGATCCCTCCGGCATCTCGTTCCGCGGCAAACCTCTCTCCAAGGCCCGCGGAATGCTCGATCTCTCCCAACGTCGGTCTCTCCACCGACGGGTCAAAGTGGGCACAAGTCTCGAATCGGCCGGCCCCAACGGGTCGGCCGATTCCTCATGGGTCCGCTGACACTCCGCGGGTGATTCGACGCGCGGGTCGGCCCGGCCGCGTGCATCCGGTGCAGCCGGGCTTCACGAGCGTGTCACACCGGAGGACGGCGACACGACGAAGTTCCCGATGAGTATCCGACTTTGTCGTGATCGCGATCCTCTGCCTGGCCGAGATATCCGCCACGGCCCCGACGACGTTGGCGAGGCTCACGGACTCGGGGCGACTATTGGTCGGTGTCGAGCCCATTTGGCGAGGTGAGGACATGGACTTCCGGCCTCACGCCCAGTCGCGCGGCGGCGAGCCGCCGGATGTTGCGCAGTGCCGGGATGGCGCTCAGGCTCTCGCTGTTCTGTTCCCGGTACGCCGAAGTTCCGCGCTGTGGTCACCGCTCTCAAGTACAGCAACGCTGGCGATTCGAAAACGGTGCACACCACCACCCTCAGCGTGCTGCACCTCCCGCGCCGGATGTAATCACACGGCCTGATCCCGGATCAGTACCAGAAGATGCGCACGCGACCGGGCTGCCCCGGCTGCGCCACGCTGGACGGCGACCCGCCCGTGCCCCCGCCGCCCGCGGCCAGGATGCTCAACGGCGCGCCGAAGGACATCCCGCCCGCGGCCGATCCGCCGACCGCGGGGCACCACACCGTGGAGCCGAAAGGGACTCCGAAGCAC
>VYLX01000174.1_pt1 | contig 12560 bp, 10 predicted proteins | sample 5114181 | NCBI WGS metagenome assembly VYLX01 (sample SAMN12291812, study PRJNA351875) | freshwater metagenome | isolation source: freshwater lake | place: USA: Michigan, Sherman Lake | collected 2011-08-08
CCCACCACCTCCCCCACCACCTCCAGCCCCGCCGAGAAGGCCGGTATCGCGAGCAGCGCCCCGTCACGGGCCGGGTTGATCGCCTCGGCCATGCGCGGTCGGCGCGTTCTGGTCACGGGGCACACGGGCTTCAAGGGTGCGTGGCTGTGCCAGTGGCTGCTGAGCCTCGGCGCGACGCCGGTGGGCCTGGCGCTGGACCCGCCCAGCACGCCGTCGCTGTTCGATGTGCTCGGGCTGGCCCGCACGATGGAGGATCATCGCGTGGACGTTCGTGATGCCGCGGGCGTGCGCCGGGTGGTGCACGGCGCGGGCGCGAGCGTGATCATTCACATGGCGGCCCAGGCGCTGGTCCGGGCCAGTTACGCCGACCCCGTCGGCACCTTCGAGACCAACGTCACGGGCACGGCGAACCTTCTGGAGGCCATCCGCACGCGCCCGGACGCCGGGAAGCGCTGCGCCGTGGTCATCGTCACCAGCGACAAGTGCTACCGCCCCAGCCCCACTCCACACGCGCACCGCGAGGATGAGCCGCTGGGCGGCAAGGACCCGTACAGCGCCAGCAAGGCCGCGGCGGAGATCGTCGCCGCCAGTTATCGCGATTCGTTCTTCCCGCCCGCAGCACTCGCGACGCACGGCGTCGCCCTGGCCACCGCCCGCGCAGGCAACGTCATCGGCGGCGGAGACTGGGCCCTCGATCGCCTCGTGCCCGACATCGCAAACGCCATGAGCAAAGGCACGCCCGTCATCCTGCGCAACCCCGCCAGCGATCGCCCCTGGCAACACGTGCTTGACGCGCTCAGCGGCTACCTGCACCTGTCCGGCCTGCTGCTGAGCGACGACGCGCCCCGGCATGCACGGGCGTTCAACTTCGGCCCGGACGACGCCGACCCCAGCGGCCGATTGAGCGTGCGCGACCTGACCGCACGCATGGTCCGCGCGTGGCGACGCATCGACGACGACCGCGTTGATGTCCGCGACGGCTACAGCGAGCGCCCGGACGCGAACGCCCCGCCCGAGTCGCCTCACCTGGGCCTGAGCATCGCCCTGGCCCGCGAGCAACTCCGCTGGCGACCCACCTGGACCGCCGCGGAGGCCGTGACGCACACCGCGGCGTGGTACCGCGCGTTCCTGACCGAACACGCCGACGCCCGCGCACTGACGCTCGAGCAGATCGCGGCATACTCATCGCACGCGGCGGAGCGCGGCCGCGTCTGGTCGGCACCCACCCTGGATCACGCATCATGAGCACCAGCCCAGCAAACACCGCGGCGAACACAGCCGCAAACATCGCCGATCGCTACACGATTGAGCAGCGCTGCCGATCCTGCGGGCACGGCTCGCTGGACTTGGTGCTGGACCTTGGCCGCGTGCCGCTGGCCAACAACCTGCTGCGCACGCCCGACGAGCCGCACCCGCGCTTCCCGCTGTCGCTGGCGTTCTGTCCGTCGTGCTCGCTGGTGCAGATCCGCGAGACGGTCGAGCCCGAGGTGCTCTTCGGGCACTATCTCTACTTCTCGTCGTTCAGCCAGGCCATGCTCGCACACGCCAAGGGCGAGGCCGAGATGCTCATCCGCCGTCGCGGCCTGACGCGCGACAGCCTCGTTGTCGAGGTCGCCAGCAACGACGGATATCTGCTGAAGAACTTCGTCAGCGCCGGCATCGGCGTGCTGGGCATCGAGCCGGCGCGGAACATCGCCGAGGTCGCCTCGCGCAACGGCATCCCCACGCGCTGTGAGTTCTTCGGACGCGAGGTGGGCGAGCGCCTGGCCCGCGAGGGCGTTCGGGCTGATTGCGTGCTGGGCAACAACGTCCTGGCGCACGTGGCGGATCTCAACGGCTTTGTCGCCGGGGCCGCGGCGATGCTCAAGCCCGCGGGCGTGGCGGTGTTCGAGTTCCCGTATCTGGGCGACATGATCGAGCACGCCGAGTTCGACACGATCTATCACGAGCACCTGTGCTACTTCTCGCTGACGGCGATCAACGCGCTCTTCGCTCGCCACGGGCTGGTTGTCAGCGATGTCGAGCGCATCGCGGTTCATGGCGGGTCGCTGCGAGTCTTCGCCGAGCCGGCTGGTGCCTCGCCCGTGCCCAGCGCCGCGGTCGCGTCGCTGCTCGCGCACGAGCGCGAGGCGGGCATGACCACCGGAGCGTTCTACGCACGCTTTGCCCAGCGCGTCCGCGACCTGTGCGACACGCTCGTGCGCGACCTGCGCCGGCGCAAGGCCGCCGGCCAGAAACTCGCGGCCTACGGCGCCAGCGCCAAGGGCAGCACGCTGATGAACTTCGCCGGCATCGACGCGACGCTCCTGGACTTCATCTGCGACCTGAGCACCGCCAAGCAGGGACACTTCGCCCCCGGCAACGCGCTGGCGATCATCAGTCCGGACGTGCTCCGCGACCCGGCACGCCGGCCCGATGGGCTCGTGCTGCTCAGCTGGAACTGGGCCCGCGAAATCGCCCGCCAGCAGCGCGCGTACCTCGAAAGCGGCGGCGAGTTCATCGTGCCGATCCCGCACCTGCACACGATCGGCGCGGGCGATCTCTCGGCCCTCGACCGCTCCGCCGCGCCCATCGGCCCGGCTGGCCCGGCCGCTTCCCCCGCCCCAATCACCGCTCGGGCCTGACGAACGCTGCCACGAACCACTCTCCTCTTCGGAACCGCCGCATGATCCACGATGTCCAGGTCATCCCGCTCCGGCGCATCCCCGACGAACGCGGCACGATCTTCCACATGCTGCGCTCCACCGATGCGCACTTCACGTCCTTCGGCGAGATCTACTTCTCGACCATCTACAAGGGCGTCGTCAAGGGCTGGCACCGCCACCGCGATATGACGCTGCACTACGCGTGCATCTTCGGCCGCATCAAACTGGTCATGTTCGACGATCGCGACGCCTCGCCCAGCAAGGGCAAGCTCATGGAGGTTTTCCTGGGGCAGGATCAGCACGCGCTGGTGATCATTCCGCCGGGCGTGTGGAACGGGTTCAAGGGCATGAACGACCCGCACGCGATCGTGGCCAACTGCTGCTCGCACCCGCACGATCCGTCGCGAAGCGATCGGCTCGACCCGTTCAAGAACGACATTCCGTACGACTGGGCCGTGCGCTGCCACTGAGACCAGAGCGCACGCCGAGCGAGCCATGCCGACACTCTCGATCTTCAGCGACATGAGCACCGGGCCGGGCTGGATGCTCAACCAGTGCGAGCGGTACGAGCCGGAGCGTGATCCGCTGGTCGCGTACGAGGGGGACTGGCGCGTGGTGCACGCCAGCCGTGACGCGGACGTGTTCCTGTGCGTGAACCTGCCGGTGTGGCCAAAGGCCATCGGGCTCATGCCGTGGTGGAGCCGCGTGCTCTCGAAGATCGGCGGCAGCCGGACGTATCACGCGGCCAAGGTCCGCCACACGATGACCTGGCTCGGCACGCCGCGGGAGCGCACGTACATGCTCATGTACGAGCCGCCGCCGATCGCCGAGCGCTACCGGCGCAGCGTCGGCCAGTACGTAGCCCGCGCGTGGGCGCCGGACGATCGCTGGATCGGCGGGCCGCTCCGGCACGATCGGCTGCCGGTGTGGTGGACGATCGGCGCGTCGCGCGAAGCGCTGCTGAACGAGCCGATCCCCGATGACGACCACGCACGCGACCTGCCGCTGGTCATCGTCACCGGCGGCAAGAGCACGCTGCCCGGACACGTTGATCGCCTGAACTTCCTGCGGCGGCTGCGCACGGCGGGCGTGCCGATCGCGATCTACGGACGCGGCGTGCCCGACGACCTTGGCTCGCTCGGCCCGGTGACGGACAAGGCGGAGGTGCTGCGCCGCGCGCGGCTGACGCTGGCGATCGAGAACTGGTGGGAGGGCGATGAGTACGTGAGCGAGAAGCTGTGGGACCCGCTGCTGTGCTGGAGCCTGCCGATCTACTTCGGCTCGCGGGCGGCGGAGGCGACGATCCCCGCGGACTCGTTGGTGCGGCTGCCGGATCTACGCGACGCGGGCGTGGAGGCGGTCCGCAGCTCGCTCGCGCAGCCGGGCCTTTGGACGGCCCGCCTGCCGGCGATTGCGCTGGCCCGCAGGCAGATGCTGGGAGACGCACGAATGGTGCCGTGGTTCATAGACTGGCTCACGCCGAAGGAGCGGGGTGGCTAAACTGGAAATCGCTCCCAGCGTCGCTCAAATGACAAGCTCCATCACCAAATCGTGCCCGGTGTGCTCGGACGGGAACCCAGTGCCCTTCCTTGATCGCGCCGAGGTGCCCGTGCATCAGAATTGGCTTGGTACGTCTCGAGACTCCGCACGCGCAGTGAAGCGCGGCCGCCTGCGTATGGCCTGTTGCCCCGGCTGTGGCTTCGTCTTCAACTCCGCCTTCGACGAGTCGCTGCTGAGCTACGGGCCGGAGTATGACAACACCCAGACCGCGTCGCCCGCCTTTGACGCGTATACCGACGATCTGGCCGACGGCATCGTCCGGGCCGAGGGCGGAGCGGAGTCCGCCAGCCACGTCGCGGAGGTCGGTTGCGGAAAGGGAGGTTTCCTACTCAAGTTGCTCTCTCGCGCACGACGGTGGACCGGCGTCGGCTTCGATCCCACTTACGTCGGCGAACTGTCGGTCCTCGACGGGCGCGCCCGCTTCCACCGCACCTTCTTCGAGCCGGGGGCCCCGGTCGGCTCCGTCAGCGTTGTCGTCTGCCGCCACGTCATCGAGCATGTGTCCTCGCCACGACTGCTGCTCGGAGCGATCGTCGGCGCGCTCCGTGACGTCGATTCGGACGGCCGCGTCGTGCGGGTGTTCATCGAGACGCCCGACGTTACCTGGATCCTTCGCTCCGGCGTCGTGTGGGATATGTTCTACGAGCACTGCTCGCTCTTTACGCCGGGATCCATCGCGCGGGCCCTCCACGAGAGCGGCCTGGGGGTAGAGTCCGTCAATCTGGTCTTCGGCGGGCAGTACATGTGGACTCAGGGGCTCTACAACGCTGGCGGAACCGGACGCCCCGCGGCCGAGACGCCCCAGCGGCTTGTCGAATTGGCCGAGCAGTTCGGACGCTCTGCCTCTCGGCAGCTCGACCGGTGGCGACAGCTCGTTGACGAGCGCCGCCGAGCCGGCCTGGTGGTCATTTGGGGCGCAGGGGCCAAGGGCGCAACGCTGTCGAGCCTCCTCGACAGCGATGCCTCGCGCATCGAGGCGCTCGTCGACGTATCACAGCCCAAGCAAGGCCGATTTGTCCCTGGCACCGGGCACGCCATCGTCTCGCCCGACTCCCTCCAGACGCTCCGGCCTCGGACGATTCTTGTGCTGAATCCCAACTACATGCGCGAGATCGAGGCCCGACTCTCCTCGCTCGGGGTCGACGCCGATTTGATCGACCTAACCGCCAAGTCCGCCAACGGGTCACATGCCGGGTAAGGAGGGCGTGCGATGCGGCGAGTGCTCGTCACCGGTGCGAGCGGTTTTCTCGGACGGCAGACGCTCGAGCCTCTCAAGCTCGCAGGCTTCGACGTCGTCGCTGTCAGCCGCCATCGGCCGCCTTGGGCCGAATGTCGATGGGTCGCCGCGGACCTCCTCGCGCCGAAGGTACCGGCCGCGATTATTGACGCCGAGCGACCCTCTCACCTGCTCCACTGCGCCTGGAACGCAGTCCCGGGCGAGTTCTGGACTGCCCCAGATAACGACTCGTGGCGCCGCGCGAGCGTTGACCTCCTCACCGCGTTTTGCGACTGTCGCGGCCGGCGCGCACTCATGCTCGGCTCCTGCGCCGAGTACGACTGGACACGCGTCGACGCTCGACCAATCGTCGAGACCTTCCCCCTCGGCCCGACCACCGTGTACGGCTCGAACAAGGTCCGGTGCTTCAGCGCGGCCACCGAGCTGTGCCAGAGCCGCGGTGTCGCTCTCGCATGGGCGCGGCTCTTCTTCCTCTTCGGCCCGGGCGAGGACCGCCGCCGGTTTGTCGCCCAGATGATTTCGCGGCTGCTCCGAGGTGAGGTTGCCGAGTGCAATGCCCCCGGGCTCGTTCGCGACTTTCTCGACACGCGCGACGCCGGCACAGCGCTGGCCATGCTTCTCGACGCCGCGGGGCCAGCGGCCGATGGCGCATTCAACGTCGCCTCCGGCTCGCCCGTCTCGCTCGGGCATATCGCCCACCGCCTCGCCGAGCTCTCGGGCCGACCCGACCTGCTCCGCCTCGGCGGCCAGACGCCCTCGGGCCAGCCCCCGATCCTGGTCGCCGATGTCTCCCGGTTGCGCGCGGCAACCGGGTTCCAAAGGCGATATCCTCTGGAAGTCGGGCTCGCGGACGCCGTCGAAGCAATGCGCGTCGTTCCCCCGCGGACCGCCCTGGAGACGCCATGAGAATCGAGCTGGACCTGAGCACCCGAACCCTCACCACCACCGACGCCGCCGGTGGGTGCGAGAAGCACGATCTCTACTCTCGCCGGGCCTTTGAGGTGCTCAGTGATGCGTGGGTCAAGGTCGGCTGGGCTCTCAAGCACAGCTACGCCTTCAGCTGGATGGGCCGGCCCATCATCCAGTTGCCCGAGGACATGATCCGCACCCAGGAAGTCGTCTACCGCCTCAAGCCCACCCTCATCATCGAGACCGGCATCGCCCACGGCGGCTCGCTCATCTACTCCGCCTCGCTGCTCAAGCTTCTGGGCGGTGGGCGAGTCGTCGGCGTCGATATCGACATCCGCCCCCACAACCGCGCCGCGATCGAGGCCCACGAACTCTCGCCCATGATTACCATGATCCAGGGCAGCTCTGTCGACGCCACCATCGTTGACAAGGTCGCGTCGTTGGTCCGCCCCGACGACCGCGTGCTCATCTTCCTGGACTCCAACCACACCTACGACCACGTCCTGGCAGAGCTCAACGCCTACGCGCGGCTCGTGACCCCCGGCTCGTACATCGTTGCCACCGACGGCTGCATGCAGGACGTTGCCGACACTCCGCGCGGCCGCCCCGAATGGATCCACGATAACCCCCAGCGGGCCGCGCAGGACTTCGTGGCCGCGAACAAGGGCTTCATCATCGAGCAGCCCGCCTGGCCGTTCAACGAGAGCGAGCTCACGCGCAGCATCACGCACTGGCCCGGCGCATGGCTCCGCCGACTAGACGCCCCCGCGCCGCGCTGAACGCCTACGCGACCGACGACGTATGAACCCTGATAGCATCCAAATCTCGGCGGTCATACCCACCTTCGAGCGAGCGTCGCTGCTCCACAGGGCCGTGCGGTCAGTTCTCGCACAGACGCACCGCAATCTTCGGGTCATCGTCTGCGACAATGCCTCCTCAGATCGCACGCAGGAAGTCGTGCAGGAGATCATGGCTCACGACTGCCGCGTCGAGTATCACCGCCACGAGCGGAACATCGGCGCGCTCGCCAACTTCCAGCACGCGTTCGCCTCCCCTCGGTCGCCGTGGTTCTCGTTCCTGAGCGACGACGACCTCCTCCTGCCGGACTTCTACGCGCGAGCCGCCGCCGCCCTGGCCGCCGAACCCGGCGCCCGCGCGTATATGAGCCAGTGCTACACCTGCACGCTCAGCACCGGCCGCGCCCGTCTGCGGCCGCGAAAGCTCTGGAGCAGCGGGCTCCACGCGGCGGGCCTCGCGGCACCGAAGATGCTCCGCGAGCACTTCACTTGGACAAGCTGCGTCTTTGCCACCGATCTTCGCCAGCAACTCGGCGAGCTGGACCCCGTTCACGTCGTTGATCTCTTGTGGCTCACCCGCGTCGCCGCGACGGTCCCGTTCATCGTCGACCTCGTCCCCGGCGCCATCTTCGTCGAGCACGGTGGGAACGTCTCGTCCAACACCGGCCTTGACGCGCAGCTTCGCAGCCTCGACGCCGCAATCCGCATGTGCGACAACGCGGATCCTGGCACCGTGCCCGTCGACGACCTGCGAGCAGCGGTCCGCGAGCTCTTCGAGGGCGTCGGTCGAAACGCCGTCCGCACCGCCACCATCACCGGCAACTCCCAGTTGGCCAGCCAAGCCGGCAGCTTTCTCGAGCGCGTCGGCGCGCCAGCTCCGCGGCAGCTCGCCCAGGCCAAGCTCGTTGCCAAGGGCGGACTCTCCAGCCGCGTCGGCATGCTCGTCATGGGCCTCAAGGCCCGAGTTCGTGCGATCTCCCGCTCGCTTCGGGCCCGCGAGTCCATCGAGTCGCTCCTGGCCCGCCACGCCAACCCGGCCACCGTCGCCTGGATCACCCAACCCCTCTCGACGCTCCCGCTCACCACCGGAACCCACCCATGAAGGTTTTCATCCTCTGCGGCGGGATGGGCACTCGCCTCCGCGAACACACCGAAACACGCCCCAAGCCCATGGTCGAGGTCGGCGGACGCCCCATCCTCTGGCACATCATGAAGTCCTACGCCCATCACGGCATCAAGGACTTCGTCCTCTGCCTCGGCTACAAGGGCGAGGTCATCCGCGACTACTTCCTCAACTACCAGCACCGCGCCTGCGATGTCACCGTCACGCTCGGCAAGCAGTCCTCCGTCCGCGTTCACGCCGACACGCACGATGAGGACGGCTGGACGATCACCCTCGCCGACACCGGCGCAAGCACGCTCACCGGCGGCCGCATCGCCCGCGCCGCGGCCAAGCACCTCGCTCCCGATGACACCGACTTCTGCATCACCTACGGCGACGGCGTGATCGACGCCGACCTCTCGGCGATCATCGCGTTCCACCGCGCGCACAAGGGACTGGCCACCGTCACCGCCGTGCGCCCGCCCAGCCGCTTCGGTGAACTGCGCGCCGACCCGCAGGGCCGCGCCATGGCCTTCGAAGAAAAGCCGCAGGTCTCCGCCGGCCTGATCAACGGCGGGTACCTCGTCGTCCGGCGAGAGTTCCTGTCGTACATCTCCGCCGATGAGAAGTGCTCGCTGGAATCCGTCGGCCTCGAGGCCTGCGCCGCCGACGGCAAGCTCTTCGTCTTCGAACACCCCGGCTACTGGCAGTGCATGGACACCCACCGCGACTGGATGCACCTCGAAGACACCTGGAACCGCGGCGACGCCCCGTGGGCCAAGTGGATCAAGGCCTGAACCCAGAGAGGCATCACCACGGAGACACCGAGACACGGAGGGAAGACAGAGAAGAGGGCCTCTGGGTAGGTCGGCACTCCGTGCCGACTGCCTTTGTGCCGACTGCCTTCGTGCGGACACTCCGCCCCCACTTCCCGCCGCCCGTTGCTCACGAAACGAACGCGGAGCGCGGGAGACGCAGAAACAACCGCCCACCATCGCCCGCACGGCCTTGACCTAGACTGTGGTCCCTCCGGAGCGTCGCTATGGACCACTTGCATCGAATCACGGTCAATCCGGGCGTCATGGGCGGCCGCCCGTGCATCAGGGGGCTGCGGTTCCCGGTGTCGCGGCTGCTCGGCATGCTCGCCGCTGGGCAGAGCGAGGCCGAGATCCTCAAGAACCACCCGGACCTTCAGCCCGACGACATCCGCGCCGCCATCGCGTACGCCGCCGCGATCACCGATGACCGCGTCATCCTCCTGCGATCGGCATGAAGTTCCTCATCGATCAACCCGTCAGCCCGCTGCTCGCGGCGTGGCTGAACTCCAGCGAGGCCGGCGGCCACGAAGCGGTTCACGTTCGCGAGCGGGGTCTCTCGAGCGCAACCGACCTTGAGGTCTTCGCGCTGGCGACCGCCGAGGGCCGCGTGATCATCACCGCGGACCTGGACTTTGCTCGAATCACCGCGCTCAGCGGGCGCGATGGACCGGGCCTTGTGCTCTTCCGGGCAGGAAACGTGAGCGATGTGCAGATGCTCGACCTGCTTCGGCGGGTGCTCAAGGAGGTTCCAGCCGAGCAGCTCGCCCGCTCGGTGGTTGTCGTGGATGAGCGCTCGATCAGGGTGACGACACTGCCGATCGTGCCGAGAGGATGATCGAGCCGATGGGCGCCGGTGCCCACCCCCGTCTGGGTAAGTCGGCACCCCGTGCTCACTCTTCGGTCCGTGGCCGAACGCGATGAAATGAAAACCGGGGCCGTGCAACGCACGGCCCCGGAAGCATGATGCCTTTCACTCTGCCACTGCGCCACTCCCCGTCACCCCCCGCACCCATCAAAGAACGCCGCGAAGAACGCCTGGAAGTCCGCGTTCGTCACCGCGCCATCCGGCCCGCCCGCGGGCGTGTCGAACAGCGTGCGCCCATCCGCGTCGGCGATGTCCGCCGCCAGCCGCGCCGGGTCGCCATCCTCGGCGAAGAACGCCGAGAAGAACACAAAGAAGTCGCCGTTGGTCACCTGACCATCCGCTCCGCCAGCGGGCGCAGCATCGCCGTCAGCATTGGCGATATCCGCCGCCGAGCACGGGCAGATCCCGTCGGGGTTGGTGATGTACGCTATGTACGAACTGGGCTCGGTGCCCACCAACGGGAACGCCCCCGCCACCGCGATCGTGCCATCCGGCAGCGTGCGCATCGTCGCGACCCCGTTGGTGCCCAGACCCGGTCCGACCGGCTCCCAGCGATCGCCGACAAGACGTGCAACGCCGTTGAGCGTTCGGCGGGTCTGACCGGCCTGCGTCGAGGTGCGGAAGTTGCCGGCGATGTACAGATTGCCCCCGGGCGAAAACGCCAGCGCGTACACCAGCGGACCGAACTGCTGCGGGGATGCCGCGGGATCAAGCTCTCCCGCGAGCGTGTCACCAACGGGACGCCACGCCGATCCGTCCCAGCGATGCACGAAGGCCGTGAATCCCGAATTCCTCGCGGAAGCCACGATCGAACCGTCAGCAGCAACGCCGAACGCCGAGCCGGCGAACCCGTCGCTCGGAAGCGGCAGTGGCCCGGCGATGCCGACCCACGCGCTCCCGTCCCACCGTGCGACGCTCGCGGTGGTCGTGCCCGCCGGCAGCGACGGTCCGGGCGTGAAGGTGCCGAAGGCCAGAAGATCACCGTTAGGAGCATTGGTGAGGTTCCGGATCGCCGTCGTTCCCGCGCTCATGTCCGACCACGCGCCGTTGAACCACCGCGCGACACCGTTGACCGTCGTCTCAGGAACGCCGTCGCTTCCGCCGACCGTCGTGATGTTGGTGAGAACGACCACCGCCCCATCGCTGGCGACATGAATCCGCGTCACGGCGCCACCGCCCGTCGCGGGGCCGGCACCCCCCGCGAATTGCGCCCATGCCGAACCGTTCCACACCGCCAGCCGCCGCGCCTGAACGCCCTCGATCTCGCGAAACGACCCGCCCGCCAGCAGCCGACCATCGGGCAGCGTCGCGACCGCGTTGACAGATGGAGATGAACTCGGAATGCTCCCCAGCGCCGTCCAGCCCGCGGCGCCCCGGATGTCAAAGCCGCTCGCTGTGCCCGCCACCAGCCGCCCATCGGCAAGTGTGGTCAGAGAGAAGATCTGGCCCCTCGGCGTTGCCGACAATCCCGCCCACTTCTGCCCGTCGTAGACCGCCAGGCGACCAACCCCCACATCACCCCTCGCGTTGAACAACCCCGTCGCCAGGATGCGCCCGTCGGGCAGCACCGCCGCGCTCGAGACCCACCCGTCGAGGACATTTGTCGCTCGCGCCATGAGCCCGCGCTCGTTGCTCGAAGGCAGCGCCGTCCAGGCCTGATCCGCGAAAAGCGCCGCGCCATTGACGGCGCCGATCGGGTTCACCGGCGGCGAGCCCACCCGCGCTGAGTCCAGGACGCCGAGCACCAGCGGCCGCCCGCCGAACGAGGTCAGCGCTGCCGGGTTGAAGGTGTTGCCCATGCCGCTGGCGATCGTCGACCACGCGCCGCTGACAAACCGATGCACCCAGCCCCCCGACTCGAGCACGTACACCTCGCCGTTGCTCGTGCCGAGAACACCCACGGGGTTCGGAAAGAGACTGCTGTTGCCCAGCGCGCTCCACGATGAGCCATTCCAGCGCGCGATGTTCCGCGCTGGCAAGCCGTCGGCCGTCGTGAACTCACCGCTCGCGAGCACCTCGCCCGCGGGCGTCAGCGTCAGCCGCGACACGGTGCCGCCGATGCCCAGCCCCATCGCGTGCCACGCCTGACCGTCCCACCGCGCGATGTTCGCCGCGGCGACCCCGCCCGCCGCGGAGAACCGCCCCGCAACAATCAGATCACCATTGGGCATGCGCAGCAGTGCGTTGACGCTCGCCGTGCCCTGCGTCGGGTTCGCGGTCACGCCACCACCGAGCGTCTCCCACTGTTGCCCGCTCCACGTCGCGACCTGCTGAACGCTCCGCCCGCTCGGCTGCTCCGTCGTGAACGCACCGCCCGCCACGAGTGTTCCATCGGCCAGACGCGCAAGGGCGTTGATCGTCCCGCCAGGCTCCTGCGCGAAAAAACGCCAGCCGTTGTCCCACCGCGCAATGCGGACATCCTTCATCACCACCGCCGGCGCGACCGGGAGATGCAGATCCATCGCCAGCGGCAAGTACGCCGCGATTCTCGCGCCGCCCGCGAGGACCACCGAGCCGTCCGCCATCGTCTCGATCACCGTCAACCCCGAAGGCGGGCTCGACGTCGCCGCCGACCGCTCGATCCCCGGCCCGCACCCCGCCGGCTGCGCGATCGCCGCCGACCCGCC
>VYLX01000177.1_pt1 | contig 12377 bp, 7 predicted proteins | sample 5114181 | NCBI WGS metagenome assembly VYLX01 (sample SAMN12291812, study PRJNA351875) | freshwater metagenome | isolation source: freshwater lake | place: USA: Michigan, Sherman Lake | collected 2011-08-08
GGCGGGGCAGGGGGCGAACATGGCGATGGGGACGCAACTTTGGTCCCGGTGGGGCGTACATCTGTCCATGAGCCATTTGTACAACCCGGCTGTGTGGACCGTTCGAGTCGCTGGTGCGCTGTCGCGGTTGGCCGCGGCCCTGGTGCTGGCGATCACGATGACGCTGGCCATGGCGTCGCCGGCACTTGCGCAGCCCATCAGCGCGGAGGAGAAGGCGTCGATCCTTCAGGGTGCCGAGCGGCTGATCGAGCAGCGGGCGTTCGCGGCGGGGGTGGACTTCAAGAAGTGGCCCGAGATGCTCGACAAGTATCGCGAGCGGATCGACCGCGCAGCGACGGTGCCCGAGTTCACGATGGTGGTCAACCGGGCGCTCAATGACTTTGGCATTTCGCACATCGACCTGGTCACGCCGCGTCAGGCCGAGCAGATCAACCGGACGAGCTTCGTGGGCATCGGTATCCGCCATCGGGGCGATGGGTACGAGAACGGGCTGCGCGTCAACGAGGTGATCGAGGGCTCTCCCGCGCTGGCCGCGGGGCTGAAGGCGGGCGACACGATCGTGAAGGTCGATGGGCAGGTCCTGACCGATCCTTCGCAGATCCGCGGCGAGGAAGGGAGCGTGGTGAAGCTCACGGTCCTTCGCGGCGAGGGGCACGAGAACGCGGGCAAGGAGGAGGAGATCGAGGTGACGCGCGCGACGATTTCCACGCGCGAGCCCGAGACGCTCAAGGAGTTCGACAGCAAGACCGCGGTGCTGTACATCCCGACCTTCAGCGCGGGGTACGACCCGCGCGCGGTCGAGCGGCTGATCACGAGGGCCAAGGGGTACGAGAATCTGATCGTCGATCTGCGCAGCAACGGCGGCGGCGCGGTGACGAACCTGACGCACTTCCTTGGCTGCATGCTGCCGGGAGGCACGGTCGTGGGCACGAGCATCTCATCCCGCACGGCCGAGCGCTTTGCGCAGGAGACGGGCAAGAACACGACGGACCTGAACGCGATCGTTGAGTGGGGCGGCGGGCGGAAGATGACGGCGCGGCGCGGGGGGTTCAAGCCGTACGAAGGACGCGTGGCGGTGCTGATCAACGGCGGGTCGGCCAGTGCGAGCGAGATCTTCGCCGCGGCGATGCGCGAACTGCGCGACGCGCCGCTGGTGGGCACGCCGACGGCCGGGGCGGTGCTGGTGAGCAGTTACATGCGGCTGGAAAGCGGGTTCCAGATGAAGGTGCCGATGAGCGACTACGTGACGATCAAGGGCGTTCGGCTGGAGGGCAACCCGCTGGAGCCGGATGTCGCGGTGCGGACGCGGCGGTTTGCGCGTGCGGCGGAAGTGACGGATGATCTGACGGTCAAGGCGGCGGCGCAGAAGCTCGTGGCGCTGGCGCAGGTCAAGCCCACCGCGGACCCGGCGATGCCGGAGGACGCCAAGGACGGCAAGGGCGGCGAGAAGCCGGAATGAGCGGGAGCAGGGGCCGGCGCAGTGGCGCAGTAGCGCAGTGACACAGTCGCGACGCCGATCCACGGCGCCTGTGCTCGATTCTGAGCTTTGAGACTTGCTGCTTTGAGTCTTCGCGGCTTGCGTTCCGTCCCGATCACTCCTCGAGGTACGTGTACCCCTCGAGCCCGTCGTCGTAGTACTTGAGCAGGCTCTTGCCCTCGGCGAAGGTCAGCCGGCCCTGTCGGCAGGCGGCCTCGATGTCCTGTCGCATCGCGCGCTTGAGGTCCGCCACGTCGTACTGCACGTACGAGAGCACCTCTTCAACCGTGTCGCCCTCGATGACCTCATCGATCTCCCAGTGGTTGCTCGAGTCCAGCGAGATGTGGACCGCGTGCGTGTCGCCCAGGAGGTTGTGCAGGTCGCCCAGAATCTCCTGGTACGCGCCGAGCAGGAACACGCCCAGGTAGTACGGCTCGTGGCCGTGGCCCTTGGGCAGGCTGGTGGCCGAGAGCGGATCGGGCGCGGCCTCGCGGAGCTCGTGCAGCTCGAGGGACTTCTTGTCGACGCGCTTGTCGACGAAGTGATCGACCTTGCCGTCGGAATCGCAGGTAATGTCCGAAAGGATGCCGCGGCGCTGGGGCTCTTCGTTCAGGCGGTGGATCGGCGCGATGGGGAAGAGCTGGTCGATGGCCCAGGAGTCGGGCATGGACTGGAAGAGGGAGAAGTTGCAGAAGTAGATATCGCTGAGGCTCTCGGGCAGCGACTCGAACTCTTCGGGCAGTTCGCCCTTCTTGGCGGCGCGCTCGAGGAGTTTGTGGCTAATGGCCCAGAAGAGCTGCTCCGCCGCGGCACGCATGGGCAGGCTCATGTAGCCCAGGCTGAAGAGGCTCATGGCCTCATCGCGCGCCTGGGTGGAGTCGTGGTAGGCCTCCAGCAGATTGCGGTCGGTCATGGAGCGGTAGGTGTCCAGCAGGTCCAGCACGGGCTGGGGGACCTCGGTCTCAGCCTTCATGGCCTTCTCGATCGCCGGCATGTCGGGGTTGGCTTCGAAGCGGCTGGTGCCCAGCACATCCAGAACGAGGATCGACGAGTACGCGACCATCGCCCGGCCGGACTCGCTGACGATCAGCGGGTGCGGCACCTTCGCATCATCGCAGACGCTCTTGACGCGGTAGACCACGTCCGCGGCGTACTCCTGCACGGAGTAATTGATGCTGCTGGACCAGGCCGACTGCGAGCCGTCGTAGTCCACGCCCATGCCGCCGCCGATGTCGAGCATCGTCACTCCCGCGCCAAGGCGGTGGAGTTCGCAGTAGATGTGCGCGAGTTCGTTGACCGCGTTCTTGAGCACGCGAATGTCGTACAACTGGCTGCCCACGTGGCAGTGCAGGAGGTTCAGGCAGTCGAGCATGTCGTGGGCCTTGAGGAACTCCACGGCCTGGAGCACCTCGGACACGAACAGGCCGAACTTGCTGCGAACGCCGGCGGACGACTCCCAACGCCCGGCGCCGCGGCTGGAGAGCTTGACGCGGATGCCGATGCGCGGGCGGACGTTGTACTGCTTGGCGTGCTTGACGATGAGTTCGAGTTCGCTGAACTTTTCGACAACGGGGATGATGTTGCGCCCGAGTTTGGTCGCGAGCACGCAGGTCTCGATGAACTCCGAGTCCTTGAACCCGTTGCAGATGATGGGCATGCCGTTGACACCCGGGCCGCCCGCGGTGGCCGACAGGCCCAGCACGGCCAGGAGTTCGGGCTTGCTGCCGGCCTCGAGCCCGAAGTTGAGCTCGACGGCGAGGTTGGCGATCTGCTCGCAGACGTGGCGCTGCTGGTTGACCTTGATCGGATAGACGCAGGAGTACCCGCCGACGTACGACTGGTCGGCCATCGCGTCGTCGAAGGCCTTGCGGATTTCGCGCAGGCGGTGTTCGAGAACATCGTTGAAGCGGAGCAGCACGGGGGTGTGGATCCCGCGCTCCTTCAGGCCCTGAATGACTTCGTGCAGGTCGATCTGTCGGGCGGGGTCCTTGGTGGGCAGCACCGTGACGTGCCCGGCGTCGTTGACGCCGATGTAGCCCTTGCCCCAGTCGGGAATGCCGTAGAGGCGGGAAGCGTCCTCGGGCGTCCAGCGACCCTGGAGGAAGGCGTTCTTGACCGAGGAGATGGTGGCCATGGCTCAGAGTTCCGGACGAGAGGCGAGTGTGCGAGGACGCGGGAGACTTGTGGAGCAGACAGACGGTCGAGCAATCGAGCGGCCCCCGCGGGCGCGGGGCCGGCAGGGTGAGGTACAACAGGAAGATCGTCGCGAATGCTGAGCGGATTCAGTGTGCCGAGCCTGAGTGGTGCGCTTTTCAGGCCGGCCGCGCGCCGAGGGGCGTGTGTTCCCCGGAGCAAGTGTAGTGCGATGTCGGCGTCATGCAAGCGCCGAGGGGGACGGATTCGCGCCGCGGACCTCGGCCATTCGGAGGCGCAGGCGCCAGAGCAGGAGCACCAGCAGAGCGAACGCGGCGATCAGCGTGGAGAGGCCGAACACCGGAACAAGCAGCACCGCCCATCGGGGGACCGGCGCCGCACCCCAGATCTGCGGCGCGCCCTGGACCAGCCCAGTGCTGACCAAAAGGTCAAGAACAGGCACAAGGCCCGCGACGATGCCCGCGAGCACAACGCCGGGGAGCAGCCAACTGAACACCTTGGCAAGACGTTCGCCCCGCGCGTCGGCCACGCGGAAGAACAGCCACGCCGAGTACCGGCAGGTTGCCCAGACGTGCGCACACAGAAGGATCTGTGCAAACAGTGAAGCCGCGTACATGAATTCGAAGTACCAGCCCATATCGGCCGCGGCCGAAAAGTTGAGCTCCCCCCGCGACACCGCACTTCTCAAGACCAGCACGATGCTTGCAGGAACGATCGCGAAAAGCGTGACCAGCCGGAGCACGCCCCGGCCGCTCGCATGCACCTCTGCCGGAGCGAACCCGATTGGCGGCGCGGCGAAGATAAACCCGGCCAGCAGACACCCGACGCATGCCACCCAGTAGAACATCTGGTCGTCTTGGCTCGCCTGCTGCGTGGCGAATCCGAAAGAATCGTTCACCCTCATAAACGAAACCAGCGAGAGCACCAGCAGCACAATCTGCGTGAAGATCAGCGGGAGCATGAGGCTCAATCCACGCTCGACCCGACGCCGATAGTGTGCCGGGGCATAGCAGAAGAGAAAGCCGCGGATCGAGTCCTCTACCGGCGTGCCGCACTCGGGGCACTTGGCGGTGGTCGCGGTACCCCGGAGGTCGTACCGGCACGTGACGCAGGTTCGCGACAACAGTGTGCCCGTCGGGAGCGGCGATGCGGCGGGCTGACTCTCGGTGCTCATGTCCAAATCCCCTTGCATCACTTGTCGTCAGGACTCGCTCCGAGGCGGCCAAGATCACTCGCGCCTGCGGGCGAATCGGGCGCCGCTTCCCGAACAAGCTCACGGCGGATCGCCCCGAGCAGGCGCCATTGAATGATGATGATCAGCAATCGCACGACGCCGAGCATGATCGAGCCGACGAGCTGGGCCAACTGAATTTCCTGAAAGCTGGGACGTCGAACAATCTGCACAAAGAGCATCGGCCCGAACATGGTCACGACCGTCCCAAGCACGAGCACCAGCGGGAGCACCCAGGCCAGTCGCTTGGCACGCCTCTCCCGAACTTGATCGGGAACGCGCCCGAACAGCCAGCCGAGGTACCGCAGGCTCGCGACGAGGAAACCGAGTGTGGACAGAGCGTAGAGAGCGGTGTGCGCGTACATCAGGATCAAGTAGGTCGTGAGGTCCACGATCGCCCAGTCCAGCATCATGCCGAGTGACGCGGCGAGCAACATGACAAAGCTCACGATCTCCGAGACCAGCAGCGCGACGGCCGAGATTCGCGTGACCCGACGGGCGCACCACCGCCGCTCGATGGCTGACCACTTGGGATCGGGTGCGGTCAGCGCGACACTCCCCGCCGCCGCGAGGATCGCGGCGACGAGCCCGACACCCGCCCAGACGTACCGCTCGTACCCGAACGAGATCAACTGGGCAAGCCCGGGCACCCACAAGAGACCGGTGGCGATCAGGAGCACGCCCTCCAAAGTCAGTGCGCCCCGAAGCAGGTCCCCCCCCAGCGCAAGCCGCCTGCGATAACCCGCAGGGGCGAACCGCAACAGGAACCCGCGGAGCGAGTCCTGAAGCGGCGTGCCGCATTCGGGGCACTTGCCGGTGATGGGGAGGCCCGCGATGTTGTACCGGCACACGATGCACATGGAGGCCTCGGGCACGTTCGCCGAGATCGTCGTTGCGGGCGGTGAGTTGTTGAGGTTGGTATTCATACGTGATCCGGCGTGTTCAGATAGAGTTTGCGACAAGTCCGAAGCGTCAGGCGATCGAGTTCAGGTCTTCGCATCCGCCGCCGTGCCCGGCGAGCCTGACAACACGCCCCCGAGCACCGCGCGAGCAAGGCCAAGCGTCGACGCGTACTTGAAACACGCGAAGATCGGCCCGATGCCCGCCAGCGGCGCGCCCAAGACAAAGATGATCGGCAGCCGCACCCGCTCCCACCGAACACGCTCAGCCAGCGCCTCGGACGCGAACGCGGTCGCGATCTTGGCGAGCACGTGCTGCATGGCCTGGAATTGAATCAGCAGGCCGATCACCCAAAACGGAGCAGCAAAAATCGTGAACAAAAACATGAAGTCCCCGAGCGTAAACAACGCCACCCTCTGCTCGAAGCTCGAAATGAACGCTATCGTGAACATTAGTCCACTCGCGGCCATGTTCCACGCCGTGCCAAAGAGCGCACTGCCCAGGTGCCCCGCGGGCGAGTCGCGATCAGGAACGCCCGGCGACGTGACGTTCATGATCGCGACGCTCGCAAAACAGAACAAGTCGTAGATGAGCAGCGTAAGCCAGAACGCGATAAAGCCGGGCAACGCTGAATCGAAGAAGCTCCTGACCAGCAATCCCAAACACACCGAGAAGATCAGAACCAGCGGCGTCATCATGACGGAGATTCTCACCATGCCAAGCCCGCGTTGAAGCCGGCCGATCACGCGTGGCGCCGCCCGGAACGCCCACGCGGCACTCATCGATGTCGCGATGGGCTCGGCGCATTCGGGGCACACATCGTGCGATGTCAGGCCCACGAGGCTGTACCCGCAGCTCCGGCACGAGATGTTGCCCGCGGCCAGTGGTGCCGCCGCACGCGCGACGCCCAAGCCAAGATCCAGACTTCTCGGGCCGCTGATGATGCTCCGTCGCAGCGCGGCGAGCCATGCCCCATAGGTCATCATCGCGAACACACCCAGGAGCGATAACCCCGCCCCCGCGACGGCGAGAATCACCATGATCGCGGCCATTCGCGGAGCGCTGATGTCCAGCGCGCGATCGGGAACCCGCCGCGCAAGCCACCGCGCCCACACGAGCGTGATCGCTCCCTGCACGCACGTGAACACGACCGAAACGTTCGGCAGGAACTTAACCGCGAGCTCGATCTCCGACGGCCCCCGGCCGCGCGGCGTGCCGATGTTGCTCATGACAAACGCCAGATGCCCGAGCGCCCACGCGACGGCGACGACGACGTTCGTCCACCCGAGATAGACCGCGAGTCGGCGCAGGCGCGCAAACCCGCGAGGCAACGGCGCGGCCCCGTCGACGGCCATGAGCGAGAGCACACCCAGCAGCCCGAGCACCGCGAGCACAGGGCAGATGAACGACGCGATCAGCGGCGGAAAGATCGGCGAGAGCAGCCACGCGAGCGCGGCACCGGCGGACGTGGCGATCAGCAACACGCACCCGTGCAGCACGCTCCGCCGATAATACGGAGACGCGCGGGCCAGCAGCGGCGTCCGCACCGACACCTCAACGCTCTGCCCGCAGCCGGGACACTCGCCCGAGAGCGGCTCGCCGAGGATGCTCTTGCCGCAGCCGAGGCAGATGTCGGTCATGGGTTGTGTCTGGCTGGTCGTCATAGGGTCCGGTCCTGTAGCAATGGCGGCTCGGAGTCGGGCCGCGGAGTCGGGGCAAATCGAGGTGCCCTGTCGGCGCTTGGCACATCGCGGCGGTCCAGAACGCTCTCCAGCTCATAACGCAGTCGCGACAGAAGGCTGAAGTGCATCACCATCCCCACCAGCGGGCCGATGAGCACGATGCTGCCGAGGATCATGAGGACCGGAACGAGAACGATCTGGGTTCCCGCCGACTCGACACCGCGAGGACTCGGAACCCGCGAGAAGAGCCAGCGGGCCCGCGAGGTCGCGGCGATGACCTGAACACACTGAAGCAAGAGCGAAACCACAATCGCGTACAAGAGAAGGTTGGCGAGCGAATCTGTGAGTGTCTTCCCGATGACCGGCAGGCCCAAGACAAACAAATTCGTGCCACACTGAGCGAGGGCGATCGATCTGACGATTATTCGGTCGCGCGTGCTCTCCTCGGTCTCAACACCGCGGGAATCGGCGACCGTGAAGAGCATAGAACCAACACAACTGATGATCGCAAGAGCGGCCATCAACACCAGCCCGACCGTGAGCAACGCCCCGATCGGCCCGGCTGATGGCCCCCCACCCCGCAGCAACCTGTCGAGGAGAGCACTCACCATGCCAACGAGTAGTCCGATGCTCACCAGCAGCGTGAGCGATGCGCCCAGTGCTGCCGCAAGCTGCACACACAAGATGCCCGCCGCAATCGAACGGAGCCGGCCGCGCGGTGAGTCCGCCAGCGAGTCGCCGCCGAAAGACCTGGCGATTGCCGTGCCGCACTCCGGGCAGACGCCGCCGCGATGCAGGCCGTCGAGCGCGTAGCCGCACTGAATGCACGCAGCGCCGCTGCGTATCGTCTCGCCCGGCGGCTGGGCGTCGGTCGGCGGTGTTGTAGGCTGTCCCTGCATTCATTCCCCCGGCTGAGCCTGCAGAGGCTCGACGAAACAACCGAACCAGAAAGCACTTCCACAATGCCGTGCTGCGATGATTCCGCAGCCGCGAAGCATGGTTTGGTTGCATCAGGATAGCGGCCATTCCGGCGCATCGCCCCTTTGTGCGGCCGACTCCTGCACCAACGGCGCGAACAGCGGAGCGACGACGAATGCTGCTCACCGCCGATCGCGAGGCGGCGGGGTGCTGCTTCGATCTTCAAGATCGCGCTCAGCCCGATCGCCCGCGACACCGAGGCCCGTTTCGGCGGTACGCTGTCGCGGAACCACAACGTCGGAGCAGGAGCAGACCCCATGAGCGACAACGTCCATCAGCCAACCGATCATCAGACCCGCACGCAGGCCCAGGAGCCTCCCGCCGCCGTCTCCCGTCGCGGCGTGCTGCTCGGCGCTGGGCTCGGTGCCGCGGCCCTCGCCGCGGGTGGTCTGGGGCTTGGCGGTTGTGCGGCCACGGGCGCCTCCGCCTCGGGCCAAGGTTCAGCCCCCCCCGCCGCACGCCGGCGCGTCTCGCGCCTCTGCCACTTCACCGACTCGCACATCCGTCCGGAGTTCAACGCCGTCGAGGGCGTCGCCGCGGCGATGAGCGCGGTGGTCGCGGAGCGCGATCGGCCGGAGCGCATGATCTTCGGCGGGGACATGATCATGCACTCGATGGACCAGACCGAGCAGCGCACGCGCGAACTCTGGAGCCTCTGGAACAAGGCCGCGTCGTCGTTGGGCACGATGCCCACCCACTACTGCCTTGGCAACCACGACATCTGGGGCTGGGATAAAGCCGCGAGCAAGAGCACGGGCAGCGAGCCGCTGTGGGGCAAGCGCTGGGCGCTGGAGATCCAGCGGGCCACGCGCACGTACTCGTCGTTCGAACTCGGGCGCAACGCCCGCGGCAAGGCCTCATGGCGGGTCATCGTGCTCGACACCATCGCCCCGGGCCAGACCAGCTACGAAGGCCGGCTCGATGACGAGCAGTTCGAGTGGTTCGCGGGCGAGCTCAAGGCGGCCGGTGCCGAGGGCTCGCACGTGATGATCGTCACGCACATCCCGATCCTGTCGATCTCGATGGTCGCCGTCGACGCACGGCATCGCGCCGAGGGGCTCGTGCTCGGGCGCGGCGCGATGATGATGGACGTGCTGCGGATCCTGGAACTGCTCCGCGCACACAGCAACGTGCGCCTGTGCGTGAGCGGACACATTCACACGCTCGACCGCATGGAGTACGAGGGCATCACGTACGTCTGCAACGGCGCGGTCAGCGGCGAGTGGTGGCGCACGCGCGAGGCCAACATCGAACGCTCACGCGGCCGAATGCAGCCCGGCGACCCAGACCCCGCCATTCGCCCCGCCCGCGCTCAGAGCGGGTACACGCTCATCGACCTCTTCGACGACGGCACGTTCGAGAACACCTACCGCCCCTTCGGCTGGAAGCCGGTCTGAATCGGGCCGAGGGGCATCAAGGCTAAGTTCAGCGCTGACGCCGGCGCATGTCGGTGTCGCGCGTGGCCCGCACGCCCGCTTCGAGCGCGTTGGCATCGGCGACGTTGATCGTGCCGTCGCGCGTGATGTCGCTCGTGGCGGTGCGCCATGCGTACATGTCCTCGATCCCGATGCTGCCGTCGGCGTTTGCGTCCTCGCGCGAGCGGATGTGCCGTCCGAGCGGATCGCCGATGACGACCTGCTGCCAGCTCAGCAGCGGAATCGCCGAGTACGCGGCCTCTGCCCAGGTCAGGTTGCCCGAGAGGAAGTTCCGCGCGATGGGCAGGTTGTCGGTGGCGAACTCCGCGAAGGGCTCCCAGACCGTGCCCACGCCGAAGGTGCCGCCCGCGGCGATGAAGTCCGCGACCTGCTCCTGCTGGAGTTGGCCCTGGATCGGGGTCGGTGCGGGAACGGTGCCGAACTGGCGGGCGTTGTAACTCTCGATGGAGTTGAACACCGCGCCATTGGCGTAGTTGAAACTCCCGGCGTATGTCGTGGCGGAGTTTCCCGGCGTATTGCCGTGGTTGGCGCCCAGCGAGGCCAGCAGAATGATCGGCGCGGAGATGATCTGGCTCAGGCTCGTGCCGGCGTACGTGATCCGCGGGCCGACGAGGAAGTCCGTCACCGCGCTGCCCAGAGCGTTGTAACGCACGCTGCCCGCGGGGTACCGGCGCTCCGGCGCGGCGGGGTTGCCGTCGCCGGGGGGAGAGGTTCCGGCGCCGTTGATGCCGGCGAGGAGGTACCGCGTCTGCTCGAAGTCATCGCCGCCGCGGATGTTGACCAGGCCGAACGTGAACGCGATGTTGCGGTTGTCGAACTCGGTGTTGCTCGCGGTGTCGATGGCGCCGTTGGAGCCGCTCTCGTCGAGGATCACGCCGACAGTCTCGGTGTCCACGGGCGTGCCGCCGGTCGAGAGCACGGCACGGTCGAGCATCGCGTACACGTCCGCGACCGTCGGCGCATCCAGCCGAACGACCAGGTACATGTCACCCGGCGTCGTCTGCGACGCGCTGGGGCCGATGATGTCGAAGTTTGACGCCACGCCCGACCAGATCTGCCCGGTGCCGACCTGCGGGCTGCTCGTCGGCACGCCGAAGGTCTTGGTGCTGGCGATGAACGACGCCGACCACGAGTTGATCGGCAGGGTCTGTCGGTAGTAAGGGTTATAGATTCCGCCGGTCGAGCGCGTCGCGCCGGCGGTGTTGGTCGTTCCGCCAAGGTCCTGCGTCAGGAACACCAGTTCGCTGTCCACGCTCGCGGAGCAGTAGATCGAACCATTGAACCGCGAACCGGCCTGCGACGGGACCTCTCCGGGGTAGTTCATTTCCCAGATCCGGTGCGAGAGGCCCTTGGTCAGCACGACGCAGCGGATGGTGCGCTGAGGGTCGTTAGCCGAGAGCCACGCGCGGATCGGGTTGCGTAGGCGCGTGGTGAACTCGTTGTAGTCAACATCCGGCCCGGGCACGACCGCGGGGCTGCCCGGCGCGGTTGCCAGGTTCATCGCCCGAACACCCCGGCGCGTGCCGGGGAACGTGCCCGTCCCGCCGGGCACCGCGGCGGACCCGGCGTAGTACTCAGCGACGGCGCGCGAGTCGGCGATTCGGCTGTCGTACACCACCAGCACCTGATCACGCGTCAGGCCCGACGCCGAGGCGCCGGAGGTCAGCATCGCCGACGCAATCACCGCCGACGCGACAACGCGGACGGAGGTGCATGAGGATGAACGGAAGAACAGGTCTGGCATCGGTGCTCGAAGGACAGAGGCCGTCCGAAAATGTGGGCGCAGGGCGATGACCGCCCGAAAGACTGGACAGGTTTCGAAATCTACACCACGGATCGGACCACGCCACCCGGGCGGACTCCCAATCGGGTCTTCGGCGCACATCGAGTGTTCAGACGCAGGGCATAGGGGTTTGTGCGTGGTCGCTGAGCCGGCGCACTCAAATCGACGAGGGGGCGGCATGCGCGGGCCCGATCGGCGGGTCCATCACCGCTTCGCCATCTTCCGCGAGCCATTGCACATAGCGTCGGCGAAGGTCCGCCGCGATGCCGCCGGAGCGGATCCCCTCGGCCTTGAAGTCGATCAGAGGCATGACGCGCACGCGTGCGGCCGAGGGGGTCCACAGGCTCGCCCATGATGACTCCATCATGGGCGTGCCGGTGATGACGATTGGCAGCACCAGCGCGTCGGCCCGGGAGACGATGAGCCCCACTCCGGGGAGGAACTCGTGAAGTTGATGCCGGGCGGTTCGCAGTTTGCCTTCTGGAAAGATCCCCAGCGCCCCGCCCGCGGCGAGGGTATCCAGGGCCTTGCGAACCCCCGCCATGTCGGCTTTTCCTGAACGATCGATGCTGATGACCTCAAGAAAGGACCAAAGCCCCTCCAGAGACTCCGCCCGCATATCCGCCGCCATCATCCATCGAACGTAAAACGGCAGCGCGGCCTGGATCAGGAGCGGATCAACGCCGGCGGTGTGATTGGCAACAACCACGATCGGCCGTGACCCCACCCCCCCCAC
>VYLX01000178.1_pt1 | contig 12309 bp, 10 predicted proteins | sample 5114181 | NCBI WGS metagenome assembly VYLX01 (sample SAMN12291812, study PRJNA351875) | freshwater metagenome | isolation source: freshwater lake | place: USA: Michigan, Sherman Lake | collected 2011-08-08
GCGGGTGCTGCTGCGGGGGCCGGGGGTGCGGGTGCGGGTGCGGGGGAGGAGATCAAGGTGCTTTTCCTGCCGGACCAGCATCTGGGGCGGAACACGGCGGCGAGCATGGGGATTGATGTGTCGCGTCGGGCGGCGTTGTATGACCCGCGGCGGGCGCGGAAGGGTGAGGAGTTGGGGGGGATGACGGGCGAGGCGTTGCGGGAGGCGCGGGTGCTGCTGTGGGCGGGGCATTGCTCTGTGCACAAGTTGTTTCGGGCGGAGCATTGCGAGGCGATTGCGAAGGAGAATGAGGGGCTGGCGGAGGGGGAGCGGACGAAGATTCTGGTGCATCCGGAGTGTTGCAAGGAGGTTGTGGATCTGGCGGACCTTGCCGGGAGCACGGAGTACATCATCCGGACGATCGACGAGGCGGCGGTGGGGAGCAAGTGGGCGGTGGGGACGGAGTTTCATCTGGTGAATCGGCTGTCGGCGTCGGCGCGGGAGCGCGGGGTGAGCGTGCGGATTTTGTCGGACTGTCAGTGTCTGTGCACGACGATGTACCGGATTGATCAGCCGCACTTGCTGTGGGTGTTGGATAACCTGGCGGCGGGGAAGGTGGTGAATCGGATCACGGTGCACGAGAAGGCCAAGCGTGCGGCGCTGGTGGCGCTGGAGCGGATGCTGAAGTTGTCGGGGACGCGTGCGCCGGCGGTCAAGTGAGTGTGAGCGCGGGCGCGGGCGGGTGGGGGCTCGGTGGGAGCAATGGAGACGCGATGGCGCTTGTTGTGTTTGATATCGATGGGACGCTGATGCGGAGCACGGGCGTTGATGACGAGTGCTTTGTGCGCGCGATGCGCGAGGTGGTGGGGCTGAGCGGGTTTGATTGCGACTGGGGGAACTATCCGCACGCGACGGACTCGGGGCTGACGCAGGAGATCGTGCGTCGGCACGGCGGGCGCGAGGTGACGGCGGGGGAGCAGGCGCGGGTGCAGCGGCGGATGGTGGAGTTGCTGCGCGAGGTGGCGGAGCGGGAGCCGGGGCGGTTCGCGATGGTGGCGGGAGCGCAGGAGTTGATGCGGCGGCTGGCGGATCGGCGCGGGTGGGGGGTGTCGATCGCGACGGGGGCGTGGAAGGCGAGCGCGACGATCAAGCTGCGGACGGCGGGGCTGGATGCGAGCGGGTACGCCGCGGCGTATGCGGATGATGGGGTGTCGCGGCAGGAGATCACGCTGATGTCGATCGGGAGGGCGCTGGGGGTGGCGTCGGGGAGAGGGGCGTTGCAGAGCGCGCGGGAGCGGTGGGGCGCGGTGGTGTATGTTGGGGATGGGGTGTGGGACGCGCGGACGAGCCGGGAGCTCGGGATCGGGTTTGTGGGGGTGCGTGTGGAGGGGGACTTTGAGCGGTTGCGGGCGGAGGGTGCGGGGCGGCTGCTGCGGGATTACGAGGATGTGGATGGTGCGGTGGCGATGATTCAGCGAGCGGCGGAGGATGGGTGGTGAGCGCGGGCGTGGCGGAACTGGCAGACGCGCGGGACTTAGGATCCCGTGGCCGAAAGGCTGTGCAGGTTCGATTCCTGTCGCCCGCATTGAGGATTTGGTGGACACGAGGCTGAAGTGAGGCACACTGGAGGGGTGGAAGGCGGGCGGGGTGTGCCAGAGCGTGTTTGGTGTGTGTGGTGTTGGTAATCCCAGGGAAGATGGAGTGATCGCGATGAACGAGGTGTGTGTTGATCGTGGCGTCGCGGGCGTGCGCGTGATGGCGGTGGCGTGCGCGGCGATGGCGATGATGGTGGTGGCGGGGACGGCGGGCGCGGCGACGGTGACGCTGGGGGCCGGGAGAACGAACACGCTGTATCAGGACTCGACGGGGCAGTTGGCCAACGGCGCGGGGCAGTCGCTGTTTGTGGGGACGACGGCGACGGGTGAGGTGCGGCGTGGGCTGATTTTCTTCGATACGTCGGGCATTCCGGCGGGGAGTGTTGTGACGGGCGTGAGCCTGTCGCTGAACATGTCCAGGACGATCGCGGCGACGCAGCCGGTGAGCGTGCATCGTGCGCTGATGGCGTGGGGTTCCGGGGCGTCGAACGCGACGGGGCAGGAGGGGACGGGTGCGCAGGCGCAGGCGGGGGACGCGACGTGGCTGCACACGTTTTATGACGATCAGTTCTGGGACACGCCGGGCGGGGACTTTAAGAGCGATGCGAGCGGCACGGCGCTGGTGACGGGCAACGGGCGGTACACGTGGAGCGGGGCGGGGATGATTTCGGATGTGCAGGGGTGGATCGACGCTCCCGGGGACAACCTTGGGTGGTTCCTGATCGGGCAGGAGGATGCGCCGACGACGGCCAAGCGGTTTGATACGCATCTGCACCAGACGGCCTCGCGGTGGCCTTCGCTGGAGATTACGTACGTTGTGCCGAGCCCCGGTGCGGCGATGGTGGGGGTGTTTGGGCTGGCGGTGTTGTCGCGTCGTCGGCGTGGTGGGTGAGGCTGGCGGTGTCGGGGCGGGGTTTGGGGGTGCATCACGGATGCGGGTGTTGGGGGTGCAGGTTGTCCCGTGCGCGGGCGGAGCAAGTCCCTGATTTGATGAGGCGTGCGGGGACCGAGGGTCAGCGCGAAAGAGATAATTTTCTCGGTCTGTGTTGCAGAGTTGGGAATGTGCCGGTACGTTGGTGTGAACTTGGGAGATTTGTGGGGCGTGGGGGAAGTGTGCCGAGACGGTCAGGGACGGGCGGGCGTCGATGACTGGAGGCGACATGGACACGGCGATGCGTGGGCAGGTCGGAACGGCGGGACCGGACGCGGAGGCGGGTGCTGAGGCGAAGGTCGCGTCGCGACGGCGGTTGCTGTCGGCGTGGACGGGGCTGGGGGCGGCGGTTGGGGCTGCGCGGACGGTGGTGGGCGGTGCGGGAGTGGTCGGGGTGGCGGGTGTTGGTGTGGGGGCGGTGACGGCTGCGCGTGGGCAGGATGTGCCGATGGATGTGGATCCGGGGGCGCTGATCCATCGGCTGGTGAGCCGGATCACGTTCGGGCTGACGACGGCGGAGTTGGCGGAGGCGACGGCGCTTGGGTATGAGGGGTATCTCGAGCGGCAGTTGAATCCGGAGGGGATCACGGAGGATGCGGGGTTGCTGACCCGGCTGGCGGCGCTGCCGACGCTGGGGTATTCGGGGCAGCAGTTGTATGACGACGTGCTGGTTCCCAACTCGACGCAGATTGTCAACGAGCTGATCGAGGCGACGATCCTGCGGGCGGTGTACAGCGAGCGGCAGTTGTTCGAGCGGATGGTGGAGTTCTGGACGGATCACTTCTCGATCGACATCAACACCGAAGAGACGCGGTATCTCAAGACGCTGGACGATCGGGCGATCCGTCAGCACGCGATGGGGACGTTTCCCGCGCTGCTGAACGCCAGCGCGCGGTCGCCGGCGATGCTGACGTATCTTGACAACGACCTGTCGAGCGACACGAGCATCAACGAGAATTATGCGCGGGAGTTGATCGAGCTGCACACGGTGGGTGCGGACTACTTCTATTCGTACCCGGCGTCGGCGGTGCAGGCGACGATCATCGCGGTGGCGCGGTGCTTTACGGGCTGGGGGCGGTACAGCGGCAGTTTCAACGACACGGCGGGGGGCACGGGCACGGCGCTGCGGGGCCAGTTTTATTACAACACGATCAATCTGCGCAACCGAGTGCAGATCAACGGTTCAATCCTGGGCGGTGTCACGGCCGGGGCGCACGACACGACGGCCAAGACGCTGGGGACGCTGTTCGGCTCGGTTGTGGTGCCCGCGGGGCGGATCGGGGCGCAGGGGCAGCAGGACGGGCAGGATGTGTTGGACATTCTGGCGGCGCATCCGGCGACGGCGGCGTACATCAGCAAGAAGATGTGCAAGCGGTTTTTGGGCGAGGGTGTGGCTCAGAGCGTGATCGATCGGGTTGCGCAGGCGTACCTGAACGCGTCGAACCCGCAGGGGATTGGGGACATTCGGGCGATGCTGCGTGTGATGCTCAGGCCCAACACGCTGGCGGGCGCGTTTCCGCGGCTGAAGAGGCCGTTCCATCTGTTTGTCAACTCGATGCGGGTGCTTCCTACGACGATCACGTCGACGGCGAGCCTTCGGACTCGGCTGACGACGGCGGGGCACTTGCCGTTCAACTGGAGCCCGCCGGACGGGTATCCGGACACGACGGCGTACTGGGCTGGGCAGGTGCTGCCCAGGTGGAACTTCTGCGCATCGCTGCTGACGACGACGGGCGGGAACCCGACGGGGATCACCGGCGTGACGGTGGACGACGCGGGGTTCTTTGCCGGGGTGACGACGTCCGCGGCGGTGATGGATCGGATCAACCAGGCGTTGTTCGGGGGGCTGATGCCGGCGTCGGAGCGGTCGGTGATTCAGGCGGGGCTGTCGGCGACGCCGACGGCGACGCAGCGGCGTGATGCGGTGAGCCAGGCGTTGAGCTCGCCGACATTCAACTGGTACTGATCGGCGTGTGCGAGCGGCCCGGCGGCATGTCGGCGTCGGCTGCGGAGCGTGAGCGAGCGAGTGAGCGAGTGAGTGTGATTGGGTGCGGCGGGCTTGCCCGGGATCGGCCGGGCGGAAGCGGAGAGCGTCATGTCCCATGCGTGCAGCGAGTACGACGAACTTTCGCGGCGTCAGTTTGTTCAGGCGTCGGTGATATCGGGGCTGTCGGCGAGCATTCTTGCGTCGAGCCCGGCGTGGATGCCGCGGGTGTCGTTCGCGAAGGAGCCGAGCGGGCCGACGCTGGACGTTGTGGTGTCGATTTACCTGCGCGGGGGCATCGACGGGTTGTCGGTGCTTGTGCCGTTCAATGATCCGGGGTATGCGACGCCGAGCGTGAGGCCGACCTTGCGGGTGGCGGCGCCGGACGACACGACGGTTCCGGTGGGGCGGCGGGCGCTGGCGATCGGCAACAGCAGGATCAACGGGGGCTCGGGCGTGTACGACTTCGGGCTGCACCCGGCTTTGTCGGCGCTGCTGCCGGCGTATCAGGACGGGAAGTTGCTGGTCGCGCACGCGGCGGGGCTGACGGGGACGAACAAGAGCCACTTTGATGCGCAGCGGTGGATGGAGAACGGGCAGCCGGTGAGCAACATGCTGTTCACGGGGTGGCTTGGCCGGCACCTTGCGGGCAAGGCGCCTGTGAACGCGGCGAGCGCGATCCGCGCGATCGGGGTGGCGGATGGTCTGCAGCGGACGCTGGCGGGTGCGCCCAAGGCGCTGCCGATCCCGAACCTGCAGAACAACCCCGGCGCGTTGCCGTTGCTGAACAACATCTCGGCGGTGTCGTCGACCAACACCAACGGGTACGGGCTGACGGGCACATCGAGCACGTCGGCGGCGCGGCGCACGAACATCGGGACGATGTACACGGGCACGAGCGAGCCTCTGGCGCAGTCGGCGGCGGACACGCTGGCGACGATCACGCGGCTGAACCAGATCGGCGCGGCGGGGTATGCGCCGGCGGGCGGGGCGGTGTACCCGGATACGTCTCTGGGTCGCGCGATGCGGACGAGCGCGGCGCTGATCGAGGCGAACAACAATGCGAGTTACAATCAGTTTGTGGAGGCGATCGCGATCGACGTGGGCGGGTGGGACACGCACGCGGGGCAGTACGCGTTCAACAGCGCCACGGGGGTGTTCACGGGGTCGATGGTCAACAACATGACGGCGCTGGCCGAGGCGCTGGGCGCGTTGTATCGCGACCTGATCGTGACACGCGGGCGGTCGGTGACGGTGGTGATCACCAGCGAGTTCGGCCGGCGCGTGGGCGAGAACGGCACGACGGGAACGGACCACGGCTTCGGGAACGTGATGATGGTTCTGGGCTCGGCGGTGCTGGGCGGGCGGGTGCTGGCGAACTGGAACGGGCTGCCGACGGGAACAAAGCCGACGGATTTTGATGTGCCGGTGACGACGGACCTTCGGCATCTGCTGGCGGAGATGATCGACAAGCGGCTGGGCAACGCGGGGAACCTCGGGGCGATTTTCCCGGGATTCACGCCGGTGTACCGGAACATCTTTGCGTGAGTGTTGGCGCGTGAGCGTGACTTTGGAAGTGTGTGAGCGTGATGGGCGAGCGGGATGATCTGCCTGATCGGCAGCGGGAGCGGACGATGAGCCTGATGCACAGCCGGGATGATGTGAACCGAGTGTCGAGCGCGGGGAGCATGGCGCTGGCGGTGCTCGCCGCGTCCGGACTGATGATGGTGCTGGGCCTGGCGTCGGCGGCTCGGGCGCAGGTGGCGTTGTATTCCAACGCGGGGACGGCGGATCCGGCCAGCCCGGGGCTGAGCACGGGCGCGGTGACGTTCAGCGGCGTGGCGGCACCGGTGGGGACGACGTGGTCGGAGGTTCAGGCGGTCAGCGCGACGGAGGCGAACAGCGTGGCGGGGTTTGCGGGGAGTGTTGCGCCGATGTCGGGCGTGGCCGGGGCGTACCGGTTTGCGGATGACTTTGAGGTGCCGGCGGCGTCTCCCGGCGGGTCGTCTTCGGGGTGGCTGGTGACGGGCCTGCGGACGTTCGCGTATGTGCAGGGTGTTGCGTCGCCCGGGCCCGGGGCGTTCGGGTCGATGCGGGTGCGGATCTGGAAGGGGATGCCGGGCGCGGCGGGGAGCATGGTGCGGTTCGGTGATGACACGACGAATCGGCTGGTGTCTGTGAGCAATGCGCAGATGTACCGGGTGTTCTCGACGCGAGCGATCGGCGGAGCGCCGTCGGCGTCGGCTCCGGACCAGACGCGAGCGATCTGGCGGCTGGAGGCGTCGCTCGTCCCGGGCGTGGTGCTGCCGCCGGGACGGTACTTTGCGGAGTGGCAGGTGACGATGAGCCAGGCGGGTGCGGCGGCGTTCTGGCCGACGGTGACGGTGAACGGCGCGCGGGAGCGTGGGGCGGCGGCGGGGCTGGGCGGAAGCAATGCGATGCAACTTCGGCTTGCGCCGCCGCCGAGCCTTGTGGACACGTGGCTGCCGCTCGTGGACGCGGGCAAGCCCGCGCCGGTGGCGGATGTGGGGCAGGAGCTGGCGTTCGTGCTGATCGGGAGCGTGCTGGCTCCGGCGTGCGGCGCGGCGGATATCGCGAACACCGACGGTCAGACGGCGCTGAGTGATCCGCTCATCGGCGGGCCGGACGGGGCGCTGGACAACGGGGACTTCACGGCGTTTTTCGTGGCGTTCTTCGGCGACGCGGGCGATGCGACGAGGCTGGCGGCTGATATCGCCAACACCGATGGCGACACGAGCCAGCAGGGCGGCGGGCCGGACGGAGCGCTGGACAATGGGGACTTCTCGGCGTTCTTCGTGGCGTTCTTCGCCGGGTGCGGGGCGGGCTGAGCGGGGTGTGCGACGGGCGCCCGGCCTGTGAAGTTCGGGGGGATCGGGGCAATAGCGGCGATGGTGGCTCGTTCGGCCCGGGCCCGGCACGCGGTGCGTGCGGACGGGTCGCGTGCGCGATGCGCGCGCGAGTGGCGCGTGCGGTGCGCACGCGCGATCGGTGAATGTCCGTTGCTTTGGGAGCCTGGCCATGGCGCGAGTGAGCATGAGTGGACGGCGCGGCGGCTTCGGAGTGTGCGCGGGCGTGCTCGCGGTGGCCGCGGGTCAGGCATTGGCTGGGGCGGGGCTGCCGTATGACTTTTCGGCCGCGACGGCGCTGATCACGGCGGAGTTGCCGGATCTGAGCAACCGGGTGGCGATCATTGTGCGTCAGGGGAACACGGACATCTATCGATTCCAGTCGGGCGAGATCGGGTACGGGACCAAGACGCGGCTGGCGTCGTTCACCAAGACGCTGTCGGCGGGTGTGGTGCTGGCGCTGCGAGATGAGGGGCTGCTGTCGCTGACGGATACGTTCGGGTCGGCGCTGCCGACATTTACGCAGCGGGGGATCGGCTCATCGACGGTGCTCGATGCGTTCGGGATGCGGTACGGCGTGACGACGCCGCAGGCGTACGAGATTGATCGGCGGTACACGCTAGCGCAGTCGGTGTCGCTGATCGGGCTGACGGGGACGCAGACGTATGCGCCCGGGACGGTGCTCAATTATGACGGGAGCGGGATGCAAGTTGTGGGGCGGATGGCGGAACTTGCGACGGGGCAGGCGTGGGAAACGATCGCGCGGCAGCGGATCTTCGACAAGTGCAACATGCCCGGCGCGGACTTCGGGTACTTTGCGCCGAACCCGGCGATCGCCGGCGGGGCGCAGAGCAGCGCCGACGAGACGATCCGCTACGCGCAGATGGTGATGGACGACGGGGTGTATGGCGGGGCGCGGGTGCTGTCGTCGTCGTCGGTGGACCAGTTCTTTGTCAACGCGACGCAGGACCTGCCGGTGGAGAACAACCCGTTCCCTGTGCAGCATCCGCTGTATCCGTACGGCCAGCAGCCGGACTATGCGTTCGGGACGTGGGTGTTTGCGCAGAACCCCGGGAGCGGGTTTGTTGAGGAGGTGGTGGGCGCGGGGGCGTGGGGAAGCTACGTGTGGCTGGATCGGAGGCGCGGGGTGTACGCGGTGCTGATCACGGATGTGCCGCCGGGGAGCCAGCGGTCGACCGATGCAATGTTCGGGCTGATGGCGATTGTTCGGCAGCAGACGGAACTGCACCAGGCGCGGGGCCTGACGACGAGCCTGGAGCCGGCGGGGATGCGTGTGTCCTGGAGCGCGCCGGCGGGCGGTGCGGCGCCGACGGGGTACCGGCTGACGCGGTCGTTTGTGCCGATTCGCAGCACGATGGACCTTCGTGAGGCGGCGAGCGTGACGTTGCCCGGGACGGTGACGTCGCTGGTTGTGCCGGCGGCGCGGTTCTTTGCGGTAACGGCGATCTATGGGCAGGAGGAGAATCTGGCGCTGGTTCCGGGCGAGAGTGTGCTGTCGCGGCCGGCGCAGTGCTCGCCGGCGGACATCGCGGACACGGATGGGGACTTGCCGTCGAGCCCGGACGGGGTGATCAACAACGGGGACTTCACGGCATTCTTTGCCGCGTTCTTCGCGTCGCCGGATGAGGCGGTGCACCTGGCGGCGGACATTGCCGACACGGATGGGTTGACGGTGCGCGACGGCGCTGGCGCGGACGGGGTGGTTGATAACGGGGACTTCACGGCGTTCTTCGCGGAGTTCTTCGAAGGGTGCCGATGAGGTGCGCGGGGGTTGAGGTGCGCGGGGGTGGTTACTCGGCGGGCTCGAGCAGGGCGCGCATGGGGCCTGTGCTGGCGCTCAGTTGCGGGTCACGCCCGAAGGCGAGGATCTGCTCGCGCTTGAGTTCGGCCAGTTCCTGATGGGTGGTCATGACGATGGCGCGGCCGTCGGTGTCGACGCGTTCGGCGATCTGCTGGGCACGCTCAGCGCTGGTGGCGAAGAGCTCCTGCATCATGCGGATGACGTAGTCGTACGAGTGTTCCTGATCATCCAGGAGCACGACATTCCACAGCCAGGCCTTTCGTGGCGAAGACTGGCCCTGCTCGCGCGGCACGGATCGCTCCTGACCTGAAGAACTGGACATGCAGAACAGTACGAGGGCGCGTGGTGGGATGTTGCCGGTGGCGGCGAGTTGGTGTGGTTTGTGGAATGTTCGGATGATCCCCTGAATTTCGGGCACTTTCGGGGATAAGTCTCCCAGATTGCCAAAATGGGGTATGCTCAGAGCCGGTTCCTCGCGGCGGCGTTGTCCACCCACGATCGCGACGCGTTGGGGCTCTTGGTCCGCTCCGGTTCCCGGGTCATTCGATCCGGCGGGGTGTGCGGCGATCTTGGGGACGCCGATCGGGCCGAGGGGTTGGTGTGTACGGGTGATGCTGCGAGGGCTGGCAGGCCATGAACAAGACTGATCTGATCGAGGCGGTCGCGACGGAGACGAAGATTGCCAAGGGGGACGCTGCGAAGATCGTCGAGTCGGTGCTGGGGTGCATCGAGACGGGCCTGAAGTCCGACGCGAAGGTGAACCTGACGGGGTTCGGGACGTTCATCAAGAAGAACAGGCCGGCGAGGACGGGTGTTTCGCCTATTACCAAGCAGCCGATCGATATTCCGCCGACGGTTTCGTGCGGGTTCCGGCCTTCGGCGCAGTTGAAGGATCGGTTGTAGGTCGGGGGGCCGGGGGGGGGCGGCGTGTCGGGGTGTGAGGCTGTCGAGCGCGGGCGGGGTGATGTGGTTTGGTGCGCTTGGTGAGCGCGGCGCTTCAATGATGTGGCGATGAATCAACTTCCTGCATGGCTGCCGGCGGTGGTGCGCGATGCGCACGGGGCGTGGTTTGTCACGGCGGGGGTGGTGCTGGGGGTGGTGGCGGCGGCGATCATTGTGCGGGCGCTGAGTCGGCGGAGTTGGCGATCGCCGTGGCTGGTGCGGATGCGGGTTGTTCGGCCGGGGACGCGCGGGCCGAGGTGCCAGGCGTGCGGGTATTCGATGGTGGGGAACGATTCGCTGCGGTGTCCGGAGTGCGGGCATGTGGCGGTGAGCGGGGCGGAGTTGATGCGGCGTCGGCGGCGGCCGATGGTGGCGGTACTCGTGGCGGTGGTGCTGCTGCCGATGGCGGTGGTGATGTTGTGGGTGCCGGGGTGGCGTGAGGGCGGGCCGTTTCGTGCGCTACCGACATCGGTGGTGATGATGCTTGAGCGGGCGGTGGGGGTGGAGCGGTGGCCGGAACTTACGTGGAATGTGCGAGGGCGTTTGTCGAGGGGGCGTTTGGGATCACCGTGGCAACTGCAGTATTACGTGCTGCATCACGACTTCTTCGTTCGGTTTCGTGATCGCTGGCCCAGGGGCGTGGCGTATCGGCTTGAGGTGACGAGCAAGGAGTCTGCTGCGACCGAGGGCATGCGGGTGGTTGCGCCGACGTTTGTGCCGCCGACGGAGGCCGATCGTTCGTACTTCGAGTCGTTTCTGATGCCGGTGAAGGATCGGACGATCGAGGCACGGCTGGTGGATGGCCGGCTGCCGCTGAAGGCGATGCTGGTTTCGACGGCGAGGCGTCCGATGCGTGAACTGACGGCGGAGTTTTATGTGCCGATCACGCTGGTGGGCTCGCTGGCGGAGGCGATGACGCCGGTGCGGTCTGGCCAGACGGATGCGATGCTGACCTCGGCGCTTCGGCTGCGGTTTGCGGATGTCACGGAGATGTCGGCCGACGAGTCGCAGGTGACGCCCATGTGGCGGATGCTGGCGAGCGTGCCGATGACGATCGCGGGCACGCTGCCGACCGGGACGGTGCTGGCGGTGCGGGTGGAGGTGGTGGACGCGAGCGACGGCGATCGGGTGCTGGCCACTTCGCAGTTCCGGTTCGAGCCGGGGTACCTGCAGACATTCGCGACGATGCAGATGCCCGTTGGGCACCGTGTCGATGCACCGGGACAGAGTGTTGTCAAGGGCGATATGTCGTTCTTCCGCGCGGTCGCGCGTGGGGAGCGCGATGCGGCGAGTCTGGCGATTCGGATCACGCCGGATGAGATGGGCGCGCTGACGGCGTTCGGTGCGACGGCGTATTGGGATGGGGAGATTCGGCTGCCGCTGATGCCAACGATCGCGGGGCTGAAGCCGACGAAGAAGGTGGCGGAGTGAGCGCGGAGTGCTGAATGCTGAGTGAGTATGGTGGTGTGCCGCTTGTTTCGATTTGAGCTTTGAGCTTTGAACTGTTCCTGATTTTCTATGAACCCCGACGACGAAGTATGTTTGTGCTTTCACGTGTCGCTGCGGAAGATCCGCACGTTTCTGTCGCGTGAGGATCCGCCGGTGGCGTCGTTGATCAGCGAGTGTCTGGGTGCGGGGACGGGGTGCCGATGGTGCGTGCCGTTTTTGAAGCACTTGCACGCGTGCCATGTCAAGGGGGAGCCGGTGGACCTGAAGGTGTCGCCGGAGCAGTACGCGAGCAGCAGGATGACGTACCGGGCGACGAAGGTGCGTGATCCGGATGTGTTGCCGGGGGAGGGGTCGGGAGCGGGGATGTAAGAGGCGGGGGCGAGCGCGAAGAGCCTGCGAAGGTGATTGATCGGCGGGCGTGAGTGCGGTACCGTGGGGTCGTTTGGCGGGGGGCTGAGGGTGGGCGGGGCGGCGTCACTTTGGCGGAGAGAGCAGGAGCACGGCTCATGCGACTTCTGTCGATTCGGGCGCAAACGGGGAAGAGTGCCGAGGATCAGCGCGGCGGCAGAGTCCGCGTCGTGGCGGGCGTGTGGACGCTCGCGGCGATGGGAGCCGTCGGTGTCGGTGGCGGTGGCGTCTCGTCGGCGCTCGCCCAACTGCCGCCCGCACCGGCGGGTGTGGAGGTGACGACGGCCTACGGCATGGAGTTCTCGACCATCAGCGCGACGAACAACCCGGCG
>VYLX01000179.1_pt1 | contig 12280 bp, 11 predicted proteins | sample 5114181 | NCBI WGS metagenome assembly VYLX01 (sample SAMN12291812, study PRJNA351875) | freshwater metagenome | isolation source: freshwater lake | place: USA: Michigan, Sherman Lake | collected 2011-08-08
CCCCCCCGGTACCGCACGCGCCTCAACCCCGCATCCCCCGCGACTCTCGCCACGAAGATCCCGCGACACATCCCCCTTCCCACCACCAAGCCACCGAAATCCTGTACACTCTCACGCGACCCCCCAAAGATCCTCCCCCGATTCCCAGCTTGATGATTGGCGGGGGAGGTGGCGAGTCTTCGATCCGGAGGGGGCGTTGGGCGGACGGAACGGGCAAGCCATGAAGCATCGGCGGGCACCGTGCCACCGACTCCACGGGCTTTGACGGGGAGTCGGTGCGGCGGGACACGCGAACAAGGAACCAAGCCCGTGTTGCTCGAACCCCCAAGCAAGAAAGCGCCGGCTCGTAAAGGGGATGCCGGTGCGACGCCCCCAGAACAGATGAGTCACCCGGTACGACGCTCACGGAGTACAAGCTCGTGAATCCTCAACCCCCAATTGAGATCAAGCAACCGCGTACGCCTGGCGCAGTCGATTCGAGGGATCGCCGCGAGAAGATGACGGCCCGATCGCCATCACTCAGCAACATGCTGATTGAATGGATCGAGCGTAGGCCTCCAAAGAAGAAGTACCCCCTGTGGATCGCTATTGGATTTCTCGTGTTGACTTGCGCGACTTCGTTTCTGATTCAAGGAAGATCCTTCGCCATCACGACTCGAGGCGTTGTGACCGGGAGCGATCTCGAGGATAGAGTCAAGGAGCTTGAGAAAGACAGAGACAATCTCAAGGCCACACTGGAGCGTGAGTATGTCAGACTGAAGGATCTGCCCTTGCAGTTCCAGTCGCAGACACCGGCCAGTGTCGTCTCAACAATTAATGATCTGTCTTCCAAGCTGCAGCTTCTGGAGAGCGACATCGCCAACAGCGTCAACCTTGTTGGAAATATCATTACTCAGCAAGTCTCGATCAATCTCCGTGCGGGGGGCACGGTCGACACGCGATCAATTCTGATCAATCGCGAGATTCAGCGCGTGATGCAGGTCCTTGGTTACTACGACGGCCAACTGAGCGGAGACCGGGAGGCAACACGGGGCGCAATCGAGAGCTTCCAAAGGATAAATGGTCTGAAGGTTGACGGCCAGGTCGGAAAGAACACGTGGACGAAGGCGCGCGATCTCATCGAGCAGGAGCGTGGGCGTGATCCGTGATCGGGAGCGTGGCACCGGTCTCGTGTCACCGACTTCACGAGCTTTGTCGGGGAGCCGGTGGTGCTGGACCCGCGAACAAGGAGCCGTTGCCATGTTGATCAAACCCCCAGGCAAGACCGCACCGGCTCGCCGCCACGCCCCAAGTCCGGCGATGCGTTGGCACGCCCAAGGCAACAACCGGCGTCACGCCCCCGAAACGGCTTGCGGGGTGTTCCGATGAGTGCCGATCTCAAGCACAAATTGTGTATCGTGGTCATCGTCGTATTGGGACTCGCGCTGTGCTTTGTGCTCCTGACGACGCCTCGAAGCGATCGAATGGCAAGTGAGCGAGCGTGGAGGAAGATGGCCGCGAGTCTCATTGATGCTTCTGGCGAACTCGTCCCGTCTGTGCAGATGACCGGAGAGGGCTATCCTCGGGAGGTCCGCGTACGCGAGCCCTTCGACCGCATTGTTGATTGTGACGTTCTCCTTGGCACGCAGGGACTCACCTTTATCGATGGCGTGAGCTGGCACGCGGTCAGATTGCGTCCGGGTGCAACAGTTGAGGAGCTCATCTTAGCCGGCGATCACCGCGACTATGTTCTCAAGAAGATCGTGGGTAATTGGTGGCTTGTCGTGCGTGATTGAATGGAGTCGGGGCGGGAGCTTGGCACCGCACCCGTGACACCGACTCAGCGAGCTTTGGCGGGGACGCTTCCGATGATCGACAAATCTGCTGCAATTGGATGTGTGTTGTCCGCAGGTTTGCTCCTTGGGTGCGCGGGTCCATCGGCGAATCGACAGGTTCCCGCGGCCGCCAGTCCGAGCCAGCCAGCCGTTCAGAGCGAGCCAGCCGCGCTGTGCGATGGGGTGTATGTCGACATTGCCGAACTGGATTCGGAGATCTCGCCAGACCTGGTGCGGTCGATTCTCGCACGCCAGCCCGCCGAGCAGGACGGCTTCGATGGATCGATCTTCATTGTCGGTCGGAGGGGTGGCAGCCGGCCATACGGATTCAGGTGGACCGCGGTATTGACACTCGTCGTGACCCAACCCGCCACCTCGCCACCAGTTTGGAACCCGAACTCAATCGAATGGTCGATCGAGGATGCGATCGAGAAGGCTGTCGCTCATCGCGTCGTGGTCTATGACCATCACGGCGTGCCGAGCAGGCTGGTCCCCGGGGCTGGCGTGGTGCCCGTAGAAGTGCGCGTCAGCTACCCGCCTTTGGGTTCAAGGGTGCTGTCAGTAAACGGCCGTACCGCTGAGGTCGTCGAGTTCCCCTTCGCCGCCGATGTGGCTCCGAGTCGGATTGCCGTCACGCGTGGATGGAGTACGTTCACGGACAAGAGGTATTGGATCGAAGACCCGCAGAGCAAGAGTGAGCGAACATGGCGCTTTGGTCCTGCGAAGTAGTAGTCACGGCAGAGTTGATGATCAGGAATCGGCTCCGAATGCTGTTTGATTCGGAGAGCTAAGCCGACTCCATCTTCTGGGGAGCGTGGCACCGGTGCCGGCGCCTCGCCCCCCGGTCATGGGCCAAGCGCACATCCCGCCGCGGGCCCAATGACGTTCGCCCGCTTACCCTGCTGGCCGTGCCCGAACGTTCCGACACCCTGCCAATCCCGAGCATCCTGGGCCTGACCGCCCGGGAGTACGAGGCCGCGTGCAAGCGCGCTGGGCGGTCGGGCGGCCATGTGGCCCTTGAGCGATACTCGAAGTTCTTCCGCACGGGCGACCTGTTTTCTCCCGAACTGGCGTCGGCCGCCGTGCCGACGCCCGCGCCGACCTCCGTTCTGGCGCCCGTTCTGGCCCCGATCCGCCGAACGCACCTGTCGCAGTCGCCCGAGGGCGCGGTGCTCAAGCTCACGCAGGCGCTGCCCAGAGGCGCGAGCGCGGCTCTGCACGTCCTCGGCGATGATGTCGAGGTCGAGTCGGTCATCATCCCGATGGTCGGCGCACGCGGCGTGCGCACGTACACGCTCTGCGTCTCATCGCAGGTCGGGTGCGCGATGGGCTGCACGTTCTGCCAGACGGCCCAGATGGGCCTGATCCGCTCGCTCAGCGCCGCGGAGATCGTCGGCCAGTGGTTCGCCGCACGCCACATCGTGCTCGCCGCACGCGCCGGCAGCGACGCCGCGGCGGGCCTGCTGCCCGCGGGCGCGATGGAGCACGTGCGCGAGATCGACCCGTCAGCGGAGATCGGCAACATCGTGTTCATGGGCATGGGCGAGCCGCTGGACAATGTCGAGCAGGTGATCCAGGCCATCTCGGTCCTGACGGATCATCGCGGGTCCCGCCTGCCGATTTCGCAGATCACCGTCAGCACCGTCGGCCGCGTCGATGGCCTGGAGACGCTGGGCAAGCGCGTCGCCCAGCCGGGCTGGCACCGCCTGCGGCTGGCCATCTCCGTCAACGCCGCCGACGATGCGACCCGCGGCACGATCATGCCCATCAACCGCCGATACCCCATGGCCGAACTGCGGACGCAGCTGGAGCGCTGGCCGATCTTCGGCGGGGCGCACATGTGCATCGAGTACGTCCTGATCCCGGGCGTGAACGACCGCGATCAGGATGCGCACGCGATCAGCGACTTTGTCATCGGCGGCGAGAGCCCCACGTCGCCCTACCCCGGCCCGCGGCTGCGCGCGATGATCAACGTCATCCCGTACAACCCGCGCGAGAACAGCCCCTGGCCCGCGCCCACGCAAGAGAGCGTCGACCGATTCATGGGCCTGATCAAGTCTCGCGGCGTGTTCGTCAAGCGCCGGCGAACCAAGGGCCAGGACACCATGGCCGCGTGCGGCCAGCTCGGCAGCCTCGCGTACGCACGCAGGAAGCGGGCCGCTGTGCAGGCGGAATCGCCGCGGGCGTGAGCGAAGCGCACGTTTGTTGATCGCCGAGCGCACGAAGCGTCGGCACGGAGTGCCGACCTACCCAAGACTTCGGCACGGAGTGCCGACCTACGCGGGACGTTGGCCGGCCAGCCCCTCGACAAGGTCCGCCCACTTCTTCGTGCTCGTGGCGCGGTCGAAGCGTCCGGGCACAGCGCGCCGGGCCGATTCGCCCATCGCGCGTGCCCGTGCGGGGTCGCTTCGCAGGCCGTCGATCGCCGACACCAGCGCGCCGGCGTCGCCGCTGGAAACACTCACGCCCGCCCCGGCCTCGACGATCGTCAGCCCGACTTCCGACTCGCCCGGCCCGACGTAGATCACCGGGCGGCCGACGCCGAGCACGCCGTACAACTTGCTGGGCACGATCAGCCCGACGAACTTCGGATGCACCGTGACCAGGTGCGCATCGGCCGTCGCGAGCAGCTCCGCCAGTTCCTCTCGCGGCACGTAATCGTGGTAACTCGCGTTGGTCAGCCCGTGCTCGCGGATCGCCCGCTCGACCAGCGGCCGCTGCTTGCCCGAGCCGACGAACACGAAGCGCACATCGCGCCGATCCTTCATCGCCACCACGGCCGAGACGATCGTCTCGGCGTCGTGCGCCAGGCCCAGGTTGCCGGAGTACATCACGACGAATGCGTCGCCGAGGTTCCACTTCGTGCGGAACGACGTCGAGCGAGAATCGCGCTGCTCGTGGGCACCGTCTCCCTCCGCCGCGTCCCACACCGTGATGACATGGATGTTCGCCGGCGAGAGCCCCTTGGCCAGCAGCCGATCGCGCATGCACCGCCCCAGCACGACCACCGCGTCGCTCTTGCGGGTCATCCATCGGCTCAGCCGTTCCATGATCCGCGTCGGCAGCGCGCCGGGCTTGAACATCCCGCCCGCAACGCCCACGTCCGGGTACAGGTCCATGACCCAGTACACGCTCTTGCTGCCGCGGAGCATGCGCGTGACGATCCCCAGCATCGCGATGAACGGCGGCGTGGTGAAGCCGATGACCACATCGGGCCGCGGGCGCATCGTCAGCGTCTTGAACGTCGCCAGCGCGTAGTACAGGCCAAAGTCGAACACCCGCGCGAGGAACCCCTTCTTGCCGAAGACGTTGGTCCCGACGCGATGGATCCGCACGCCCCCGGCGACCTCGAACTTCGCCAGCGATGACCCCGTCTTGCCGTAGATCGACCGCGATGAGACCGCGCTGACGGTGTGCCCGCGCCGCACCAGTTCGTCGGCCAGGTCCTTGCCCATCTGGGCCGTCGCCACGACGTCGGGGTAGAACGGCTGATTGAGCAGAAGAATGTGCATGTCGCGGAGGTGGTCGCAGCGGCCAGAAGATCGAACAAACGGCTGCGAGTTTAGTCGGCCCGCGCAGCGCGACGAATCAGCCACGCCCCTGGTTCTCGGTCCGCATCCGCCCCAGCGCCGCCAGCACCCGCGCGTGCATCATCGGCGGTGCCGACAGCACGCCCTTGGCCCCCGCCACGCGAGCCCCGCGAAACTCCAGCGATCGCCCGTCAAGGTCGCTGTCCACGCACCCCGCCTCTCGGCAGAGCAGGATCCCCGGCGCGTGATCCCACACGTTCTCATCACAGCCCTTGCCCCGTGGCGGGCGGAAGTACACGTCGGCCTGGCCGCGCGCCACCACCGCGTACTTGGCCTGGCTGTCCAGTTGCGCCGGCGCCCGCGTCTGCCCCAGTTCGCGCTGCAGCCGTTCGAACTTCTCCACCCGCCGCTCGCTGGGCTCGACGCTGAAGGTGATCGACGGCGGGTGGTCCGCATCGATCGCCGCACGCGCAACGCGCACGCACGCGTGCGTCTCCAGCGTGCCCGCCGCGTCGGGCAGCATCCATGTCCCGAGCCCCGCCTGCGCGAAGTACATCGTCCCGACCGCGCTGGGCGGCTCGAAGCCGTCATCGAACCGCGCCGACAGCGCGGGGCACGACACGACGCTGTACACCGGCTGATGGCGCTCGATGCGCGCCGCACAGACGCTGTACTGCCGCCGCGCGATGAAGCCGCGGGTCCCGTCGATCGGGTCGGCGGTGAAGAACGCCTCGGGCTCCTCGCCGTCGTTCAGGCGCTTGGCCGGCACCGCGCCGTGGTCGATCCAGCCGAGCAGTTCGTCGGGCGTCGCGTCGGGCCACACGCCGCTGGATCGCAGCACCTCCACCGCGCGCTTCAGCGCCGGCGCGTGCTCGGGCAGCGAGAGAATCTCCGAGGATTCCTCCGCGATGTTCACCATCGCCGCCGCGCCGAGCGAGCGGGCCATCTCGCGGTTGATCAGCGCCTGCCCGCACAGGTCGGCGATGGTCACGGGCGAAAAGTCGGGCTTGATGATCCGCTCCGGCCCCGCGGGGCTCGTCTGCACATGCCGCGTCAGCCGGGCCGCGAGCGCACAGCCGCGGACCATCGCGACAAGCCCGGGATCGAACGTGGGCAAAGCGGTGCTCACGCAGCGACGATAGCACGCCATATGTCGGCCAAGCCGACGGCGTGATTACGGATCACGCAGCAGCTGCAGCGATCGCATCGTGTTCTTGATCAGGTCCGCCGACATCTGCGCCGCGAATGTCGCGGCCGATTGCAGCGTCTGGGCACGCACCAGCCGTGCGGTCTCCTGCGCAAAGTCCGCATCCATGATCTGCGAGCGGGCCGCGCCGATGTTCTCCAGTTCGCTGTTCAACGCGGCGATCTGGCTCAACTCGCTCTTGATCTCCGCACCGATCGCGCCGCGCGAGCCGTTGACCGAGCCCAGCGCGGCCGTCACGGCCTGCTGCGCCGCCTCAAGATCCCCGTTGACCAGGTTCAGCGCACCGTTGGCGATCTCGTTCAGCCCCGCCAGCCGCGTCGTGGGCGCGCTCGTTCCGCCGGCACCACCCGCACCCCCCGCACCCCCCGCTCCGCCGCCCGCGCCCGGGTCCGGGTCCGGCGTCGCCGGGGCCTGTCCGGGCTTGATCGCGACCTGCACCTTCGCCAGGTTCGCGCTCGTGCGCCCCTGCAGGATCAACTGCCCGTTGAACCGCGTCGTCGACGCGAGGTAGTCGATGCCCGCGATGATCCCCGCGGCTTCGATCTGCATCGCGTCGCGCTCATCGGGCGAGGTCCCCGCCGTGTTCGCCGCGCGGATCACCAGACTGTTCAGATTCGTGAGCATCTCGCTCAGCGCCGACTCGGCACCCTCGCGGGCGGAGTAGAACGTGATGTTGAAGTTCCGCGCCTCGATCTTCCTGCGCAGCGACGCTTCCTGGGCCTTGAGGTTCTCGCCGGCGATCATCCCCGACGGGTCATCGCTGGCGCGGTTGATCCTCAGCCCGGTGCTCAGGCGCTCGATCGCGCTGCGGAGTTCGCCGCCGCTGCGCGCAATGGCACTGTTGGCCGTCGCTCGCGCCGCGTTGTAGTTCACCGAGATCACATTCGGGCTATCGGCCCGATTCGCGCGGGTCTTCCCGTCCGGTGCGCAGATGAGCACAAGATTCCCTGTCGCCCGGGGATCGATACGCTCGGCGAAGGTTCTCGGACGCAAAGATGGGCCGTGACCCGAGCCCCGAGCCGCGAAGTTCAGTAGTCAAAGGACGATCGGTTCCCAATCCGCGCCCGCACGGACCAGCCCCCGAAATCCGCACGTTGAAGATGATCGGCCGATGGCCGATGGCCGATGGCCGATGGCCCCGGCACGGCCTCACGCCTTCTTGGGCTCGTCGTCATCATCGCCGAAGTCAAAGTCCTTCAGCAGATCGCTGATGTCTTCATCGTCGTCATCGTCATCGTCACTCTTCTTGGCGGGGGCGACAGGGGCGGGTTCGCTCGCGGGCGGCTTGCTCGCGCCGGGCGCGGGCGCCGACGGGCGCGTCGGGCTGGTCACTGTGCTTCGGTCGGCCTGAGGCATCGCGAAGTCATCGTCATCATCATCAAGCCCCACGCTCCCCGCGGCGTAGCAGTCCTTCGCGTCGATCTGACGGGGCTCCCCGTCGATCCGCACGACAAACACCACCGGCCCCACGCCGACCAGGTCGCCGGCCTCGAGTTCCTCATCGCGGACCTTGTGCCCGTTGACGAACGTGCCGTTGCTCGAGCCAAGGTCCTTGATCAGCACGCCGGTGGACGTGACGCGCACCTCGCAGTGTCTGCGCGAGACGCTCGAGACCGGGATGCGCAGCTTCATGCCCTCGTCGCGACCGATCGTCACGACCTCCCGATCCAGCGGGATTTCCTTCATCGAACCGTCGGCCTTGACCATCACGAGCATGACATTCACAGGCGTGCCCTCTCAGGTGCAGAACGATTGGCCTCGCTCCATCATTCGCCGTCCGTTGCCGCCCGCGACGCATCCATGGCCGCGGGAAACGATCTGCCCACCCGATCCGCCCGAAGTCTTCTGCCGTCCCGGTGTTCAGCCTCAGAGTATGCTCGCCCGGGATGCGAGAAGGTACAACCGACAACCCGTCGCGACAACCCCCGCAGGACAGTTCAAGGGCCATTGCGCTGAACAGGCTCCCCCCGGCCGCCGAGCTCGCCGCCCCGGCCGTGCCCGCGTCCGAGAGCCCGCGCGTCTCCGCACGCAGCGTCCTGGCCCGCGCAGACGACGGCCACGCCGCGGGCGTCGCTTCGCTCTATCTTCACACGCCGTTCTGCGTTCACAAGTGTCACTATTGCGACTTCTACTCGTTCGTGGATTCCCGCGATCAGCAGCACGCCTTCGTCGAACGCCTCTGCAAAGAACTCCGCGCACTGGCCAGGCACGCCCGCTCTCCCGACGGCACGCCCGTCCGCATCCAGACGATCTTCGTCGGCGGCGGAACGCCCAGCCTCCTCCAACCCGCGCTCTGGCGACGACTGCTCGTCGCCCTCCACGATCTGTTCGACCTTTCCCCCGCCCCGGTTCCCCCCGCGGGCGTCGTTCTCCCGGGCCGGTCGGAACTGGGCACATTCCCCATCTCCCCGCCTGAGTTCACCGTCGAGTGCAACCCCGAGTCCGTCACCCCGGAACTCATGGGAATCCTCCGCGATGGCGGCGTCAATCGCGTCAGCGTCGGCGCCCAGTCGTTCAACCAGCAGCACCTGCTCACCCTCGAACGCTGGCACAGGCCCGAGAACGTCGCCCGCGCCGTCGACCTCGCCCGCGCCGCCGGCATCGAGCGTCAGAGCATCGACCTGATCTTCGCCGTGCCCGGACAGACCCTCGAACAGTGGCGGAGCGACCTGGACATCGCGCTCTCGCTCCGGACCACCCACCTGTCCTGCTACGACCTGACGTACGAGCCCAACACCGCCATGACCGTCCGCCTTCGTCGCGGCGAGTTCCAGCCCGCGCCCGAGGATCTCGAGGCCGACATGTTCGCGATCACCGGCGACCTGCTCGCCCGCGCCGGCCTTCAGCGCTACGAGGTCTCCAACTACGCCACGGGCGGCATCGACGGCCCGCACGCCTGCCGACACAACCTCGCGTACTGGCGTCAGCAGCAGTGGCTCGCCGCCGGGCCCAGCGCCAGCGGCAACATCTTCGCCAATCCCGCCGACCCGCTCGCCGGGTCCTGGCGCTGGAAGAACACGCCCAACCTGGGCCGCTACCTCGAACACGACGACGACGGCTACGCCCCCGCGGTCGACATCGAACCGCCCAGCCCGCCCCGCGCGCTGCGCGAACGCATCATGACCGGCCTGCGCCTGAGCACCGGCCTGCCCATCGCGACGATTCTCGCCGACGCCCGCACGCTCGCCAGCCGCGGCCAAGCCGACGCTCGATCGCCCGACCTGCTCGCCGCCGAGGCCCGAGGCCTCATCGGCGATGGTTTGCTCGACCCCGAACAGGCCGCGATGGGCGTCTGGTCGCTCTCGACTCAGGGCTGGATGCTCGCCGACTTCGCCGCGCGCCGGCTCATGGCCTGCGTCCGCGAGCCCTGACCGCGAGCATCACTCGTCCTCGTCATCGCCATCGGGCGCAACCTCAACCCCCGCCGGCGCCGCCGGACGCTTCCACCCAAAGTCCGGATCCCGCTCCAGCACCCCGGCAGACTGCTTCATGCACCGTCGGCAGCACAGCGTGTCCGTCACCGGGCTCTGCCAGTACAACTCGGCCCGCCGCTCCAGACACATCGTGCACCAAGGCCCCACCCCCGCCCGAGGATGCACATCCCCCGATGTGCCCTGCACGCCGACCTGTGCGTACACGACCTCGGCATACGCCGCCTCCAGGCACCGCGAACAGATCAGCGCGCCCTTGTGCCCCTCGACCATCGGGCGATCCTCGCTCCATGCCTTCTGGCAGAAGTCGCACACGAAAAAGTCATTTCCCTCGGCGGCTGGGTTGTGCATCGCCGCAGAGCATAAGGCCCTCGGGCACGCGGCGGCCCGACCGCGACGGCAGAGGCCCCGCGAGGCCGCGACACGGGTAGCATCCCTCCATGAGCCCCACCGTTCCCGGCGCTTCTGCTCGCCCCGCGTCCGCGCCGACAATCAGCCCCTCCGCCGGAGTCCGCACCATGCGAGCGCTCTACAAGCACCACGCCGGCACCGAACTGCGCATCGCTTCGGACCGCCCCATCCCCGAGCCCGGCCCGCGCGACGTGCTCATCAAGGTCAAAAAGGCCGGGATCTGCGGCACAGACCGCCACATCTGGGAATGGGACGCCTGGGCCGCCAGCAGAATCCCCGTCGGCATCATCACGGGCCACGAGTTCGTCGGCACCATCGAACGCGTCGGCTCCGCCGTCACGCGCTTCGCCCCCGGCCTGCGCGTCAGCGCCGAGGGACACATCGCCCCGGGCACGGGCTACAACGCCCGCACCGGCAACGCCCACATCGCCGAGAACATGGTCATCCTGGGCGTCGACCGCGACGGCTGCTTCGCCGAGTACGTCTGCGTCCCCGAGGACAACGTCTGGCCGGTTCACCCGAGCATCCCTGACAAAGTCGCCGCGGTGCTGGACCCGCTGGGCAACGCCGTGCACACGGTCATGGCCGCGGACGTCAGCGCCAAGACCGTGCTCATCACCGGCGTGGGCATCATCGGGCTCATGGCGGTGACGGTGGCCAAGGCCGCGGGCGCGAGCCGAATCTTCGTGACCGACGTCAACGCCAAACGGCTGGAACTGGCCAAGCGCCTCGGCGCGACCGAGGCGTTCAACACATACGTCGCACCGCCGCCCCGCGAGCCCACCGGCCGCGCCGCCTCGCCCACATCCTCCACGCCCGAGTGGATCAAGGAACTCCGCAAGGCCACCCGCGGCGACGGCCCCGATGTGCTCCTGGAAATGTCCGGCCACCCCGCAGCCATCAACGACGGCTTCACCGCCCTTCGCATGGGCGGCACCGCGGCCCTGCTGGGCATCCCCAGCATGCCGTTCACCTTCGACCTGACCAACCACATCGTCTTCAAAGCCGCAACGGTCCTTGGCATCAACGGGCGAAAGATGTTCCAGACGTGGTACCAGATGGAGGAGCTGCTCGTCGGCGGCCGGCTGCAACTCGACGAGATCATCACGCACGAACTGCCCATGGAAAAGTTCGCCGAGGGCTTCCGCCTGATGCAGAGCGGCGAGGGGATCAAGATCGTGCTGAACGTCGGGGAGTGAGGGAGTCGGCCATCGGCATTGGGCCATCGGCCATCGGGTTGATGGGCAAGGGGCCCGACACCAAGAAACAGACCGGCGGTCTGTTTTTTGATCGGATTCCGATAGGTATTGATCGTGCAAAAGCAAATCAAAGCAAATCGCTGACCGATTTGCTTTGGTTTGCTTTTGGGCCGATGATTGACCGATGGTCCGGCTCGACGGGCGTTGCAGGCCCAGTGGGCCTGGCGCATGCATGGACTCCTGAGTGATGATCGACGCCGTGCCCAATGTCGACGACCTGCTCAACGACCCCGACCGCGTCGCGAGGGCGTCGGCGCTGCTCGGGCGGCTCTCGAGCGTGAGCGATGGTGGGGCGGGGGGAGATGGTGAGGTTGGCGGCGATCCGTTCGCTCGGGCGATGGTCGGCCGGTATCGGCCCTGGCGGAAGGTCCGCGCGATCGCGCGGGAAGCGGGGGTTGATCCACTCGATGCGTGGCTCGCGCTCGGGCTTCGGCGTCGGGCGAGCAGGATGGTGCTCGAGTTGACGCAGGCCGACGGGCGTGCGTTCTGGGTGTGCATGCATTCTGGGCTGCTGCAGCGCGTCGCGAGCATTGACGCGTCGGCGGCGGAACTCGCGACGCTCTGGCGAGAGCCCGGTGCGGCGCGCGCGGGCGAGGCGGGCGGCGGCGTCGCGGCGCTCCGCCAATTG
>VYLX01000180.1_pt1 | contig 12192 bp, 9 predicted proteins | sample 5114181 | NCBI WGS metagenome assembly VYLX01 (sample SAMN12291812, study PRJNA351875) | freshwater metagenome | isolation source: freshwater lake | place: USA: Michigan, Sherman Lake | collected 2011-08-08
GGTTCGGGCGGGGGTGGGGACGGCGGCGGTGGTGGCGGGCGGAATGCGCGGGCCAAGCCGCGCAGCCGGATGGGCGTGTGGCGTGCCGGGGTGCTGGTGCTGGTGCATGTGCTGATCGCGCTGCATGTGCTGCAGTGGGTCGTTTCGGGCATGAGCGACGGCGTGCGCGAGACGATCAGCCCGATCGAGCCGAGCGAGGCGATGCTGACGCTCGAGCACGGGCGCGTGAACGCGGGGTTCGTGATCTTTGTGCTGGCGATCGTCGGCACGCTGATCATGGGGCGGTTCTTCTGCGGCTGGGCGTGTCACGTCGTGGCGCTGCAGGACCTGTGTGCGCACCTGATGCACCGGGTGGGGCTGCATCCCAAGCCGTTCCGGTCGCGGCTGCTGCTGTGGGTGCCGCTGGGGCTGGCGGTGTACATGTTCGTGTGGCCGACGGTTCGGCGGGAGGTGCTCGCGCCGCTGGTGGGGGTTGCGGAGGTGATCGACGGCGTGAGGCACTTCACGCTCGATGGGGCGTGGCGTGCGCTGCTGGGAGAGGTGCACCCGCTGCGCGGGTTCAACAGCGCGTTTGTGGTGAGTGATTTCTGGGCGACGTTCCCGCCGTGGTATGTGGCGGTGCCGTTTTTGTTCGTGTGCGGCTTTGCGTGCGTGTACTTCCTGGGGGCCAAGGGGTTCTGCACGTACGGGTGTCCATACGGCGGGTTCTTCGCGCCGGCGGATCGGTTTGCGCCGGTGCGGATCCGCGTGACCGATGCGTGCAACCAGTGCGGGCACTGCACCGCGGTGTGCACGAGCAACGTGCGCGTGAGCGAAGAGGTCCGTGACTACGGCAGCGTGGTCGATCCTGGTTGCATGAAGTGCCTGGACTGCGTCAGCGCGTGCCCGAACGACGCGCTGTATGTGGGCCTCGGTGCGCCGGCGGTGCTGACAAAGCCGCGCGCGGGAAACAAGGTGAGCGAGTCGGCGGGCAAGCGGGCTCGCAGGTACGACCTGACGTGGCCCGAGGAGTTCGCGGCGGCGGCGAGTTTCATGGTGATGCTCGTGGCGTTCCGGGGGCTGTACGACGTTGTGCCGTTGCTCATGGCGGTGGGGCTGTCGGTGTGCGGGACGTTCGTGCTGTTCAAGGCCTGGCGGACGCTGCGCGATACGAACGTGCGTGCGCCGTTCCGGCAACTGAAGATCAACGGCAGGCTGACCGGGGCGGGGATGGTGTTTCTGGGCGTGGCCGGGGGCGTGGTGGTGCTGACGCTGCAGGGGCTGACGATGAGTCTGGCCGAGAGCAGGGCGTCGTTCATCGACAACACGCTGGAGGTTTCGCGCGAGCGGGTGCTCGCGCCGGGGTATGTGCCCGAGCCAGCGGTGCGCGAGCGTGCGGAGCGGGCGATCGCGTCGCTCGTGCTGGCCGGGAGTGTGCGCGAGGGTGGCGTGGGGTTCGCGACGACGTTCACGCAGCGCGTGCGTCTGGCGTGGCTCTCGTGTGTCGCGGGGGATCTGGCCTCGGCGGAGGGGCAGCTCAAGCGTGCGATCAACGCCCGGCCGAGGGATGACCTGGTGCTGGACCTCGTGCGCGTGATGGAACTGCGCGGGGTCTCGGCGGCGGATGTTGATGCGATGCTCGCGCAGGCGGTGACGGCGTTCCCGAGGCTCGAAGGCGCCCGGCAGTTTGCGACGCGCAGGCTGGTGTCGGCGGGGCGAGTGGATGAAGCGAGAGAGATGTACGAGCGGGCGATCGCGACGCTGCCGGGAGATGTGGCGGTGGCGCGCGGCGCGGCGGGGATGTTCGCGGCGCTGGGAGATCGGCCGCGAGCGAGGGAGATCATCGATGGGGCGCTGAGCCGTCGCCCGATGTCGCCCGGGCTGCGGGCGGACGCGGCGTTGCTGCTGGTCGGCCAGGGGCAGGCGGAGCGCGCGGCGGAGATGCTCGCGCCCGTGCTCGAGCGTGCTCCCACGGATCGGGACGTGCGGGCGGCGCACGCGGCGGTGCTTCGGGCGACGGGCAAGCCCGAGGAGGCGCGAGCGGTTGAGGAGGAGTTGGCGCGGGAAAGGGCGGGGCGGACGACCCGTCCGGAGCCCAAACTGCAGAATCAGCCGTGAGCGGCGACGGGGGATGGGGCGTTGTGGTCGTGCGCGGCCCTGCGTAGTCGGCGTGAATGTCGAATACGCGATGTGAATGTGGGCGGTTTGCGATGGTTTGTGTGGCCACGGGGCGTCGCGTGAACGCTACACTTTTCAATCGAGAACGCAACCGAGCCGACGCTCGGCCCGAATCGAACCGATTCCGAAGGTCTGTTGTTGTTGATGTTCCGGGGTATCGGTGTGCCCGATGAGCGGTGCATCGTTTGCGGACCGCTGGGCCTGGCGGTCGAAGGGTTCTCGGCCCCGGTGTTTGGTTCGATGAGTGTTCATCTGTCCGCGAGTTTTCAGGAGTTCACGCATGCGTCGCCGTTCCCTGTGCAGTTTCATCGCGTTTGTTGCCTGCGGTGTCGGCTCGGCCGGCGCGCAGAACATGCAGTTGCCGCCGGCGACGCCCCTGGGGCCGACGTCGGACTTCGTGGCCAACACGTTCAACCCGGACTATGCGAACTACACGACGACGGCGTCGGGGCTGGGCGATGCGCTGTTCGCGATTTCGCCGCCGGGCGAGCCGCAGCGGCTGATGGTGATTCAGCGCGATGGCAACGTGCGCGTGATCGAGAACGGCGTGCTGCTGGGCACATCGTTCTTCAACATCTCGACGCTGAACGTCAACACGCAGGTGGGCACGGGCTCGCCGGCGTCGGCGGATGTGGCGTTTCACCGGCTGGTGCCGAACTCCGCGAGCACGTCGAGCCTTGTCCGGCTGAGCCCGGGCGGCAACGCGCAGTGGGCGTCTCGCAACAGCGAGCAGGGGCTGCTGGGGCTGGCGTTCCCTCCTGATTACGCGACGAGCCGGCGGTTCTATGTGTACTACACGACGTGGCGCGACTGGTTCGGCGCGGGCTCGCAGGCGAATCCGTGGCAGAGCAACGGCAGCACGGTGGTGGCGCGGATGTTCACCGACCCGGCCAACCCCAACCGCGCGCTCCACGAGACGCCGGCCGGTGCGCCGACGACGGGCGTGCTGCCCCGCGAAGAGCGCATCCTGACCTTCGCTCAGCCGTTCCAGAACCATAACGGCGGGTACATCACGTTCGGGCCCGATGGGCTGCTGTACATCTTCACGGGCGACGGCGGCTCGGGCAACGACCCGAACAACGACGGGTTCGAACTGCGCAGCAATCAGAACCCGGGCTCGTGGCTGGGCAAGATTCTGCGGCTGGATGTGTCGAGCACGACGGGCTACATCGTGCCGGCGAGCAACCCGTTCATCGGGCAGACGCAGCTGGGCGTGTCGATCCGGCCGGAGATTTATGCGTACGGGTTGCGGAATCCGTGGCGGTCTTCGTTCGATCGGCAGACGGGCGATCTGATCATCGGCGACGTTGGGCAGAACGCGTGGGAGGAAGTGAACTTCGCGCCCGCGCCGACACGCGGCGCGGGGTGGAACTTCGGCTGGCGCGCCCGCGAGGGCTTCGTGCGCACGCCGGCGTTCGCCAGTGACGCCGCGGCGCAGGGCTCGCTCGCGGGCGACCCGACGGTGGCGGCCAGCACGTATCGCGAGCCGATTCTCGCGTATCCGCGCACGGGCATCTTCGGCGGGCAGTCGATCACCGGCGGCATCGTCTATCGCGGCTGCGCGATCCCGGCGTATCGCGGGCGGTACTTCTTTGCGGACTTTGTTTCGAACAACATCTGGTCGGTCCGCATCATCGGCGGGCGTGCGACGGACCTTCGCCGGCACGCGGGGCAATGGACCGGGCCGAATAGCACGATCTCGCAGATCGCCTCGTTCGCCGAGACCGCTGCGGGCGAGATTCTCATCGTGTCGCTGAACGGGCTTGTCCGGCAGATCGTGCCGCAGGCCGGGGCGCCGGTGTTCAACCCGGTGGATATCGCCAACACCGACGGCGACGGGATTCCCGACGGTGTGATCGACAACGGCGACTTCACGCTGTTCTTCCAGGCGTTCTTCTCGGCCGACCCGACGCTCGCGGCATTCGCGGACATCGCCAACACCGACGGCGACACGGCGCTGGCGTGCGCCGGCGGGCCGGACGGCGCGGTCGATAACGGCGACTTCACCGCGTTCTTCAACGGGTTCTTCGGCAACTGATCGTCCCGAGTCGGGATGATCCATCGCGCTGCGTGAACTCTCCGCCCCGGCCTTGTGCCGGGGCGTTTTTTGTTTGTGCCGGGGTGCGGCGGGTCATAGCCTTGGCCCATGTCCACTTGCCGCGTCGGGAAAGTCAGCATCGGGTCGGGTCAGCCGCTGTGCGTCATCGCCGGGCCGTGCGTGCTGGAGTCGCGCGAACTGGGGCTGATGATCGGCACGCGGGTGCGGGATGCGTGCGTGGAGCTCGGGCTTTCGTACGTGTTCAAGGCGTCGTTCGATAAGGCCAACCGCTCGAGCATTCACTCGGCGCGCGGGCCGGGGCTCGAGCGAGGGCTGGAGTGGATCGGGAGCATCGCGCGGGAGTTGGGCGTGCCGTCGACGACGGACATTCATGAGCCGTCGCAGGCCGAGCCGGCGGCGAAGGTGGTGGACGTGCTGCAGATCCCGGCGTTTCTGTGCCGGCAGACGGACCTGCTGCTGGCGGCGGGACAGGCCGCGGCCAGACACGGGCGGGCGGTGAACGTCAAGAAGGGCCAGTTCATGTCGCCGGCGGAGATGAAGGGCGTGATCAAGAAACTTGGCGAGGCGGGCTGCACGAACGTGATGCTCACCGAGCGCGGGACGTTCTTCGGCTACGGGCGGCTGGTCAATGACTTCATCGGGATCGGCGACATGATGGAGCTGCCGGCGTTCGGGACCGCGGAGGCTGCACGCGGCGGTGCGGTCGGCGACTTTGTGCCGGTGTGCTTTGACTGCACGCACAGCACGCAGATGCCGGGGCCGACGGGCGGCGCGGGCGAGCAGACGGGCGGAAGGCCGGAGCGGGCGCCGCTGCTGGCGCGGGCGGCGGTGGCGGCGGGGGTTCAGAGCGTGTTCATCGAGTGTCACCCCGAGCCGAGCAAGGCCATGAGCGACGCGAGCACGATGCAGCGGCTGGATGACATGCCTGCGCTGCTGGCGGGGCTGGCGCGGCTGGCGGCGGCGGCGCGATAACGAGCGGCACAGTGGCGTCGGTGGTCAGTTCGCCAGCGCCGCGGTGCAGAGCATCTCCACGCCTGTGGGCATGGCGTCGTCGTTGAAGTCGAAGTCGGGCTGGTGGAGCGTGGGGTAGGTCGTGCTCGTGGGCGGGCGGAGGCCCAGGAAGAAGAAGACGCTCGGGGCGCGCTGGGCGTAATAGGCGAAGTCTTCGCCGCCGAGGGTTGGCGAGGGGACTTCGACAACGCGATCGGGGCCGAGGGTGGCGCGGGCGCGGGTGAGGAAGTCGCGAGTCAGGGCGTCGTCGTTGACGGTGACGGGGTAGCCCTCGTGCCAGCGGACCTCGGCGGTGCAGCGGTGGGCGCTGGCGATGCCGCTGATGGTGTCGATGATGCGTTCGCGGCATGCGGCGCGGGTGGCGGCGCGGAGTGTGCGGAGGGTGCCCTGGAAGTAGACGCGCTCGGGGATGACGTTGATCGCGGTGCCGCCGCGGACCTGGCAGACGCTGACGACGGCGGCGTCGGTCGGGGCGACGGTGCGAGAGACGACGGTCTGCAGCGCGGCGATGCACGCGGCCATGGCGACGATGGGGTCGCGGCTCTCGTGCGGATACGCGGCGTGGGCCTGACGGCCGACAAGGTCCACCTCGAACTCATCGGTGCTGGCCAGAAGCGGGCCGGCGCGGGTGCCGATGGTGCCCAGTGGCAGGTCGGGCCAGGCGTGCAGGCCGTACATGCGCTCGATGGGCGGGCCGATGATTTTGCCATCCATCAGGCCTAGCGAGCAGAGGCGGTCTGCGCCGCCGCCGCCTTCCTCGGCGGGCTGGAAGACGAGGGTGATCGGCCGCGGGCGGTACGCATCGCGGAGGACGCGGGCGGCGCCCAGGAGCATGGTGGTGTGCCCGTCGTGGCCGCAGGCGTGCATGAGGCCGGGGGTGGTGGAGGCGTAGGGCGCGTTCGTGCGCTCGACGATGGGCAGCGCATCGATGTCGGCGCGAAGGCCGACGGCCCTGGTGTCGGCGGGAGTTGGGCTGGTGGCGGGCAGGTGCGCGACGACGCCTGTGCCGCGGGTTGAGCCGGGGCCCGGGGCGAGGTGGGCGACGTGGTCGATGTTGAGGCGAGCCAGTTCCGACGCGATGAGCGCGCAGGTGCGGTGCTCGTTGTACGCGAGTTCGGGGTGCGCGTGAAGGTCGTGGCGGATGGCGCGGAGGTCGGGCAGGACTGTGGCGATGGCTTCGCGCAGGCTCATGCACAGAGCCTAGCGGACGCGGCGGGGGCTGGGCCAGCACCGCGCGTTCGGCCCGTGGTTGGTGGCTGTGCGGGGCTTGGCGGGAGGGGGCGAGCGGTGACGGGTCAGGCGACGATGACGGCGATGAGGAGCGAAGCGCCGACGGTCAGGGCGATGAAGATCTTGATGATGGTGGCGAGGACTCGGCCCACGGCGGCGCCCGCGCCGGCTTTGAGCGAGGCGTCCCAGTCCTTCTTCTTGATGCCCTTTTCGCCGAGGACCGCGCCCGCACCCGCGCCGATGACGCCGCCGACGAGCGTGCCCAGCGGGGGGACGAAGGCGGTGCCGACGATCGCGCCGAGCAGGCCGCCGACGATGGAGAGCGCGGCGCTGGTCTTGCTGCCGCCGGCGGTGCGTGTGGTGGCGGCGCTGGCGACGGCTTCGAGAATCTCGCCGAGGACCGCCAGTGCGAAGCACGCGCCGAGGGTCCACCACGAGAAGAGCGGGGCGGTGGGCACGGCGGCGGTGGCGTTGACGGTCGCGAGCGTGGCGTCGATGACCTGCGGCGTCGTGCCGGCGATCGACCACCATTGCAGGAGCATCGCGACCAGCAGCATCAGCCACACGCCCGGGAGCGTGAGCAGGGCCATCGCCAGCCCCAGGAGCACGGCGAGGATCATGATGGCCAGAGCAGAGAGGACCATGAGTGTCTGATTGTTGCCCGAGCGCGGGCGGCGGTTTCAGGTTCGCAGCCGCGGGGGCGCAATCGTGCGTCAGGGGCCGGGTGCGGGGACTTTGCGTGCGGGCTGACCGCAGGTGCGGGCGGTGTTCGGCACTGTGAAATCGGACGCGCCGGATTGCGAACAAGTGGGCATGGACTGGGCACTGTCGATGGCGCTTGGGCTTTCGTTGGCAGCGGCGGCGGGGCTGCGGGTGTTCGTGCCGATGCTGGCGTTGAGCCTGGCGGCGAATGTCGGGTTCCTCACGCCGACGGGCGAACTTTCGTGGCTTGGCGAGTGGCCCGCGCTGGCGGTGCTGAGCGTGCTGTGCCTGAGCGAGATCGGGGCGTACTTCCTGCCTTGGGTTGATCATGCGCTGGATCTGCTGGCGACGCCGCTCGCGGCGGCGGCGGGGACGGTGGCCGCGGCGGCGACGTTCGATGTGGGGCACCCGATCGTGCAGTGGCTCGGCGCGGCGATCATCGGCGGCGGTGTGGCCAGCGGTGTGCAACTCGCGGCGGTGGCGACGCGCGGGCTGAGCACGATCACGACCGGCGGCGTCGCGAACCCGGCGATCAACGCGGTGCAGAGCGCGGGCGCGGTGGTGCTGAGTATCGTGGCGATCGTCGTGCCGATCGTGGCACTGGCGGTGCTGATCGTCATCGCGTTGCTGGTGGTGCGGTGGGCGGTGCGGCGCGCGGGGCGCTGGGAGCGCGGGGAAAGCGGGCGGCGGGAACCTGAGCGTGAGCATGCGTCGCGATGCGGCGGCGCGCCGGCCCATACGCTGTGCGCATGAGTGCCACTGAACGTGCGGGCAATGTGCGTGTGGGCGATGTTGTGCCGGAGTTCGAGCGGACGGACTCTCTCGGCGGGCGGTTCCGCCTGAGCGAGAAGCGCGGCTCGTGCGTGGTGCTTTTCTTCTATCCCAAGGACTACACGCCGGGCTGCACGGCCCAGTCGTGCGCGTTCCGCGATTCGTTCGAGGACTTCACGTCGGCCGGGGCGACGGTGGTGGGCGTGTCGAGCGACAGCGACGAGAGCCACAAGGGCTTCGCGGGCAAGCATCGGCTGCCGTTCACGCTGATCAGCGACGCCGACGGCTCGCTGCGCAGCCTGCTGGGTGTGCCGAAGACCCTGTGGCTGTTCCCGGGGCGCGTGACGTATGTCATCGGTCCCGACGGCGTGCTCCGGCACGTGTTCAACTCGCAGATCAACATCGGCGGGCACATCAAGACGGCGCTGGAGGTGGTGCGTTCGTTGAGCGGGACGGGGGGAGCGGCGGGCGGCGGGGTGAAGAAGTGAAAGCGCCGACGCAGCGTGAGGGCTGCGTCGGCGTCGTGGCGACAGGATGAAGTGTGCGTGGGTGCGTCAGGCCTCAGGCGCGACGGCGGCGCGAGGCGATCAGGCCGCCCAGGGCCAGCAGGCCGGCCGACGCGGGGGTCGGGACGATGTTCTCCTCGACCCACTCCTCGATCGCCTCGTGCTGCTCCTCGCTGAAGGACTCGCCGTACTTGAAGACGATCCAGAACGGCAGCGAGCGCGAGAGGTTGGCGGCGGAGATGTCGACTTCAACGAGGTAGAAGCCGGCGGCGATACCCGAGAGCGGGCCGCCGGCGGAGTCTTCGAGGAAGTAGGGGATGTGCTTGTGGTAGTTCTGGCCGCCGATGAGGTCGAGTGAGAAGGTGCGGGACGGATCGGCGGCGGAGGGGTCTGTGGGATCGCTGGCGGGGGTGGTGATGTCGAAGGCGCCAAGGTCATCGGCGATGCGGAGGCGTGTGGAGGTGGCGGAGAAGGTGGGCGCGTTGAAGGAGGTGCCGTTCCAGCCCGAGCCGTCGAAGAACTTGAGGCTGGAGCGGACGGTGATGTTGAGCGTGGCGGTGGTGGTGAAGTTTGCACCCAGAGCGCCCCAGCCGGGCTCATCGCCGAAGATGGCCTCGGGGTCGGTGCCGGTGGCGGCGAAGTACGACAGATCGCCCAGGAAGACGCGGGATGCGCCGAGCATCGTGAGGTTGTCGTGGTCGTAGGTGCGGGTGGTGATCTGGGTGCCGTCGAGCCAGAAGCCGACGTCACCGCCGCCGGCGAGGGCGGAGGTGGTGGCCAGTCCGGCGAGGCTGGCGATGGCGAGGGTGCGCAGGGACAGCAGAGAACTCTTCGAGATCATCTCTTCAACTCCTGAATTTCGGACCATACTGAACGAACCGGCGCAGGCCCGGCGGGCCTTATGGACAGCCGGCAAAGAACGAAGCGAAGAAGGCGGTGAAGTCGCCGTTGTCGACGGTGGCGTCGGGGCCTGCGCCGGTGAGGGCGGTTTCGCCGTCGGTGTTGGCGATGTCTGCGACCAGGCGAGCGGGGTCGGTGTCGCTGAGGAAGAAGGCGGAGAAGAAGGCGGTGAAGTCGCCGTTGTCGATGGAGTTGTCGGGGCCGCCGCCGGTGAGGGTGGTTTCGCCGTCGGTGTTGGCGATGTCGGCGGGGGAGCAGCCCAGCGGCGCGGGGGACAGGAACGTGTCGGCGATGTATGCGATCGCGGCGTCGCGGTCCTGAGTGGAGGCGTTGAGGCTCAGCACGAGATAGTGCGGCTCGCTCGGAGCGATGGCGGGGGCGGAGTTCCAGATTTCCATCTTCATCGCGTACACGCCCGCGGCGGCGGCGGTGTTCACGGGCGTTGCGGCGCGGTCGGCGAAGAGCTGCATCGCGAAGTGGCGATGAAACGTGCCGTCGCTGGGAATGGAGAGCCCGAAGCCTGCGACGGGCGTGTCATCGACGCCGGTGTAGCGCTGGAACGCGCCGAGGCGGAGTCGGAGCACGGGCGAGGCGACGGGCTGGAGCGATGAGCCGTTCCACTTGCGGAGCTGCCAGAGGGTGTTGAAGCCGGTGGTGGTGCCAGGGGCGAAGGTGAAGGGCTCGCAGTCGTAGCCGGGATCGGTCGCGCCGGCGCTGGTTGATGAGAGCGCGACGGGGAAGATGCGGACGGGGAACGTCGGCCCCGGGGGCGTGAGCGTGGCGTCGACCGCGCCGGTGACGATTCGGCCGCTCGCGACGGTCAGCAGGATGTCTCCGTCGTGGACGGTGTACGTGCCGGCGGAGGCGATGCGGGGTGTGAGGGCGGTGGTGAGCGCGGCGCAGCCAATCGCCGCGAGGATGGACGCGAGGTTCGCCAGAGTGCGGAGCGTGCTCATGGTGTCCTTCCGATGGTGTGCGATGCGTCGGGGTCGAAGAGGTTGGTGTCGAACGAGCGATAGACCTCGTCGAAGCGCTTGCTGACGGCGTGACCATCGACGAACGCGTAGTTGGCGATGCCGGCCCACGAGGCGGGGTTGCCGCCCCAGGCGTTGATCTGCGATTCCCTGGCGGCGGTTTCGGGGGCGTTTTCCTGGCCCAGGTCTTCCCAGCTCTCGATGTGGACGTGATCGGAGCGGGCGTAGGACGAGCCGTCGTCGCCGCGGGTCATCATCAGCCAGTGGGCCGTGGTGCTCGGGCTGGAGATGTACTGGCGGCGGTCGTAGCGCGGGCGCTTCATGAGCTCGGCGGGCGGGGCCTTGGAGCGCGTGAGGTAGTTGTTGAGGCCGTAACTGGTGAAGCGAGCAAGTGCCGCGGCGGTGGGGGGCGAGGCGGGGTTGGCATCGAAGGCGGTGACGAACGCGTCGAAGCCCAGGAGGGTGCTGCGGCCGCCCTGACTGGCGGGCCAGAAGGGCGAGGTGTCTCCCGGCGAACGGAGGATGAGGCTGCCGCCGGCGTACTCACGGAGGAGGAAGGGCCAGGACTGGCGCGGGTTGCCGACGCCGCCGTGCGCCAGGCCGGCGTCGACGAAGTACTCGCGGTGGTCGTTGGCGTAGAGGTCCTGCGCCAGGGAGAGTTGGCGGAGCTGGGTGAGGCACTTTACTTGGCGAGCGGCCCTGCGTGCGCCGGCGAGCGTGGGCAGGAGGATGGCGACCAGAAGGGCGATGATGGCGATGACGACCAGGAGCTCGATCAGCGTGAAGGCGGCGCGCGGTTTCGGCTGCGTGCGCAAGGCGCGTGCACGGTCGAGGAGCGTTGAGATGCCCAGCACGGGGTGCAACATCGTTGCAGAAAGTATCCGCAACACTGTTGCATGTCAAGAGGGGGCGCGGACTTCACGCTCGGCTCCCGGGGTGAGCGGGTGGACAAGCGGGTGGACGAGCGAATGGTGCACTCAAGGCCCGATCATGGTGCCAGGTCGACGACCACGCGGCCGGGGGTGGCCTCGCGGACGTTGATGTTGAAGCGAACGTCGCTCTGCACTCGGCGGAGTTCGGTCAGCAGGCTGAGCAGGTCGCCGGTGAACGCGGCGCGGAGTTTGGCGGGCGTGGTGCCGTCGGCGCTGGGCGGCTCGACGTCGCCGACCGGGCGGATGATGCCGGCGGCGCGAAGGGCCTCGCTGAGCGCCGCGGCCTTCTCGGGCGTGGCGTTGAGCAGGGCCAGTTCGAGCGAGGGGGACTCGCTGGCGGCCCAGGCGCGCTGGAGGTCGCAGGCGATCTGCGCGACGGCCTGCGTGGCCAGACGGTCGATGGTCGCGTCGAGTTCGCCCGTGGGCAGCGCGGCGCTGACGCGGGCGGTGGCCAGGACGCGCGCGTCGTCGACGCGCACGGCCTTGAAGCTGAAGGTCACGTCGCGCTCGCCGGCGTCGCGCGTGATGGTGCCCGTGGCGTAGATGGCGATCTTGGCCACCTCGCTGCTGCGGACCAGCGCGGAGAAGCGGCCGACGTCCGCGGCCAGGGCCTCGCCGGGCTTCTGGCCGGCGGCGGCGAGGACTCGTGCGCGGGCGGTGTCGGCGTCGACGGTGGCGAGGTTGAGCAGGCGCACGCCCAGGCGTTCGAGCACCGCGGTTTCCATGCCGGAGGCGATGAGTTCGAACGCGCGGATGTCGCGGGTGTCGGCGGCGGTGGCGTTGGTGGTGTCGCCCGGAATGGTGACGCTCGTGGCGTCGCCGCCGGCGGCGTTGACGATGATGATGTTCTCGCTGGTCAGCGCGCCGGTCGGAGCGCCGGCGGTGGTGCGCGTGTCGCGGTCGGCGGCGCGGTTGACGAGCACGGCGAGCGTCGGGCTGCCGGCGCGGGC
>VYLX01000185.1_pt1 | contig 11999 bp, 7 predicted proteins | sample 5114181 | NCBI WGS metagenome assembly VYLX01 (sample SAMN12291812, study PRJNA351875) | freshwater metagenome | isolation source: freshwater lake | place: USA: Michigan, Sherman Lake | collected 2011-08-08
CGCCGTCGGGCAGCGACGCATCGTCGGCCAGCCACGCCAGCGGCTGCAGGTGGGCACCGTCGCCCACGCGCGCCCCGCCGCCGACGCCCGCCCGGACATCGATCAGCGCACCGCGTCCGATCGTGACCGGCGCAACGCGTGCGCAGGAGTTGTCGAGCTCCACCAACCCCATCCACGCGTCGCAGGCGAGGGTCGTATCGTCGCCGATGGTCAGCAGGTCCCAGCCGCCCTGCGTGACATTCACGCCGCGATGAATGTGAACGCGAGCGCCGACACGCGCGCCGAGCAGACGCAGCACGGCGTTGAGTGCCGTCGTCCCGCTCAGCAGCGACCACGGCACCGCGCGGGCGCATTGCTCAACGATCCAGTGCCGAAGGTGCGTGCCGCTCCACAGCCGGTACGTCATCGGCGTGTACGCGCCGATCAGCAGCCGCTTGAGCAGCACGAGCACCGCGATGCTCAGCAGGGCATATGCCACCATCGAGCCCACCGCCAGCACCGGACCCAGCGCCAGCGTGACCCAGAGCCCCGCGTGCTCGGCGATCATCGGCAGCACCTCAAAGCCCATCGCGTACGCGATCGCGCTCCAGACCGAGAGCCACAGCAGCACCCACAGCCCCTGAAGCGTCGTGATCAGCGCGGGCCTGGGCGTCCCGATGGGCTCGCCGCGGGCGGCTCGCTGCTCGGCACGGATGGTCTCGATGCGCACGGGCTCGGCGTCTTGATCGAGCTGGCTCGCCGCCGCCCGTGCCGCGAGTGCTCGAACGCTCGGCGCCTCGTACACATCGCGCGTCGTCAGCCGTGCCGTCGCAGGGAACCGCCGAAGTTCGCACGTCAGCGCGATCGCGCCGATCGAGTCGCCGCCCGGCAAGTCCGAGAACGCGACGTCAAGGGTGATCGACTGCACACTCCGGCGCAGCGTGCTCGCGAACGCCCGCCGAATGATCGCCTCAACTTCCGTGCACTCACCGGCCTGGGTGTCGATGCTCGCGTCGCCGGCATCGCCGTCCGAACCCTCCCTGACAGAGTCGCCCTCGGTCGTCTCCGCATCGATCGTCGGCAGCCGTCGCCGATCGATCTTCCCCCCGATGGTCCGGGGCAGCTCGTCCAGATCCGCCCATCGCGATGGCACCATATACACCGGCAGCAGATCGCGCAGATGCGCGCGCAAGCCCGCGTGTGATGGACACTGCATCACGTCGCTCGGCACGATAAACGCGCACAGCACCGGCGCGTCGGTCGAGCCCTGCACGCAGCAGGCGGCCTCACGCACGCCCGCGTGTTCAGCCAGACGGGCCTCGATCGCCTCGAGTTCGATCCGATAGCCGTGAATCTTGACCTGCGCATCGATGCGCCCGAGATACTGCAGCCTGCCATCGGCCTCGCGCTGCGCCAGGTCGCCCGTGCGATACACGCGTCCGATGCCAGGAAGCACGGGGAACTTCTCGCGTGTGAGTTCCTCACGCCCGCGGTAGCCGCGGGCGAGCCCGGGCCCGGCGATGCACAGCTCGCCGGCCTGACCGTCGGGCACCGACGCGAGCCGATCATCAAGGATGTGCGCGGTGTGCCCGCGCACCGGCGTGCCGATGGTCACGCGATCGCCCACGCGGACATCGCCGCGAACGACGGTCACGCTGCACTCCGTCGGCCCGTACCCGTTGACGAGCCGTTTGCCCGCGGCCCAGCGCTCGGCCAGGTCCTGCGGCAGCGCCTCGCCGCCGACGTACAACAGACGAAGATCGGGCAACTCTCGTTGCGGGTCCGCACAGCCCGTCGTACGCAGCAGCGTCGGCGGCGGGCAGAACACGCTGATGCGCTCCTGACGCAGAACCTGCGTCAGATCCGGACCCAGACGCATCGTCGTGTCGTCGAGCACCACCACCGTCGCGCCGCTGGCCAGCGCGAGCCATGTCTCCTCGATCGACGAGTCGTACGCGGCCGAAGAGCCCTGTCCGACCCGATCGCCCGGCCCGAGCCGGAACTCATCCAGATCGCTGGCGATCAGATTCACGATCCCGCGATGCTCGATCATCACGCCCTTGGGCGTGCCCGTCGTGCCGGAGGTCGAGATCATGTACGCCAGACAGCGCTCGCATGCCGCTTTGCCGTTTGCCGAGATGATCGCGTCATCGGCGTGCTCATCTCCGGTCGTCGGCACGTCGTCAATATCCACCGCCCGCTCGATCGTCAGCCCCAGCCCCGCGACGCGCTCCAGCGACGCTCGGTCGCCGATGACAACGCGTACACCCGCGTTCTCGAGCACCGCCCGCAGGTGCGCGTCGGGGAACTTCGGATCCGGGCACGTGAACGCACCGTGCGCACGGTTGACGCCGATCTGCGCCGCGAACAGGTCGGGCGTGGTGCGGGGCAGCATGATCGCAACGACCGTGTCCGGCCTTGTCAGGTTCGCGATGCTCCGAGCGATCTCCCCGGACCTTGCCCAGAGTTCGGCGTAGGTCAGCGTCCGGCGCGTCGGGCGATCGGGCGTCGGGGGCACGTCGATCGCCACCGCGTCGGGCCGGTGCGCACGCGCGTCGTCGAGGAACTCGTGCAGCAGCGTCGGTGCTCGCATGGCGGAGCGTACGTCGCTCACGCGTCAGCGCCGTGAGCAGCAGGCGTCGCACGAAGGCTGCCGCGCCGCCATCGCCCGGATGTGCTCGGCGGCGAGCGCGAGCGTCGCATGCCGGGCTTTGCAGCGGAGTGTGGAGAACCCCGCGACCGTCCGTCCGCCGCAGTGTCCGCAGGCGCAGACAAACGGCGTGGACATGAGCCATTCGGTCGTGTCGTAGTTGAAGGTCAGTTGCTCGCCGGGAGTCAGCGCCCGGGCCGCGACGACGCATCGGCCCTCGATACGCGTCGATGGAGCGCACGAGTGATTCAGGAACCGCCACAGGTACCCGTCCTCCGGATAGACCTCGCGCACATCCGCCGGCGGCGAGAGATGCTCGTTCTCGCCAACCTGAACGGAGTACATCGTGGGTCGATTCGAAATCACGCCCCGCAGTTCGAACAGCGTCTGCCCCTCCGCGAACGCCCGCAGCGAAAAGAGGCCCAGGAATCCGTTGACCTTGCGCACTTCAACGCCCGGCGCGTGCGGCTCACGGCCAAGGTCGGTCTGGCCGGCCGTGCCACCCGTCGCGGGGGTCGGATGGTCGTTGGTGCGTGTCACGCCGGAGAATTCCTGCTCGATTCGGCTTACGAGGGTGCTCATACTCGGCACAACGCCGGATCCGGCCTCGTATTGCGGGCCGAGTGCGGCATCCTACGCTGAATCGTGAGCGACCCCACTTCGAGTAAGTTCCGGTTTACCCAGTTCCTCAGCAACCGCGCCGAAGAGGCCCGCCGGGCCAGGGACAAGACGACCGTCGCGTCCGAGAAGGACGTTTCTCGCACCCGCCGTGACTGGGCCACGTTCGAGGGCACGCCCGGTTCGTGGAAGCCCCAGCGAAGCGTTCCGTCGTTGCTGCGGGCCTTCTTCGGCCTGCTGCGGAATCACAAGCGAGCGGTCATCCTCGCGATGGTCAGTCTTGTTGCCGCGACGCTGCCCGGGCTGGCGATGCCCCTGTTCACCAAGTGGGCGTTCGATCTCGTGCTCGCGCCGGGCGGCGCGACGACCCCCAGTGTGCTGGCCGACCTGCTGCCCGCCTCCGCCACGGGGCAACTCTGGGCCCTGGGTCTGAGCATGGTCCTTCTCGCCGTCGTCGCCGCGGGCATCGGCACCGTCGGCCGATACCACATGACGCGCCTGCAGAAGGTCGTCACCCGGCAGGTCCGCCGTCGGCTGTTCGATCATCTGGCGCGCCTGCCCCTGCACCGCATCCAGTCGCTCAAGAGCGGCGGTGTTTCGTCGATCCTCCGCGATGACGCGACCGGCACGGGCGACATGCTCTTCAGCGTCTTCTACAACCCGCTCCGCGCCATCATCACCTTCATCGGCGGGCTCACCGCGCTGGCGATCATCGACTGGCGCATGCTCCTGGGCGGCCTGGCCCTGGGCCCCGCGGTCTGGCTCAGCCACCGCACATGGATCAGCAGGATCCGCCCGGTGCACCGTGCCGCCCTGAAAAACCGCACCGTCATGGATGGCCACGCCGTCGAGGCCTTCGCGGGCATCCGCATCGTCCGCGCGTTCGGGCGTGTCGCGGGTGAATCCGCTCGGTACATCACCAACAACAACGTGATCGTTCGGCAGGAGATGCTCACCTGGGCCTGGTCGCGCGTGCTCGAAGTCATCTGGGTCATCCTCATTCCGCTCGCCTCCGCCGCGGCTCTGGTCTATGGCGGGACGCAGGTGCTCGAAGGTCGGCTGAGCATCGGCGACGTCGCCGCGTTCATCGCGTACCTCATGCTCCTGCTCGGCCCGCTGGAGGTGCTCGTCTCCACCGCTGCGGCCCTCCAGCACGGGCTCGCCTGCTGGGACCGGTGCCTGGACGTCTTCGCCGAGCCCGCGGAACTGGGCGGGGCCATCGAGTCGGACGGCAGCGCCGCGGGCGGGCTCGCCAGCGCGGTAGATCTCCCCCCCGCGCAGGTTCGCGGCGAGATCACGTTCAGCAACGTCTCGTTCGCGTATCCGCTCTCGACCGGCGCATCGGGACAGCCGGTGCTCGAGGGGATTGACCTGGTCGTTCCCGCGGGCTCGACCGTCGCTCTTGTCGGCGCGAGCGGCTCGGGCAAGTCCACGCTCTGCAACCTCGTCGCACGGTTCCACGACCCCGTGCAGGGCGCGATTCTTCTCGACGGCCGCGACCTGCGCTCGATCCGCCCGCAGGCGTACCGCTCGCTCCTGGGCATCGTCGAGCAGGACGTGTTCCTCTTCGACGGCAGCATCAGCGACAACATCGCCTACGCCCGCCGCGACGCGACGCCCGATCTGATCCGTGCCGCCGCGACCAGCGCCAACGCGCACGAGTTCATCGAGCACCTCGAAAAGCAGTACGACACGATCATCGGCGAGCGCGGCGTACGCCTCAGCGGCGGACAGAAGCAACGCATCGCCATCGCCCGCGCCCTTCTGGCCGACCCGCGCATCCTGATCCTGGACGAAGCGACCAGCAGCCTCGATACGCACAGCGAACGGCTGATCCAGGCCGCGCTCACGCACCTGATGCGCGGGCGCACCTGTTTCGTCATCGCTCACCGCCTGAGCACCATCCGCCACGCCGACCAGATCCTCGTCCTGGACAGGGGCCGAATCGTCGAACGCGGCACGCACGACCAGCTCGTCGCCGCGCAGGGGCGATACTGGGACATGCTCCAATCGCAACTCCACGCCTCGCCGGACTTCGATCACGCGCCGCCGCCCGCCGTTGTCACGCCATCGCAGCGACGATCACGCTGAAACACGAGCAGCCCCGCCGAGATTCGCCATGAGCACCAGCACATCCACACCGCCCGTCCCGATCCCGCCGCCCGCGCCGTGCATCGGCGAGTACATGCTCGACCCGACGATGGCCTTCCTGAACCACGGCTCGTTCGGGGCCCTGCCGCGCCGGGTGCAGGCCGAGCAGCTGCGCATCGCCTCGATCATCGAGCAGGACAGCGTGCGGTTCTTTGTCGAACTCATCGAGCCCATGCTCGACCAGGCCCGCCGAACACTCGCGGACTTCGTGGGCTGCGACCCCGAGGGCTTCGCCTTCGTCCCCAACGCCAGCACGGGCGTCGCGACGGTCATCAAGAGCCTGCCCTTCGCGCCCGGAGATGAGATCATCGCCTGCACGCACGAGTACAACGCGTGCGTCAACAGCGTGCGGTACGTCGCGGAGCGCACCGGCGCGAAACTCGTGTACGTGCCGCTGGCCTTCCCGCTGCCGGGCGACGCCGCCGCCGCGGCGGACCTGATCGTCGCCACGCTCACCAGCGCCATCACCCCGCGCACCAGACTGCTCCTGCTTTCGCACATCACCAGCCCCACCGGGTTCATCATGCCCGTCGAGCGCATCATCCGCGAGTTCTCCGCCCGCGGCATCGACACGCTCCTGGACAGCGCTCACGCACCGGCGTTCCTCGATCTGAACATCCGCGACATCCTCCCTCCCGGCGGCCCCGCATACGTCACCGGCAACTTCCACAAGTGGCTCAGCGCCCCCAAGGGCAGCGCGTTCCTCTACGTGCGCGAAGACCGCCGACACCTCATCGACCCGCTGACCACCAGCCACGGCTACAACGCCACACGCACCGATCGCTCACGCTTCCGACTTCAGTTCGACTTCACGGGCACCGGCGACCTGACCGCTCCGCTGGCCACGCCCTTGTGCCTGAGCGTCGCGCCCGCGATCGCCGGTGTCTCGACGCTCGCCCGGATGCGCGAGCGCCACAACGCGCTCTGCCTGCGTGCCCGCGACCACATCTGTGCCGCGCTCGGCATCGCCCCGCCCGTGCCAGACGCGATGCTGGGTTGCATGTCCACGATGGTTCTGCCCTCGCTGAGCCCGCAGGCCGAGGCCCGCCTGGCCTCCCGCCCGACCCGCTACGCCGACGCGATGCAGGACCGTTTGCTGGAGCGCTGGCGGATCCAGATCCCGGTCTTCCGTACGCCCGATATCCCGGGTCGATTGCTGCGCATTAGCGTCGCGCCGTACAACACCTTCGAGCAGTTCGACTATCTGGCCCGCGCGGTCAAGGCCGAACTGGCCGAGGAGCGTGCGTTCGCCGGCGCGTAGCCTCACACCCCGGCGACATCGCCCGCCCGCCCATCCGCATCTCCCCTTGATCCGCCCCGTCGGCACGATCATCCGCCTTGCGGCACGTCCGTGATGAAGTACACTCTCTCCATGCCCGCACCCGCCCTCCGCACAAAGTCCGTGAAGCGCCCCGCCATCAGCCGCACCGGCCCGCGCCGTTCAGCGTCTGCCGCCGGCGCGGCGTCGGCGAACAGCCCGCAGGCACGCTTCCCGCGCCTGTCGAATCTCATCGACTACCTCATGGGCCTTGACCGTCGGGCGGACCTGTCAACCCTCTCCCGCCTCCTTCGCTCCGCGAAGGTCACGCGCGAGGACATCTCCTGCGCGTGCATCTTCGGCAGCAAGGCCTATCGCCGCAACACCATCGCCTCCTCGCCCTGGTTCGAACTTCTCGCCCTGACCTGGCGCAGCGGCCACTGCACGCCGATCCACGATCATCAGGGCGTCTCGTGCGCGTTCAAGATCATCGAGGGCACGGGCACGGAGATCCGCTTCCGCAAGACCGCGTCGGGGCTGGTCTGTCCGGATCACACCATCGAGATGAAGCCGGGCTACGTCTGCGCCGCCGACGACGCGGACATTCATCAGGTCGCGAACATGCAGGCCCCGGGCACGGACCTGATCACGCTGCACATCTACTCGCCCCGCATCAAGAAGATGAACACGTACCCGTTCGCGGTCTCATCAGGCCCCGAGTGCGATGCGTTCTACGACCACATGCGTCCTGCTGGCTCCTGAGCCGCCGGCATTCGCCGCTCACGCCAGCGTCGCGCGGATGACCAGCAGCGACACCACGCTCAGCACCACCCACAGCACCACGCCGTGAACCATGGGTCGCCAGCCGACCTCCGCGATCGCCTTGCGCGACAGCGTCGAGCCGATCAGGAACAGCGCTAGAGCCATCATCGCCCCCGCGACCATCTTTGCCCCGGCCGCGATGCGCTCGAACATCGCCGCGCTCTCGCCCGGCCCGATCACCGCCAGCACGCCGGCGCGCAGAAGCACCGCCCCGACAAACGCCGCGATGAACCACGGCACGATCTGCCAGAATGTCCACCGCCCCGGTCGCGACGCCCCGGCACCGCCACTTCCATCCCCTCGCGCCGCCGCCCCGCGCGACACGTACCACCCAAGCGCCAGCGCCACCGGCACAATCCACAGCACGCGCGTGAGCTTGATCACCGTTGCCTGTTCCAGTGCCTCCGGCCCGAAGGCCTTGCCCGCGCCGGTCACGCTGGCCATGTCGTGAATCGCCACCGCCGCCCACGCCCCAAATTGCTGCTGGCTCAGCCCCAGCCACTGCCCCAGCGGCGGGAACACGAACAGCGCCACCGCGTTGAGCACGAACACCACCCCCAGCGCCACGCTCGTCTGTGCCGCCGTCGCGCGGATCACCGTGCTGGTCGCGGCGATCGCCGACCCGCCGCAGATCGCCGTGCCCGACGCGACCAGCGCCGCGACGTTCCGCTCCAGCGACAGCCACCTCGCGACGACCGCGCCCAGCGCGAACACCAGCACGATCGTCCCCGCGGCGAACGCCAGCCCGGGCACCCCCGCCCGGGCCACCTGCGACAGGTCGATGCTCAGCCCCAGCATCACGATCGCCATCTGCATCAGCGTGCGCGAGTGCTTCTTGGCCAGGCTCGCAAACGCCGACAGCCCGAGTACCGCCAGCACGATCCCGATCAGCAGCGCCATCCACGTCCTGCACCAGGGCGTGAGCGCGAACGCGCCGCCCAGCACCATCAGCGTCGCCGCGATCGGTGAGGCCGATGGACCCTTGCCGGCAGTGGTGGGGGGGCTTGTGCTCACGCGCCGCTCAGGTGCTCATCGCCCATGCCGGGCTCAGGCCATCGCCATCGCACGCGTCCGCCCCGCGGGCTTGGACGGGGCCTTGCCCCCATTGCCGCCCGCCGTGCCGCGTTCGAGCCCATAAATCGGCCCCAGCTTGCCCTCGAGGTACGCCATCAGCGGATCGGCACTCAGCGGCCGCCCCGTGACGCGCTGGCACAACTCCGCTGCGCGATACCGCCGACCGTGCTGGTGGATGTTCTTCCGCAGCCACGTCAGCAGCGGCGCAAAATCACCCTTGGCCATGCGCTTGTCCAGGTCCGGGATATCGCGCGTGATCTGCACCCAGAACTGCGCCGCGTACAGGTTCCCAAGCGTGTACGTCGGGAAGTAGCCGATGAGCCCGAACGACCAGTGCACATCCTGCAGGCACCCCAGCGTGTCGCTGGGCACCTTCAGGCCCAGATACTCCTTGTACATCGCGTTCCACGTCCCGGGCAGGTCGCTCACGCTCAGCTCTTCGCTGATCAGCGCACGCTCGATCGCAAAGCGGATCATGATGTGCAGGTTGTACGTTGCCTCATCCGCCTCCACGCGAATGAACGACGGCTGCACAACGTTCGCCGCGGCGTACATCTGGTCCACGTTCACCTTCGCGAGCTTCGCCCCGAACCGCTTCTTGGCCACGGGCAACGCCCACTGCCAGAACGCACGCGAACGCCCCACCAGGTTCTCCCACATCCGCGACTGGCTCTCGTGGATCCCAAGGCTGATCGCATCGGCCAGAGGCTGGCCGAAGTGCGTGCCCTTGGGCAGGCCCTGCTCGTACATCCCGTGCCCCGCCTCGTGCATCGTGCTGCCCAGCGCCTCAAGAATGCTCGGCTTGCCGTACCGCGTCGTCAGCCGCGTGTCGCCCGGGCCCATGCCCGAGCAGAACGGGTGCGCCGTCGTGTCCAGCCGCCCGGCGCTCAGATCAAAGCCCAGCGCCTTGATGACATCGTTCCCGAACGCGTGCTGATCCGCCTGGCTCGCGCCGATCTCGGTGCACTTGTCGCTCACCTTGGCCTTGCTCGAAACGATCTGGCTCACCAGCCCCGCCAGCCGCCCGCGCAGCGGCGTGAAGATCCCCTCGACCTCGCGCGCAGTCATGCCCGGCTCGTACTCATCCAGCAGCGCGTCGTACACCTCGCCGCCCTTGGGAACGCCGTAGCACATGGCCTTCTGCCGCGTCAGGTCGAGCATCTTCTCCAGCCACGGCTTGAAGTCCTTGAACCTGTTCTTCGCCCGCGCGTCCTTCCAGGCGTCCTGCGACAGGCTGCCCGTGCGGGCCAGTTCGCTCACCAGGCTCGTCGGCAGTTTCGTCGCCAGGTCGTAATCCCGCCGCATCTCGCGGATGTTCGTCGCGACCTTCGCATCACCCAGCAGGTTCTTGTCGCCCTCGCACTGAGCGATGAGGTCGCCGATCTCCTTGCTCGTCCGGCGCTCGTGCACGATGCCGGAGATGATCGACGACTGGTCAGCACGCCCGCCCGGCATCGCCGCGCCCGCGTGCGGCATGTACGTTTCCTGATCCCACCCCAGCAGCGACCCGACCGCGCCGATCGACGCCGCCTCGCGCAACAGATCGCACAGACGCGTGTAGTGGGCGGGATGCTTGCTCGATGCGCTCTTGGCCATGGCGGGGCTCCGAAGTAGATGGGTTCGATCAACCCCGGAGTCTACCCCGCATTCCCCCGCCCGCGGCGTGCCCACGGCTCCCACCCACGCCGCCGCCCCGATGTCCCATGGCCCATGGCCCATGGCCGATGGCCCTCCCCTCGTCACTTCCCCGCGTACACGCTCGGCACCAGATACACCCAATCCGGATGCCCGTGCTGCCTGAGCTCCTGCGGCTCCTGTCCATCCACCGGATCGGCGCTCAGGTCCTTCCCATTGTGCCATCGGCAGTCGCGCTCGCCCGTAGTCAGGAACCCGATCGTCTCCACATGCCCGTCGTAGAACGAGTACGTCCCCTTCCCCGCGTGCCAGAACCCATAAAAGCCCCGCCCGTTGAAGTCCAGCGCCACAATCTCGTCGATCACCCGCATGTCCGGCACGCCACCGGCCGACTCGACGATCAACGCCGTGTGGCTGGGCCGATCGATCGCGACGTCCGCACGATCGCTCGTGAACGACGTCGTCTTGTTCCGCCAGAGGATGTGCCCGTTGACCGCGTACGACGACGCGGTGTCGCCCACGCACGTGGTCTGGCGGTCGATGTTCCCCTGCTCGCTCAACGGCCCGCCGAACGGGTTGCTCGGGTGCGACGGGCAGATGAACGCCTTGGCCGAGTCCATGTACCCCTCGCTCAGAAACCGCGCCCGCCACGTCACGTGCTCCGTCGGCGACGTAAGCGCCCTGTTTGACGGCAACTGCCCCTTGTGGTCCTTGGCAAACGTCGTCATCGCGACGATCAGTTGCCTGGCCTGCCCCGTGCACACGTTCGTCCGCGCCGTCTCCCGCGCCGACGCGAGCACCGGCAGCAGAATCGCCAGCAGCGTCGCGATCACGCCGATGACCACCAGCAATTCGACGACCGTGAACCCCTCGGCAGCGCGTACGGGGCGGCTCATCGCGCACGCTCCACGCGGAAGATCATCGTCCGCAGCCCATCGATCGGCGTCACGCTCCCGGCCGGGTCCGCCTTCAGGAACGCCTCATCGAACCCCTTGGGCCACTCCCCGTTCTTCCCGCTGGGCAGCGTGTAGTGCGTCAGCGTCACGTCGCCCTCGCTCGTGCGCCGGATCAGCATCTTGAACCGCTTGCCGATCAACCCGCGGTCCGCGGCCTCCTTGCAGATGACCTCCACCCGCGCGAACCCCTCCTGCCGCTCCCACGAAATGATCCGGTACCCCTCCCTGTTCAAGTCGCCCTGACCCATCGTGATCGACTCCTTGTCGATCTTCAGGCCAAGTTCATGCATCCCGATCCAGGTCCCCGCCAGCAGCTCATGATTGCCCTCGCTGGAGAACTTCTGGTCCGTCCGCGACGGGTGCCCTTTGTATGGCCGAACCGCGATGAATCGCCCGGCCATTCCGTTGGGCGAGTCCTCCGTGGAAATGTCCATCGTCATCAACTGGTTGTCAACACTCCAGTAGCCGTTGAGCCGATCGCCGACCTTCATCGACGTGATCGAACCCTCGCCCACGACGACCTTGCTCACGACCATCTCCAGGCGTGCCTTGGGCCCCGGCGCATCGCAGCGCTCGATATCGAACTCGAGACGCAGCGAGTCGCGGTACTTCTCCCCGCCGGGCATCTGGATCATCTTCTTGCCGTTGAACTGCAGGATCTCGCCGTTGAATCCGGCGATCGTGTCGTTGACCAGCCGGAGCTTGGTCCCGTCGTGCTTGGCGGGGCGATCGAAGCCCGTGCCCGGCGCGTCGCCCGGCTTGTCCGCCGCCCCTCCCATCGCCATCAGCCGCGGCCCCCCCTCCCCGCTCCCCCCGCCCCCGTGCCCATTCAGCAGCAACGCCCCGACCCCCGCGC
>VYLX01000187.1_pt1 | contig 11831 bp, 9 predicted proteins | sample 5114181 | NCBI WGS metagenome assembly VYLX01 (sample SAMN12291812, study PRJNA351875) | freshwater metagenome | isolation source: freshwater lake | place: USA: Michigan, Sherman Lake | collected 2011-08-08
GTCGCTCGGGACCTGGCCGCCGTGCTCCGCGATGATCGCGCGGGCCGCGGCGTGCAGGTGCCGCGCCCGGCGGTAGTACCCCAGCCCCGACCAGAGCGCCAGCACCTGCCCCTCATCGGCGGCGGCCAGGTCGCTGATGCGCGGAAACCGGGCGATGAACGCCGAGAAACGCTCGATGACCCGCGAGACCTGCGTCTGCTGGAGCATCACCTCCGCGACCAGCGCGTGGTACGGATCTCTGGGGTGCGTGCGCCACGGAAGGTCCCGGGCGGCGGCGGGGAACCAGGCTTGCAGTTCGCGGGCGATCTCGGCGTCGCCGCCGGTGCGGGAACGCTTCATGTCGCCGACCCGAGCACGCGCTCGACCTCGGGCTTGAGAGCCTCCCAGGAGGTGCCCGGCACGCGGGTGATGGTCAGCCAGTCCTCGTGGATGAGCACGCCGACGACGCCGGGGATCCGCATCAGCGGCGCGGCCAGCGGGTCGGCGAGGGCCTCTTCGGCCGAGCGGAACGAGCGGGGCGGGCCCTTGTGCCGGCCGGTGGAGCGGTCCAGCTCGCACTTGAGGGCATCGGGGTTGGGCGTCTGCTGGTAGCGAGTGACGCGGTAGGGCATTGGCGGCTCCGTCGGGAACGATACTCATGCGAACGCGCGGTTCGGGCTCGCCCCGGCGTCGGCGATCCTTTACACTTCGGGTCTGGTTGGGAAGAGACGGAGCGACGGAATGACGAAGATGGAGAAGGCGGAGAGGATTCTCAAGAAGGCACGAGGCAGAAGGCATCTGGGCATCGAGTGATGGCGAAGAGCGGGGGCTGTTGAGTCGGGGGCTGTCGGGCGTGATGAGTGCGTCTTTCGGGCGTTGGTGTGCGAATCGGGCGAGCATGTGAACCCACTGGATCGACTGGAACAGCTTGCGCAGCGCCTGACCACCTACTCCTGGTGGCAGGTGGCGATCGAGTTCGCGGTGATCTGGGTGGTGGTGTTCATCGTGGTGCGGTTCGTGATTTCCGCCCGCGTGGCGCGGCCGGTGAAGGTCGTGTTCTTTCTGCTGGTCGTCGCGTCGATGCTTGTGCGGGTGCTGGGGCACGGCGAGTCGTTCACGCGGCTGGCGTTCCTGTACGACGCGATGCTGCCGCTGGTGGCCATCGGGCTGGTGGTGGTCTTCCAGCCGGAGATTCGGCGTGCGATCAGCCGGATCGGCGATACGCCGTTGTTCAGGCGCAAGCCCCAGCCGGTGACGATCACGGTCGATGCGGTGGTGGAGGCGGCGGTGTACCTGAGCCGGGCGAAGTTCGGGGCGTTGATGGTGATCGAGCGCTCGACGCCGCTGAAGAACCTGCTCGAGGGCGGGACGGTACTGAACGCGGATATCTCCAGCCGGCTTTTGCAGACGATGTTCTTCCCGGGCACGGCGTTGCACGACCTGGCGGTGGTCATCCGCGGCCAGCGGATTCTGGCGGCGGGCGTGCAGTTGCCGCTGGCCGAGCCGAGCGAGATGAGCGATGGGCAGCTGGGCTCCCGGCACCGCGCCGGCGTGGGCGTTACGCAGGAGACGGACGCGCTGGTGGTGATTGTCAGCGAGGAAACGGGGATCATTTCGCTCGCCGAGCGCGGCGAGTTGACGCGGTCGCTGAACGCCGACGAACTGCGCGGGCTCTTGCTGCTGAAACTCAACCGCGGGCTGGTCACCGCCCTGACCAATGCGCCGGTCGATGAGAGCGCCGAGGCTCAGAACGGCGGGCAGAGCGGGTTGTCCGATGGGCGGCGGGCCGAGGATTCGGATCATCGCGATGACCGATCCGATCTGTCGACGTCATCGACGGACCTGGATCTCGGCGCGACCCGAACGCCCGAGATGGACGATCGGGGTCGAGCGGACGAGCCCGAGCAGCGCGTGGGTCGCTGAGCGCAGTCGACGGACGGAGAAAGGAACACGAACGCCGTGAAAGTGCTGATTCAATGCCTGTTGGTGACGCTGATCGCGGCCTTGGCCTGGGCGTGGGCCGAGAGCGACTCCTTGGCGACGGTGCAGTCGGCGACGATCGTGGAGTTCGCCGCCGACCCGGAAGGGATGTACGCGGCGAAGGTCGATGATCAGGGATGGACGGGGGTCGTACGTGTGACGCTGCGTGGCTCCGGCGCGGGGATCGATCGCACGCAGCGTGCGTTCGTCCAGACGCTGGTTGTTTGGCCCGGCGGCAGCAGGCGGGGCGCGGCCGGGAAGCCGGCACCGGCCGTTGCGCTCCAGGCGTTTCTGCCTTCGACTGATGGGCGATACGTGATCGATCTGGCGGAACTGGTCGCGGCACAGCCCGAACTTCGGGACCTTGGGGTGGTGGTCACGCGTGTTGAGCCGGCTTCGGTGCGTGTCATCGTGGAGGCTCGTTCTCGGTAGCGCAATGAGGATTGACCCCGGTTCTTGGGTCCGGTAAGTTCGCGCGGAACTCACGGGCGAATCCTGCGGGCGGGTGTATATTTCTCCCAGCCCCCGCGCTCGCCCTGCGCCCGGCCGACTGGAGCCTTCGTGTGATCGAGCCGACCAAGAAGTCGATGGCTGTGTTTCTTCCACCTCGATCTGGAGGCGGCAAGCGGCCGCGCTCTCTGGTGGCTTTCGCCCTCTTTGTGCTTGCGGCGTGCGCGGGCACGGCGGCGGCGCAGTACGAGCCGCCTCCTACCTACTACCAGGGCATCTCGGGGACGGGGTCGTCGCTCCAGAGCCTGCTGCGGACGCGGATCGGCTCGCCCTACACGCAGCGCGGGTATGACTCGGTGCGCTTTGACATGGGCACGACGGAGGCCAGCGAAGTCAGCAGTTCCCTGATCCTTCTGGCGTACACCGGGACAACGGTGTCGGGGACGTGGGACTCGGGCGTGACGTGGAATCGCGAGCACAGCTGGCCGCAGTCTCGCGGAACATCGAGCGAACCCCGAGTGTCGGACCTGCACCACCTTCGTGCGTCGACGCCCAGCGCCAATTCACAGCGCGGGAACAGCAACTTCGGCATCGGGGGCACGTTCTGGGATCCGAACTCGCTGGGCGGTCGCGATCGCGGACGCATGGCTCGCGCTGCCTTCTACGTCGAGACCCGGTACACCGGGCTCACGCTCGTCAACGGGAACCCGGGCACGTCGAACACGATGGGCGACAGAGCGACACTCATCGACTGGCACTTCCAGGAGCCGCCTGACACCTGGGAGCGGAAGAAGAACAACACGATCTTCACGAACTACCAGTTCAACCGCAACCCGTTCGTCGACCGTCCCGAGTGGGTCTGGGCCATTTACGGCAACACGACCGCGGGGCCGCCCGCGAACCCGACGCCACGGATCACCAACAACGCGAAGTTGTGGGTCGGGCCGGCATCTCCAGAGCCGACCGATGGGGCCAGTGCGCAGGCCATTGCGCTGGGCGATGTGATCACCAGCACGACGATCCCGACACAGATTGTCACGCTTCGCAAAAGCGGCAGCAACCCTACGACGTATACGGTGACCGCCAGTTCTGGCGTGACGGTCTCCGCGGGCTCGCCGGCGGTGAGCGTCACGGGGCCGTTCAACACCTTCGTGGGCGGGAGCCAGACGCGGCAGTTGCTCGTCGGGGTTCTGACGCCCGTGAGCGTCGGCCCGTTCTCCTCGACCGTGACGATCGACAACACGGACGTGACCGAGCCGCCTTACACCACCCCGACGCCGACCACCGGCACCGGCAACGCCGACGGCAATGATGTGATCACGGTCTCCGGCCGCGCGGTGACGCGTGCAAGCTCGTCGCTCTCGAATACCATCACCTTCCGGACGCAGACGATCAACTTCGGCTCGATCCAGCAGAACGCCGCGTCGCCTCTGACGACCTGGCGAGTCTGGAACCGATCGACCACGCCGACAACCACGGCGTCGATGGATGCGACGGGCATCAGCGCGGCGGGCGCGACGTCGGCGTTTTCGACTGGGTTCTCGCCGCAGAGTCTCATTCTGGCCGGGACGAGTCGCGCGTTCGACGCGACGGTGAACACGAGCGTCGCTCCGGGAACGTACAGCGCGACGTACACGATCGCGTGCGCGGACGCGGCGGGAACCCTCGGCGGTGGCTCCCTTCCATCGCTGACTCTCACGCTGAATGTCACTATCACTCCGCCGCCGGTGGTGACCTGTTCGCCCGCGGACATCGCCAACACCGACGCCGAGACAACTCTCACCGGCGGCGGGCCGGACGGCGCGATCGACAATGGCGACTTCACGGCGTTCTTCAACGCGTTCTTCGCAGATGTCGGCGACCCCGCCCGCGCCGCCGGGGACATCGCCAATACCGATGGTGAAACCACTCGCGAGGGTGCCGGTCCGGACGGAACGATCGATAACGGCGACTTCACCGCGTTCTTCAACTACTTCTTCCAGGGCTGCCCGCTGCCCTGAGCCCGGCTCGGGCTAGAGAATCGGCTTGCCCAGCTGGGTGCGCAGTGCGGCCTGAATCGTTGGGTGGACGAAGCGGTAGCCGCTCTTCTGGAGAGCGAGCGGTCGCACAAAGTTGTTCTTGAGCGCGACGACGCTCAACTCGCCGAAGGCCAGTTGAACGAGCCACGCGGGCGCGGGCAGGATCGCGGGTCGACGGAGCACGCGCGCAAGCGTGCGGGCGAACTCGGCGTTGGTGAGACATTCGGGCGATACCGCGTTGACGGGGCCGTGCAACACGGGCGTGTGAATCGCATGCTCGATGATCGCGAGCATGTCGTCCATTCCCATCGCGGCCAGGTGCTGCGTGCCCGGGCCGATGCGTCCGCCCAGCCCAGCGTTGAAGATCGGGCGAAGCTGGGCGAGCAGCCCGCCGCGGGGCGAGAGCACCGCGCCGATGCGGAGCAGCACGACGCGAATCCCCGCACGCTCGGCGTCGGCGGTTGCGCCCTCCCAGCCTCGCGTGACGTCGGCGAGGAACGAGGAGTCCAGTGGCGAGGACTCATCAGCAGGCGTGTCACCCAGATCCGCGTAGCCGCTGACGCCCGAGGCGCTGATAAGCACTCTGGGCGGGGCCTTGAGCCGTGCGAGCGTGCGAGACAGCAGCGCTGTCGAGCGCACGCGGCTCTGGAGCACTTCGTCCTTGAACGCGTGCGTCCATCGCGATGAGGCGATGTTCCGCCCGGCCAGATGCACGATCGCGTCGAAGCCCTCCAGTGCCGAGGAGTCGATGGTGCCCGCGTCGGGATCCCAGCGGATGACGGGCGTCGGCAGGTCGGGCGAGCCGGCGGCGCTGCCCGGGCGTGCGAGGCGATGCACCTCGTGACCGGCGTTGAGCAGATACGCGCAAAGGTTCTCGCCGATGAGCCCGGTCGAGCCGGTGATCGCGATGCGCAGCGGTCCGGCACTGGCGAATGCCGCGTGTCGGGTGCAGTCCTCGCGCGTGCGCTGGTGGCGGATGGTGAACATCCGTCGAAGGTCGGCCTCGAACAGGCCGCGACCGAGCGCGCCGATGGGTCCCAGCGGCAAGGCGTAGTCGATGTGATCGTGCAATCGCGATCGGCCCGAACCCAGATCGATGACGCGGTGCGTGTGCAGCCAGCGGGCGAACGGGCCGCGGACCATCCGGTCCTGAAACTGTCGGCCCGGCTCGTAGCCTTCGTGCTGCGCAACCCAGGTGACGCCGACCGGCCCGGCCTGGATGCGGAAGGTCAGCCGCATGGACTCGAACGGCCCAATCGCCTCGACGACGCGGAGGTTCTGCCATGTGGGCGCGAGCCGGGCAAAGGCGCCGGGGCGGGCGTGAAAGTTCCAGACCTGCTCGGCCGGGATGTCAAAGTCGCTGACATGCTCGAAACTGGGCACGAAGTGCTCCGTGAATCCCGGGGACATTCGCGCGGCCGGGGTGGTCGGCGGGCGGGTGACCGGAACTCCGATGGGGGACGGGGAGTAATAGGCCGACGAACGGTGCCGGCGCGGACGGGGGAAGGATCGGCGCGGTTTCGGACGGATCGGCGGGCGGTCTCTACGATGCGGATGCAGTCAGGTATTCAACGGGAGACCGACCTTGTCAGAGCCCAACGCGACCAACACGAACGCCGGAAACACACCAAGCGAGCGGACGCTGAACTTCATCGAGCAGGTCGTCGAGAGCGACAACGCGCAGCGATCATGGGGTGTGAACGAGCGTGGCGTGCCAAGGGTGCACACGCGCTTCCCGCCGGAACCCAACGGGTACCTGCACGTGGGCCACGCCAAGAGCATCTGCCTGAACTTCGGACTTGCGCTCCGGTATCACGGCAAGTTCAACATGCGGTTCGACGACACGAACCCGAGCAAGGAAGAACAGGAGTACGTCGACTCGATCATCCGCGATGTCAAGTGGATCACCAGCGCGTTCGACGAACCCGGGACGGGTGTTGTGGCCGGTTCGTACGACAGCGGCCCGGCCGCAGGCGGGCTGTTCTACGCGAGCAACTACTTTCAGCAGATGTATCTGTTCGCCGAGGAACTCATCAGCAAGGGCAAGGCGTATGTGTGCGACCTGACCGGCGACGAGGTCAGCGCACGCCGCGGCAAGCCCGGCGTGCCGGCGACGAGCCCATTCCGTGATCGGCCGATCCAGGAGAGCCTCTCGCTGTTCCGCGACATGCGGGCGGGCAAGTTTCCGAACGGGGCACGGACGCTGCGAGCCAGGATCGACCTTGCCAGCCCGAACTTCAACTTGCGGGATCCGGTGATGTACCGCATCGTGCACGAGAGCCACCACAACACGGGCGACGCGTGGTGCATCTACCCGATGTACGACTGGGCGCACGGGATCGAGGACTCGCTCGAGGGCATCACGCACTCGATCTGCACGCTCGAGTTCGAGGACCATCGCCTGCTGTACGACTGGTTCATCGACGCAATCAACGAGGGGCGTACCGATGACGGCTCGGGGCCCTTCGGACGGAGGATCCAGCACCCGCAGCAGATCGAATTCGCGAAGTTTCGGCCGACATTCACGATCCTGTCCAAGCGGAACCTGCTGAAGATGGTGCAGGACAGAATCGTCTCGGGCTGGGACGACCCGCGGATGCCGACCATCAGCGGCATGCGAAGGCGGGGGTACACGCCGCGGGCGATCCGGGCGTGCATGGAAGATGTCGGTGTGACGAAGGTCGAGAGTTCGATCGACATCGGGCGGATGGAGAACGCGCTGCGCGATCATCTCAACCGTGTCGCCCCGCGGGCGATGGGCGTGCTCCGGCCGCTGAAGGTCGTGATCACCAACTGGCCTGAGGCGAAGGCGGATGAGTTGGACTTTGTCATCAATCCCGAAGATCCCGCGCAGCCGAAGCGCAAGACGCGATTCACCCGGGAGATCTACATCGAACGCGACGACTTCATGGAAGTGGCGGAGAAAGGCTTCTTCCGCCTGGCGGTGGGCCAGGAGGTGCGGCTGCGCTGGGCGTACTTCATCACCGCGACGGGCGTGGTGAAGGATGCATCGGGCACGATCACGGAGGTTCACGCGACATACGACCCCGCGACACGCGGCGGCGATGCGCCAACAGGGCCGGACGGCCAGCCCTCGCGCAAGGTTAAGGGGACGATCCACTGGGTGAGCGCCGACCACGCGACGGACGCGGAGGTGCGCCTGTTCGATCGGCTGTTCGTCGCGGAGGAGCCGGGCACGCGCACGGGCAACTGGGCCGACGATCTCAACCCCAGGTCCCTCGAGGTTGCGCACGCCAAGCTGGAGCAGAGCCTCGGTACCGCGAAGGTCGGCGACACGTTTCAGTTCGAGCGGCTCGGGTACTTCCGCGTCGATGAGGACAGCGTCAGCGGCACGCTCGTTCTCAATCGTTCGGTGACGCTCAAGGACAGCAGGCCCGCCGGCGAGAGCGGCAAGCCCAAGGGCACGGGCGCCGCCGGGCGCATGTACAGCCTCGCGGAGGCGGCGCACGAGCTGAAACTCAAGCAGGAGAAGCTCGCGGCAATGCTGCCCGGCGCGGGGATCAGCGACTTTGCGAGCAGAACACCCGCGCAGTTGACGCTCGCGGAGGTTCGCGGGCTCAAGGAGTGGATCAAGAAGAACCCGCCGACGAAGTGAATCGGGGCCGAGTCCGCCCGGCTCCCGGGCGCAACGCCGCCGAGCGGAGGTGCCCCGTGGTCGTCCGGCCTGCTGTGCTCAGCGACATTCCCGACGTCCTGCCCATGGTGGCGGCGATCTGCTCGCTACACGAGTCGTGGGACCCCGCGCGATACGCCGCCCGCGACGATGTGGTCGACATGTACGCGCGCTGGCTGCCCGAGCGAGCGCAGGATCCGCGGAGCGTCTTTCTGGTTGGCCACGAACGCACCGATCGGGCGAGCGTGACTGACGGGAGTGATGGCCCCCGACCCGTGCTGCTGGGGTTCCTCATCGCCAGCGTGGAGCGTGCGATCCCGATCTATCGCGTCGCGGAGTTCGGGTTCATTCACGACCTCTGGGTCGAGCCCGCAGCGCGCGGCCGCGGTCTGGGCGAAATGCTCGCGCGGGCCGCGATCGAGCAGTTCCGCCGGATCGGTGTCGCCCAAGTCCGGCTGGAGACGAGCCTCGCCAATGACGGCGCCCGGCGACTCTTCGAGCGATCGGGCTTCCGAGTCGCAACGATCGATATGCTTCTTGAACTCACGCCGGAGAACTGAGAATGCAACGAGACATGCTCGTCCGTGGCCTGCTTGTGGCCTTCGTCGTCGGCTCGGGGCCGGCCCTGTCCGATCGCGTCGCGAGCGCCCAGGAAACTCCGGCGGCACCGAAAGCCCCGCTCGTGCCGCCGACGCCGGTGCCCGACACCGCGGCCGTTCTCGATGACGAGGCTCGCGGCCGGATCAACCGCGTCGTCGCAAAGGCGGTCGTTGACGAGCGATTCTGGGGCGCGGTGCTCATCGCCCATCGCGGCGAGGCGGTCGTGGCCAAGGGCTACGGGCAGCGGCTGATCGACGCGGCGCGGGGCGAGCCCGGCAGCGAGCGGATCTCCTCGTCAACGATCTTCGAGCTGGCGAGCATCTCCAAGCCCTTCACCGCGATCGCCGTGCTGCAACTGGTCAACGAGGGCAAGCTCTTGCTCGACGAACCGATCGAGAAGCCCCTGAGCAAGATTCTCGCAACGGCGGACGGGGAGCCTGCAAGGCCCGCCAGCGGGATCACCATCCGCCACCTGCTCTCGCACACATCCGGACGCGACAACGACAGCAAGATGCCGCCCTATCTGGCCGAGGACCGCGATCAGGTCGTGCGCGACTTCATGGACTCGGCGTCGATCGCGCCGCCGGGCGAGCGCTTCTCGTACAACAACCACGCGTACATCGTCCTGGCGGCGATCATCGAAGAGGTCAGCGGCCAGCCCTTTGAGCAGCGGATCAAGTCGAGCATCTTCGACCCCGCGGGTATGACCAGCACCGGATTCCTCGGCGATGATCGCCTCCGCCCACGGGCCGCAAGCCGAATTCCCGGGCATACGCAGGTCGATCATCCCTGGGCGTGGGGTTATCGAGGCTGCGGCGGGATCGTCACCTGCCTTGATGACCTCATGGCCTTCGACAAGGCCCTCCGCAACAACACGCTGCTGCCCGCCGAGCTCTCGGCGCAGATGCTCACCGGCGTCACGCCCGTTCGCCGACGCGGGCAGGTCGCGCCCGGGGTCGAGGGCGGTGAGCTCATGGCGCTGGGCTGGTTCGTCTCGGGCTATTCGCCGGCCCGGGGCTTTGAGATCTGCCGACGCGCCGGGCACACCGGCGGCTCGTTCGGCACGAGCGCCGCCCTCTCGTGGTTCCCTGACCAGCAGGTGATGGTCGTCGCCCTCTCGGGCGGCCGGGCGCGCGCATCGACGGTCTTTGAGCGTGTCGAGCAGGCGGTGATCCGCGAACTGGCTCCGCGCACCGCCGATGTCCGGCCCGCGCCCGAGAGCAAGGACAAAACGAACGCGGACCGCCCGTAGAGACGGGCGGTCCGCGGAATTGACGAGCGTGCTGATCGGCCGGTTCCCGCTCACGCGGCCCGGCGGGGTCCCCGGTCCCGGCCGCATCGGCGGGATCACTGGCCCTGGGCGAGCGAATACCCCTTGACCCCGTCGAACACCCGCAGCAGTTCGTAACTGCACACGGTGAACTTCTCGGCGATCCGATCCATGAGGGCCACGCAGCGGCTCTGGCCGAAGTCCCCCGGCCTGCTCCCCTCGCGCAGCTCGAAGCGGACGCGGTAGTAGTCCACGCATTCGGTGTACGCGCTGCCGGTGGGCCACACCTGCGTGCCGCGGTTGGAGATCAGCGTGAGCTTGAACGGCGTGTCCTCGCAGCAGCGCTGCATCTCCTCGGCGACGCTCGACGGGCTCAGCGGCGTGTCGAGGTAGATATCGCAGCCGACGACATGGCGCACGACGTCGGTGAACGTCCGGATCACCTGGGTCGCCTGCGGGCGGGCGGCGGGGGCCGACGCGGGGGCCGCGGGGTTGGTCTCGGGCACGGTCACGGGCGTGATCGTCGTGGGCTTCTGGCCCAGGCGGTCGATGATCCCCTTGGTGTAGTCCTTCGTGCCGAGCACGGGCTTGGCGGGGTCGCCGAAGTCGCCGGTGCGGACACCGCTCTCCAGCGCGCTGAGCACCGCGTTCTCAAGGATCGCCGCCTCGCGCAGCAGGCCGATGTGCCGCAGCATCATGATGCCCGAGAGGATCAGCGCGGTGGGGTTGGCGACGCCCTTGCCGGCGATATCGGGCGCTGTGCCGTGAACCGCCTCGAAGATCGAGATATGCCGGCCGATATTGGCCGATGGCGCAAAGCCCAGCCCGCCGACCAGCCCCGCGCACAGGTCGCTGACGATGTCCCCCTGAAGGTTCGGCAGCACGACCATCTGATACTGCTGCGGCTTGATGACCAAATTCATGCACAGGGCGTCAACGATGACATCGGCCGACTCGATCTCGCTGAAGTCCTTCGCAGCGACTTTGAACCGCTCGAGAAAGATCCCGTCGGTCATCTTCATGATGTTGGCCTTGTGGCCGCAGTGCACCTTCTTGAGCCCCATCTGCCGGGCGGTCTTGAACGCGAAGCGGCTGACCAGGTCGCACCCGGGCGCGCTGATGAGCCGCTTGCACTGGATCATGTCGTTGGAGAGCCTGTGCTCGACACCGCCGTACGTGTCCTCGATGTTCTCGCGGACGATGTACATATCAATGTGGATCCCCGCCTTGGAGTAGACCGTCTGCACGCCGGGGAGCGTGCGGAAGTGGCGGAGGTTCGCGAACGCGTTCCACATCTTGCGGGCCGTCACGTTGATCGACTTGCCCCCGCCGCCCTTGGGCGTCTCCATCGGCCCCTTAAACAGCAGGCCGCAGTCTTCGGTGATGCGGATCGCCTCATCGGTCATGCCCTTGGTGTTGCCTTTCTCGAACACACTGCGACCCATCTCGACCGGGACGAACTCGATCCCCGCCGCGCGGCCGGGCGCGGCGGCGTCCATGACGCCCGCGGCCTTGAACAGGGCCAGCGTCGCATCCATGATCTCGGGGCCGATGCCGTCACCGCCGGTCAGGGCGATCTTCAGCGAAGGCCCGCGCGCGGTGCTGGCAGCAGCGCTGGCGGTGGCGGCAGTGGCGGTGGGGGTGGCGGCGGTCGAGTTGCTCGGCATGACGCGCGATCTCCATGGATCTGGTCGCTCGCGGCGGACCTCTGCGGACGTTTCGCTCGCCCGTGAACCAGAGCCTCCGCGACGACCCCCAAGGATACTCGCCTCACCACCGAGGCACCGAGACACCGAGTCCGGAGGGAGAAGAATTGGCACGAAGGCGCGACGGCGCGAAGAAGAAGAGCAAGAGCGGGAAGGGGGAAGAAGAAAGGAGAGGGGGGCGGGGGAAGGGGGGT
>VYLX01000188.1_pt1 | contig 11778 bp, 12 predicted proteins | sample 5114181 | NCBI WGS metagenome assembly VYLX01 (sample SAMN12291812, study PRJNA351875) | freshwater metagenome | isolation source: freshwater lake | place: USA: Michigan, Sherman Lake | collected 2011-08-08
GTAGTACATCGCTTGGTACAAAAAACCAGGGCAACAAAGCCTGAAACGACCGGCTACTGACTCGGAGACTCCTGACTCCTACCCCCACCGAAAAACTTTTTCAGCAGACCCTAACTAGATTTTTTTCCTGTGAATAATTGGTCACTAGCCGAGGTTTTCGGCGCTAAGAAACAGATGAGAACATTGATAGATTCAGAGTCTAACTATTGACTAATACCTATTCTCGGCGGGGGAATCAAGATTGCTTGACTCTCTTGGCTGCTAATGAGTTGAAGCCTTTGTCACTTTACTGATAACCCTCAGACCGACTAACTGTATACTAGGCTATAAGATTTGCTTAAAAATCTTCAGACCATGCCGAACTATCGACAGTACAGCGATCGCCAAATATGAATCAAGGCATAGATTTACAAGAAAGTTTCATTAAATCCCTAACAGACTTGGGATTAAGTGGAGGACTGGCTAAAGCGATTTGGATGCCTTTACCCATGTTCCTGATGATTATAGCCGCCACGGTGGGGGTTTTAGTCTGCGTCTGGTTAGAAAGGAAAATTTCCGCCGCCGTCCAACAGCGTATCGGACCGGAATACGCAGGACCCTTAGGCGTTTTACAACCGGTCGCCGACGGTCTGAAATTAGTCTTTAAAGAAGATGTCGTCCCCGCTAAGGCTGACCCTTGGTTATTCCTCTTTGGGCCAATTTTGGTGGTGATGCCGGTGTTTGTCTCCTATCTCATCGTCCCCTTCGGTCAAAATCTGGTGATTACCGACCTAAACGTGGGTATCTTTTTATGGATTTCCTTATCCAGTATTGCCCCCATTGGCTTATTAATGGCGGGTTATGCCTCGAATAATAAGTATTCCTTGCTGGGAGGCCTGCGGGCGGCGGCGCAATCGATTAGTTATGAAATTCCTTTGGCTTTATCGGTATTAGCGATCGTGATGATGTCTAATAGTCTCAGTACCATTGATATTGTCGAACAACAATCCGGTTATGGCATTTTAGGCTGGAATATCTGGCGCCAACCGGTGGGTTTTCTGATTTTCTGGATTGCCGCTTTAGCTGAGTGTGAACGTCTGCCTTTCGATTTACCGGAAGCGGAGGAGGAATTAGTCGCCGGTTATCAAACCGAATACGCGGGGATGAAATTCGCTCTTTTTTATGTGGGTTCCTACGTTAACCTCGTGCTGTCGGCCCTAGTTTTCGCGGTCCTCTATCTTGGTGGTTGGGAATTTCCTATCCCCGTCAATGCTGTGGCCGGCTGGTTGGGAGTGAGTGAAACCAATCCCTGGCTACAAATTATCACCGCTTCCCTAGGGATTACGATGACGGTATTAAAAGCCTATTTTCTCATCTTCATCGCTATTCTCTTGCGTTGGACTGTACCCCGGGTTCGCATTGACCAATTACTCGATTTAGGCTGGAAATTCCTCTTACCGGTATCTTTAGTTAACCTACTACTTACCGCCGCCCTAAAACTAGCTTTTCCCTTTGCTTTTGGCGGTTAATTCCCGTTTTTGCCCTGTTAACCTACTACCCCTCTGACCATCATGTTTAACATTCTCAAACAAGTCAGCGATTACGCCAAAGGTAGCATTCAAGCGGCGAAATACATCGGCGAAGGTTTATCCGTTACCTTCGATCATATGCGTCGTCGTCCGATTACCGTCCAATATCCCTACGAAAAGTTAATTCCCTCGGAACGTTATCGGGGTAGAATTCACTTTGAGTTCGATAAATGTATCGCTTGTGAAGTTTGTGTGCGAGTTTGTCCGATTAATTTACCAGTAGTGGATTGGACTTTTAACAAGGAAATTAAAAAGAAAGAACTCAAACACTACAGTATCGATTTTGGGGTCTGTATTTTCTGCGGTAATTGTGTGGAATACTGTCCGACTAATTGCCTATCGATGACCGAAGAATACGAACTAGCGACCTATGATCGTCATGAATTAAACTATGATAACGTCGCCCTAGGCCGTTTACCCTACAAAGTCACCCAAGACCCGATGGTAACACCTCTGAGGGAATTAGGTTATCTGCCTAAAGGTGTTATCGAACCCCACGATTTACCCGCCGGTAGTCAACGCGCCGGTAAACGTCCGGAAGAAATTACTGATTAATTAGCAGTTAGCTATCAGCCGTCAGCCGTCAGCCTTCAGAAGCTGATAACTAATAATTAATAACTCTCAAACATAAAAGGAGATGAAACTACTGTGAATTTAGCCGAGGGCGTTCAAATAGTATCTTTTGGCATTTTAGCAGCCCTAGTAATCGGGACAGCTTTAGGCGTGGTACTATTATCTAATATCGTTTATTCCGCCTTTTTATTGGGCGGTGTTTTTATCAGCATTTCGGGTTTATATCTCTTACTAAATGCTGATTTTGTAGCGGCGGCACAAATTCTAATTTATGTGGGTGCAATTAACGTTTTAATTCTCTTTGCCATTATGCTTGTTAACAAGCAAGAGGACTTTTCTGATATTCCTAAACGTTGGATTCGTAAGGCATCTACTGCTTTAGTTTGTGTTGGTTTATTTGTACTGTTATCGACCATGGTTTTAATCACACCTTGGTCAATTTCTAGCACTTCTCCCGCAGTAGTGACTAATACTTTAGTAGAAATCGGTAAGCATTTCTTTAGTGATTTCTTACTACCCTTTGAATTAGCTTCCGTGCTATTATTAATGGCCATGGTCGGAGCAATTATTTTAGCTCGTCGTGACCTTATCCCCACCCTGAAAGCTGAAGAACCTACGGCCACAGCTTTAACATTACCCGAACGACCTAGAGAATTAACCGCCCCTAAATAAGACCAAAAAAAGAGGTATCATGCAGATTCAGTTAGAGTATTATTTGTTATTAGCGGCGGCTTTATTTTGTATCGGAATTTATGGTTTAGTCACCAGTCGCAATGCCGTCCGGGTTTTAATGTCGATCGAATTGATGCTCAATTCTGTTAACATTAACTTAATGGGTTTTTCCAACTATCTTGACCCCGCTAATATCCGAGGCCAAATTTTTACTATTTTCGTGATTACCGTAGCGGCAGCCGAAGCAGCCGTGGGTTTAGCGATTATCCTTACCATCTATCGTAACCGCGACACGATCGATATGGAACAGTTTAATCTGCTCAAATGGTAAGCTTTTAAATATTTACCCCCCTCTCTCCCTTTTCTGGGGAGAGTTTTTTTTGGCCAATTTTTCCCTGTTAACGGGGATAAATCTCGGTGACAACTCGATCGGGGGAGCTACTGGTAACAACAATGTTATTATCTTCTAAAGTGCCGATCGCTTTATCGCCGGTGAGATTAAATTTTGGTTCCTGTTGTTCATAGATAATATTCCCCTCGGCCTCGACAATTTTTTCCGACATTTTCCACGTTATACCAATTCTCCAAAGTCTGACTACAGAAGTTTAATCCCCCTAAATCCCCCTTAAAAAGGGGAACTTAAAGGGGGATTTAAATTCGATGTGTAGTTTTCATTTAGAGAAATGGTATTAAGATCTGACTATACAATTGCGCCCCAGTTTTCTGATTAATTCCCTTAACCCCGTCCTTGAGATAAGCGATGCGATTGCCTAATTACACCACCACACGATTACCAGTAATAGTGATTTGATCTTAATATTGAAAAATTTCCGTAAGGAGAGAGATAATTATGGCTAAAGTCATATTAAAAGATAAAGTTTTAATGTTATTAAAACAGCTTGAAAAAGATATTTTTCAACCACCATTTGAGAAACTGGTAGGTGACTTAAAAGGCAAATATTCAAGACACCTTAATATTCAACATAGATTAGTTTATCGTCTTGATAAGACAGCTAAAATTTTTAAAATATTAAAGGCTTATGAACATTATTAACTGATGATCAATCACTTTTTATAATTTTTCCATATTCTCGTGAACTAATTAATTCAGGTTCTATTTCACATCTTCTGATAAAATCTTGTATTTTACTAACTGAATCCTCTAATTCTATAATCTGTTGAGGTAAATCTGAAGAATTAGAACCCCCGAATCTTAATTGATTTTCACAGGCAAGTATTTTAATTTGTTTTTGTGTCTTAATAGCTCGTAGAGTTTTTAACTTTCGTTTTAATTCAATTAATTCTGGGCTTAAAATTCTATAGTTTCTAGTATCAATTAATTGATCGTAATCTGCAAAAAGTGATATATATTCAACCCCGCCTCCTTGTTGTTTTAACTTGTCTTGAAAATCCGTAAAATCTTTGATCAGTTGTTCAATAGTAAAAACTGTATTGCCCACTGAAACTCCTCTCCTGAAACAGGAAATTGTTGTTTTAGTATTTTTAAAGTATTCATCAGTTTTGTCTTCCCAATTAAATCCAACTCCTCCTCCTATACCCGCAAATATTGATTGCAAAAAACTTATTATTGCAAAGGCGTTTTGTTCTTGTTTACTTTTCTCAGCGGATTCAATCTCTATGAGTGCTGTGTATTCAGAGCCTGTTCTAAAACCAACAATAAATTCATCGCCGTATATTCTTCTAAATTCATGAAGATTGTGTCTTTTATCATGTAAAAATTCGATTGCTTCTTGAGAAAGTTTAGGCTTCTTAATACGATAACTTCCTCCTGTAAATTGATAATCTAAAAAAAGATAAATACTATTTTGATTGATATTTGATTTCTTAAAGTATTGTGCTTTTGCTTCTCCTTGTAATAAACAAGGGCAATGTCCCACTAAAATAGGTGTTATTCCAGATACTGAAATAGAAGTATTCAACATATCACCTAATGCCTGTTCATTTTCTATTTGTTGAAAAACAAATGTATCTTTTGGCAAAAAATTTTTATCTATTAATTCATCTTTATTTATATTGTCTAAGTCTATAGCACTGTTGGGAAGTAATATCTCCTTAAAAGAGTCAAATCCACTACCTAAACGTTCTCCTTGATTTCGATACTCTCTTTCTATAGTCATAAAATTATAATTTGATTTTCTGTAAAAGTTTTTTTAGTTAAACCTTAAAAGTATGAAAAATTAACCCGTGAAAATTTGTCTAATAGCAAATATTAGTTTTTTAAATTGTTTTCCAATCCATCCCATAAACCTTCCAAAACCCTCTCCTTTGTCTTGAGGAAGTCTAATTATGTGGTGATAATCGTCTGCATCCAACATACTGTTTTTTTCGGGTCCTAATTGTTTAGAATATTCACTGTGATACCATTCGTCTAATTTTTTATATTCTTTAATAGTTAATTTTTTATCTTCTGGTGGATTTTCTTCTGATATAGTTGTCAACCATTTCAAATTACGCATAGTAACAATTATCTTTTTGTAAGCTACTTTATAGGATTGATTGTATTGAGCTAGAGTCATTAGTTTAGTATAGTTAAGCAAATTAAATTCAGTATCTTCCTCCCAAGTAAATTCAATAGATTCCCATATATTATGTAAAAATTCATGTCGCTCTCCTTTGATTCTAATAGTGTAAGGAGTATAATAAAACACTTGTAAAGCCCTAACTCGAAGAAGGATAAATCCTTTAAAAATTCCATTTATAAGACTACCAATAGAAGCAATAAAAATACATAAAGTATGTCCTATTTCTTTAACCAAATTAGGTAAGAAATTTTTCAGTAATTCCTTGATCAGGCGGGATAGATTTTTTAATTTCGCTTTTATATTTCCATCTGTGGCTTTTTTATCCAGTGAAACGCCAAATATTAAAGAAACAATGTCAATAAAACTTGCGATGCCAAGAGCAAGAATAGCATTATTATTCCCTTTTAAAACTTCCTCAAAAGGAATCAAGAAATAACCTGATTCGGAATATCCAGTCTCTTTTTTTAACTTTGATAAAATTTCCTCATTTAGTTTATTTATTGAAGAATTTTTATCAACTTTTTTTGCTGTTACGCTTTCATACACTTCATATCTAATTTCTGAAGTTAAAGATGACAAAACATTATCAACATCACCTATATTTTTATCATTATCAACTAATTTTTGAATCTTCTCAACAGCCTTTAGTTGAGGGTTTTCCTTTAAGAGATTGTCACGCTCCTTTTCTTTTCTTAAATATTCAGGATCTTTACCTACTCTCTTGATTTGCTCACTTAAATTCTTATTTAAGATTTCTAATTGACTGAGTTTTTGGGTACTTTCTTGATAAGTTGGCGATTGTAGAACAGAGTTTTTTACGGATTTATATAACTCCACTTGTTCAGAGCCTTTTTCAAAAGTTACGCCAGTTTTTTGATCCTCAGACAGAAGTTTATAGGTGATAAAAAAGCTGGTGTAAATACTAGCCACTGTTAGAAGAAGAAGTAAAGTTCTTCTGTAAAAAGATGATTTAATTTCTTGTCTTCCAAAAAAAAACAGAAATAAAAGCAACCCTTGTATAATTGATCCCAGCAAAAAAGATGCGGGAATCTTTATCATTCCTAACTCTAATAAATACAAGTTTGGTAATATTATCTCTGCTCCTTTCACACTTGTTGTCCAACTGAGAGCTTGAAGTGCCAAGATAATAGATATGATTGCTACTTTTCCCATTGTAATTTGTTGAAAAAAATCTTTAATTCTATACTCATCAAACATATTTTTTGAACTGATTATGACTAAAGAAGGGTTAAATAATATTCAACCCTACAAACAATTAATCTAATATGAGATAACGCCAATTCAGACTTGAATTGGCCTAAATAATTTTATTTAAAAACAAGGGTTATCTCTTTGTATTGAGTACCAGACGCTGTGATTTTAGCGACTTTCCAACCAAATAGTTCAATATCATATACATTTTGATATTCGCCAACAGGAAGAGAAACCGTTATTGATCGGACACCTTTATCTTTGCAAGATTCTATTATTGAGGAAAGCATTGACGCACTATTTACATGAATTATATCTGACACTTTAATTTAACCCCCCGAATATTTAATACCGACTTGGCTCAAAATTTGAGCTACCTTAGTAGCGTTATAGCTAGGTACTTCTATCACATCACCTGAAACTGAAGCATTTGAACCTAACTCACTTACCACTTTTGCCTTAGCCTCCGATTTTTGCGAGTCTAAAGCATATTTATCGAGAACAAATTTAGGCATATCAACTCTTCCAATCAATCATCTAAATCCAAAAATCTTAACCTTGTAGTTGTTTTAGTCAATTTTTCGTCATAGTAACAGAGGTTTTTTTTCAACCACAACCAGATTTCACCTGATGTTTTGTAAAGAAATGTTAAGACAATACCAGAAATGACTTGATCTTGTTTTCGGAGAACTGACCTATAATATTAGGTAACAACTTATACACTCTCATACCATGAAGGATAGTTTACACTTATTGCGCTTTATCGAAGATTTATTGATAGAGGAAGATGGGCAAAGTCTTAGTGATATTCAGCGACACATTATTGAAGAGTTATTAAACGGCAAAACCTATAAAGAAATTGCGGATAGTTATGGTTATGATGAGAAACATATTGGCGATGTGAGTAGAAACAAAATATTTAAGGTTTTATCTAAGCAATTAGGATTAGAAGAAAAAGAGCTTAATAAATCTAATTTCCGTTGGAATATCGAAAAAGCAGTTAATTTTCAACTTTTTACAATACTAAATAAAAATATTAATTATTGTGTAAAGTCTCCTCAACCTGACACCACTAAACCAATTGAAAATAAAGAAAAATCTCCATCAGAAACATTCTATCATGATTTAAGTTTAGCTCCAAAGATAAACCGTAATTTCTGCGATCGCTTTTCAGAATTAGAAATCTTAGCACAGAAAATATTAACCGAAAACAAGCCTTTAATTTCCGTATTAGGATTAAGTGGAATTGGGAAAACTACCTTAGTTAGACATTTTGTGGAATTAAATTTAGAAAAATTTGAAGTAATTATTTGGCAAAATCTAAAAATAGCCAATTGTTTAGACACAATTATTACCGACATTTTTACCAAAATTAATACAGATTTTATCTTAAAAAATCACGATGAATTGACTTTATTTTTAAAATTATTACAACAGAAAAAGTGTTTGATTATTTTTGACAACGTACAGGAGTTATTTAGAGAGGGTGAATTAGCAGGGCAATATCAAATTAAATATAGAGATTATCAAAAATTATTCTCAATAATTTCTAACGAAATTGAACATCAAAGTAGTTTAATTTTAATTAGTCAAGAGCGATGTTCAGAAATGTATTATTCAGATGAAAAATTAGATTTACTTGAATTACAAGGTTTAAATAATCGGGCAATCCTCAATAATTTAGGTTTAGAAGATGAGGAAAGTTGCTTAAAGTTAGTTCAAATGTACGAAAGAAATTTATCCTATTTAAAAGATATTGCTGTTTTAATTAAAGATGTTTATCATGGTTGTGTGAGTGAATTTTTACAAGAGGAAAATATTCTTATTACAGCAAAAATAAAGGAAAGTTTAACTGCAATAATTAAGAGATTATCACCAATTGAAAAACAAATTATTCAAGCCTTAAGTAACCTAGAAAAAGATTGTTCAAGAAATGAATTAAAATCAAGTTTAGATTTATCGGGAGATGACTTTATTAAAGGGTTACAATCTTTACAAAAAAGATATTTGTTAACTAAAATTGAAGAATCAGAAATCTTATTTAATTTATCTCCTGTGTTTAAAAAATATATCAAAGATACAGGTATCTAAATAAGTGGCGGTTATCATAATTTTTTACCTCATGAACTTTGCACTGTACGGTGTTAGAGGTATCATGCAGATTCAGTTAGAGTATTATTTGTTATTAGCGGCGGCCTTATTTTGTATCGGAATTTATGGTTTAGTCACCAGTCGCAATGCTGTCCGGGTTTTAATGTCGATCGAATTGATGCTCAATTCTGTTAACATTAACTTAATGGGTTTTTCCAACTATCTTGACCCCGCTAATATTCGAGGCCAAATTTTTACTATTTTCGTGATTACCGTAGCGGCAGCCGAGGCAGCCGTGGGTTTAGCGATTATCCTGACTATCTATCGTAACCGCGACACCATCGATATGGAACAGTTTAATCTGCTCAAATGGTAAGCTTTTAAATATTTACCCCCCCTCTCCCTTTTTTTGGGAGAGTTTTTTTTGGCTAATTTTCCCTGTTAACGGGGATAAATCTCGGTGACAACTCGATCGGGGGAACTACTACTAACAACAATGTTATTATCTTCTAAAGTTCCGATCGCTTTATCGCCAGTGAGATTAAATTTTGGTTCCTGTTGTTCATAGATAATATTCCCCTCGGCCTCGACAATTTTTTCCGACATTTTCCAAGTTAAGATCTGACTATACAATTGCGCTCCAGTTTTCTGATTAATCCCCTTAACCCCATCCTTGAGATAAGCGATACGATTGCCTAATTCCACCACCACACGATTACCAGTAATAGTGATTTGATCTTGATATTGAAAAATTTCCGTGGGGCGATCGGACGTTAGGGTACGATTTTGATAGTTCCAAATTGCCTGAGAACCAGAAATCTGTAAAGGTGGTTCTAAAGAGCGATATTCGAGGTTTTCTTGTAGGATAACCTGATTATTTTTTCTTTCCCAACGACCACCGATAGCAGTAAGGCGATCGATAATAGTTTTATTAATATAGCGATCAAAAGCGACTTTTTGATCGGTACTAATGACCTGTTGCGGAATTTCCCAGTACAGGCGCTCGGTTTGCAGGACAACACGAGATTCCTTGGCGGTAGCCACCACTTGACCTTGTAATTCTAGTTTTTCTTGGCGCGTGTCGTAGCGTCCTTGGCGCGCCTTGGCTTCTAGTTGTAGATGACTACCTTTGATCCCTTTGGGGGAGATTAAAATACCTTCCTTGGGTAGCCAACGCAATTCAGGCGCGTTAATAATGGCCTTATTGCGGGGATCTACAGCCACAATATTATCTTTGAGGAGAATTTCCTGGCCTTCCTTATAGACTTCACCGCGGTCAGCACTAACCTGTAAAACTACTTTCCCATCTTGATAGATATTACCCTTGATATTTTCCAGACGGGCAATTTTTTGGTCTTGGGTGTAGGTAGCTTTTTTGACTTGAATTTTCCAGAGGGGTTGTCCGGAGGGGTTAGCCTGTTCTAAGGTGGCATTATTGAGAATTAAGCGGCCAGTTTCTTCAATTTTAGGCGATTCTGTCGGCGAAATTGTCGGCGGATCAGGCGGTTGACAGGCCGTTAATCCCAGCAAACCGATTAGAAGGGCAGCCCTGCGCCCAATTGATAGTTTTAAGTGTAACCGCTGCCTCAATTTTGATCGCTCCGCTGCTATTTTCTCTCCTCCCAGTGTAGGGTAAGGGGTCGCCCCTTGACCGGTTGAAAGTAGTTCACTCGCTAGTTTTGCTAGGAAAAACCCCCGGTTGAACGGTGAGAGTTTGTTGTTTACCCCTGCGGTTAATCTCGATTTCCAGATTACCACCGATCGCACTGGTTTCTACACCTTGCTGCACATCGGCGGCGGTTTTAACGGGGTTTCCTGCCACAGTTTCGATCATATCACCCGCTTGCATTCCGGCTTTTTGGGCGGGGGAATTTTCCACCACTCGCAGGACGATTACCCCTTCATTTTGGTCAATATTAAAGTTTAATTCTTTAGTTTCGTTCAATTGCTGCCGTAATTCTGGGGTTAGCGTCACCATGTGGATACCGATGTAGGGATGTTCCGCTTTACCCTTGCTAGATAGCTGTCCCGCCACTTTTTGGGCGGTTTCGATGGGAATAGCAAACCCTAAACCCTGAGCATCGGCCCGAATTGCCGTATTAATGCCGATAACTTCCCCCTTGGCGTTCAGCAACGGGCCGCCGGAATTGCCGGGGTTAATAGCGGCATCGGTTTGAATAAAACGGACTCGTTTATCGGGAACCCCCACTTCGCTGCTAGTCCGGCCCAAGGCACTAATAATGCCCACCGTAACCGTATTATCTAAGCCTAGGGGATTGCCAATAGCGATCGCCCACTCCCCGGGTATTAAAGTTTCGGCCTTGCCAAAAGTCACCGTCGGTAAATTTTCCGCCTCGATTTTCACCAGGGCCACATCGGTCATATTGTCAACCCCCAGGACTTTACCCTGATAGGTTTGACCGTTTTTCAGAGTCACTTTTACTTGGGTTGTGCCTTCCACCACATGGGCATTAGTTAAAAGTAGTCCATCTGTACTGATTATAAACCCAGAACCGGTTCCCCGTTCCAAATGCTCCCTGGGAATCGGCACTTCATTACCAAAAAAGCGCCGAAAAAAGGGCTGTTTAAATTCTTCGGGAATTTGGTCGGCCACTTCCCGGGCCGAGTCAATCCGCACCACCGCCGGCCCGACTTTCTGCACGGCCTGGGCGATAAAATTAACATTGCTGTCGTTTTGGGGAATAACAGGGAGAGAGAGGGAAGCGGGGAGGATTGCCGGCGGTTTATTTACCTCTAGGGGTGCTTTTCTGCTTAAATACTGATTTCCTAGCACCCCCACAGTACCGCCTAGGGCGAGTAATCCCAGTGAAATCCCCAATCTTGTCAATAAACCCATAAGCTCTAGCCCTAAAATGTCGTGTGCGGTAGAATCGGCGCAAAACTTACCTATAATTATAGGCTGTCTTTTTTGTCGGTAGGCAAGAATCAATGGGAACTTACCCCGTTTACCGGTCTTCTTTTAGCGGTAAAATCACGAAACAGCTTTGACATCCTCGCCGCCGTAAAACGGACGGCGATTCCTCACCACGCCACCTTTTTAGAATGGTCGCTGAATGGGGTTGACGCTTCACGGGATGCTGCTTCTTTAACAGAAGTCT
>VYLX01000190.1_pt1 | contig 11737 bp, 7 predicted proteins | sample 5114181 | NCBI WGS metagenome assembly VYLX01 (sample SAMN12291812, study PRJNA351875) | freshwater metagenome | isolation source: freshwater lake | place: USA: Michigan, Sherman Lake | collected 2011-08-08
CCGGCCGCGACGCCGGAGACCCCCGCGGCGGCGGCTGCGCCTGCCGGGGCGGACGATGTGATTACGCAGGCCCTCAAGGCCGAGACGCAGCGGCTCATGGCCGAGGGCGACAAGGCGTTCGAGGACGGCCGGATCGCCGAGGCTGCTCGGCGGTACGAGATGGCGCTGGCGACGGGCCGTTCGGTGCTTGCGGCCGAGGAGATCGCCCGAGCCGAGGAGCGTCTGGGCGACACGCGGGCCCGCATGGGCGGCGCCGGCGACATCGGCGAGCGCGCCATCGAGAGCCAGCGGCTGGTTCGCGAGAAGACCAGCGCCGAGTTCGAGAACGAACTCAGCCAGGCCCGCAAGGAACTCGAAGCCGGCAACCCGAGCGAGGCCCGCAACCTCGCGGCCCGGGCCCGTGCGACGGTCAACAACGCCCGCGGCTCGTTCTCGCAGGCGGAGCTGGACGCGTTCATCACCCGCGTGGACGAGATGAACTCGCAGATCGGCGCCCGCGAGCAGACGATGAGCACGGAGGCGGCCAGCAAGCGTGCGGTGGATCTGGACAGGAGCGCCGCCGAGCGTCAGGCCGCGATGAAGAGCGAGCGCGAGGCGCGCAAGCGTGAACTGATCATCTCCATCCGCAACAAGCAGATGGAGCACCGATACCAGGAGGCGCTGCAGGACGTCGATCAGATCCTGTTCATGGATCCGAACGACCCGGCCGGTCGCCTGCTCAAGGATGCGATCACCGAGACGATGCAGTACCGCCGGTACGACAAGGCGGTGCGTGAGCGTCGTCAGGGCGTGCAAAATGCGCTCGTGGAAAACTACGAAGCAACCATCGCTCCAAAGCGAGTCATGAACTTCCCGATTAACTGGGAGCAGAAGACGCAGGACCGCCTGGGCCTGGCCCTAGGGGGTGAGAGCCCGGAGAACCGTCGCACGATCGCGCTGCTGGAGAACAAGCGTCTGCCCGGCACGTTCCAGGGCAACAGTTTCGCGCAGGTGGTTGACTACCTCCGTGAGACCGGGGGCGCGGACGTGATGGTGGACTGGGAGTCGCTGCGTCAGATCGGCATCGAGCCGACGAGCAAGGTGAATCTGGCCCTGAGCGAGCAGCCCGCCCGCGTGGTGCTCGAGCGTGTTCTGGCCAGCGTGACGCGCGATCCCTCGGCCCGCCCGGACTACACGATCAACGACGGCATCGTGCAGGTGGCCAGTGCGGAGACGATCCGTCGGCACACGACGACGCTGGTGTACAACATCACCGACCTGCTGCAGGCGGTGCCGGACTTCGGCGATGTTCCGGTGATGGACCTTGATAAGGTCCTGGCCCGAACCGCGGCCCGCGAGGCGTCGCTGGCGCCCCTGGATGAGGAACGCCGCGTGCGCCCCGAACTGACCCGCCAGCGCGATCGCGAGCAGCGCGTCAGCAAGATCGTCCAGTTGATGCAGGACACCATCTCGCCCGATTCCTGGCGCGACAACGGCGGCGACGTCGGCTCCATTCAGGAGCACAACGGCACGCTGATCATCACGACCACCCCGCGCAATCATCAGCAGATCTCCGGTCTGCTCGGCAAACTCCGCGAGGTCCGCTCGGTGCAGATCAACGTCGAGAGCCGGTTCCTCACCGTTGCTCAGGACTTCTTCGAGCAAATTGGATTCCAGTTCAACATGACGCTTAACGCCAACAGCAGCATGGTGACTTCGGCACAGGCGCTCGATCCAAGCATCCGGCCGAGCGATCTTATTGACCTCAGTTCTACAGCCAACAACTTCCGCCGGGTTCTTGATTCAGACGTGTATGCCCCCGGTGGATCGGTGACGCCCACACTCATTCCGCCGGGAGCAGCCAACAGGGCGTTGCAAAACACAACTCGTCCCAACGAGTGGAGCCCTATTGGTGTTGGTCAGGGAAGTTTGGGCCTTTCGCAGAGTCTGTTTCCCAGCGATGGATTTGTTGGAAATATCCTTAAGGCGACGCCGGCCCTTGGTGTCGCAGGGCAGTTTCTCGATGATGTTCAAGTTGACTTTCTTGTTCGTGCAACCCAAGCTGATCGCCGAACAACTCAGCTTAATGCTCCGCGTGTAACGATCACGAATGGGCAAATCTCAAATCTCTACGTTGTGACGCAACGGGCTCTTGTTACCGATCTTGAGCCTGTTGTTGGTGATCGTTCGGTCGGCTACGATCCGGAGTTAACGGCGGTGCCATTCGGCGTTGTCATGCTGGTCGAGGCGGTCGTCTCTGCCGATCGCCGTTTCGTAACCATGAACATTGATACCTCCATCAACACGCTTGATCGTATCGAGAACATTCCTGTGATCGCAATTGTTCAAGGGCAAACAACGGACTCAGGGCGTCAAGGCCAGTTCATCCAGGCACCAACGACCACCACCACCCGTGTCCAGACCACCGTCACCGTCCCCGATGAGGGCACGGTCCTGCTGGGCGGTCAGCGTCTGGTCACGGAGCGTGAGGTCGAAGTCGGCGTGCCTCTGCTCTCGAAGATGCCGATCATCAACCGCTTCTTCACCAACCGCATCGAGAGCAAGGAAGAGTCCACCCTGCTCATCCTCGTCAAGCCCACCGTCATCATCCAGAGCGAGGAAGAGGACAAGGCCTTCCCGGGTCTGCTCAACCAGCTCCGCTCGGGCCTCTGATCCATCGCCCGATTCGGACAGTCCATCGATCTCTCCTCAACGGCCCGCGGGTTTCCCCGCGGGCCGTTGTCTTTCTCGGACGAGCGTCGAGTCCGCCACCCCGAACCGCTCCCCAAGCCTCATCCCCGCCCCCGGCGGCGCGGAGCGTCGTGCCCGGAGGCCCGGGCCGAGGGGGCGGGCATGCTGGCCGGGGCCGGGCTGTGGACTTTTCGTGAGGTTCACCGGCCCTTGCGGATCGGCTACAGTGGGACCGTTGTCGAACCCTGTCCCGGCCCCCCGCCGGGCTGGAGTCTTCGCAGGCCCCGGATCGGGCCTGTGAGGCTCGGCCTCGTCGGGAGGATTCATCGGAGTTGACGTCCATGCCTGCCAGCGAGTCGCGTCTGAAGGTCAAGCGTGAGGCCAGCATCATCGAGGTGGGCTTCCGCGACCGGAACATCCTCGACGAGGCGAACATTCAGCAGATCGGCGAGGAGATCAAGGCCCTTCTCTCGGCCGAGGCTCAGCCCAAACTGCTGATCAACTTCGCCGACGTTGATCACCTTTCCAGCGCGGCGCTGGGGCAGTTGATCACCATCAACAACCAGATCCGGGCGCTGAAGGGTCAGCTGCGACTGAGCAACATCGATCCGCAGATTTATCAGGTGTTCGTGATCACCAAACTGAACAAGCTTTTCGAGATCCACGACTCGGCCGAGAAGGCCCGCGCGAGCTTCCGATAACGCCCTGGCGGCCCGGCGCGATTGCGGGCCGGTCGCCGCCCGCTCAAGCGGCGCCCGCGTCGAGCCGATCCGCACAGGACGCAGCGTTGATCGTCAGCCTTCCTTTCTCCCTCGGAACTTCGAGCCAGCACGAATGATCGACCGCGGCGAGCTCCACCCCGCCAACACCCGCGCAGACATCGAGGCCTGCGAGCACCGGGTGCTCGGGGCACTCGAGCGAGCGGGGTACTCCGAAGCCGCGCGGTTCGCCGTGCGCCTGTCGCTGGAGGAGGCGCTGGTCAACGCGTTCATGCACGGCCATCGCGGGCTGCCGCCCAGCACGCCGGTGCATGTGCAGTACACCATCGCGCCCGAGGCGGTGCGGATCAGCATCACCGATCAGGGTCCGGGCTTCGATCCGGGGCGCGTGCCGGACCCGACCAGCGAAGAGAACCTGGAACTGCCCAGCGGCCGCGGGCTGATGCTCATGCGGGCGTACATGACCAGCGTGCACCACGAGGACCACGGGCGGACGCTCGTGATGACCTACGACCGCGGGCACGCCGAGCGGGCTCAGGCGGAAGCGTCGTGAGCGCACCGGGCCGGCGTCTGCTCTACATCGCACCCGCGTTTCTTTCGTATCGCCTGCACAAGGTCGTTCGCGGCGTGCAGGTCTTCGACATGCTCTTCATCCGTGACCTGGTGGGCATGGGGATCGACGTGACCGTTCCGGCGGAGATTTCCTGGCGGTCGCAGTTGCGTGAGCGGTTGACGTTGCCCGACGGGCGTCGCCCGCGCTTCCGCTGGACGCCGCCCCTGATCAAGCCGCAGTGGAACGGACTGTTCGCGAACCTGCTCGTTCACGGCCGGTTCGACACGGTGTACCTGGGCAACGGCGTGCGCGGCGCGGTGCCGATGATCGACCTGCTTCGTGCCAGACGGATGGTCGGCCGGCTGGTGATCCAGGCCAACCGCGTGCCGAGGGCGCCGGTCGAGCGTGCCGTGCGCCGTTGGCGCGATGCGAGAATTGTCGCGGTGAGCGAACTGGTCAAGAGTGGATTCTCGCCGGATCTGCGCCCGCGCGTGGAGGTCAAGTACGGGCTGGTCGATGCGCACGACTACACGCCGCGGAGCGACGAGCAGGAGCGGGCACATCTGGCGGCAACGGCGGAGGGACCCGCGGGCGCGGGCGAGGCCCTGACGCACTTCTTCCTCCTTGGGAAACTCGACACCCCGGTCAAGGACGCGCCCGCGGCGATCCGCGCGTTCGCGGCGATGCCCGAGGGTGTTCGCTCGCGCTGCCGGCTGCACCTGGTGGGCTACCCCGACCCGCGCGACGCGGGCGACCTGCCCCCGGGCGCGATCGCGTACCCGTGGATGGACAGTGGCGACATCGCCGGCTTTCTCCGCGGGATGGATGTGCTGCTGGTCACGAGCACGACCGAGACGTTCGGGCAGTCGGCGGTGCAGGCGATGCTCTCGGGCCTGCCGACGATCGCCAATGACCTGCCGACGATGCGCGAGAAGCTCGATCCGCCAGTCGGCGAGGCGACCGATGTGTCGGGAGACGGGACGCCCGAGCAGCGGGCGGGCCTGATCTATCGCACGCACGACGAACTGGTCGCCCACATGTCCGCTCTGGCGACCAATCCCGGCCTCCGCCGGTCGATGGGCCGTGTCGCGCGGACGCGGGCGCTGGAGCGATACGTCTGGGACTCGTCGGCGTTTGCCCGCGAGTACTTCGGCGTGTGCTGAGGCGGCGGCGTGCCCCGCCAGCGTGCCGCACGCTCAGGGCAGGAAGCGGTAATCGTCGGTCTCCAGCACGACACCCACGGGCACGGTCACGAGTTTGACCGAGTAGTCGGCCATGAGCAGTTTCGCCTGCGTGGGCCCGGTGTCACGGTCGGCGCTGTACCAGCGCGTGCCGCGGTCGATCCCCTCGCCGAAGTTGTAGATGGGCCAGGAGGCCATCAGGAACGTCTTGTGTGGCTGCGTGATGAACGGCAGCCTGCCCCCGCCGGGCGGGATCAGCGTCGCCTGCGTCGTGCTGGCGACGGTCTTGTCGTTGAGCGTGTAACTGGACCCGAAGATGCGGTAAATGCTGTCTGTCGCCTGCCACGGCGGCGGCAGGCCCGTGTCGCGCGTGCCCCGATCGGCGGGCGAGCGGAACACCGGCAGCTCGATGTCCGGATCGTCGGTCGTGCGCAGGTCCGGGTACAAGTAGGGGTTCAACGGCTTGTCCGCCGGGTGGATCGTGTCCAGCGCCAGAAACGGCGTCGCCCCGCGTCGACCGCCGTGGACCAGCGCCGAGATGACCTCCGGCCCGCCAGGCAGCGGGAATGGCGCGGTCCGCTGCGGCAGAGCGTTGAAGTCGATGATGTACTGGCTGAGTCCCACGCCGATCTGGCGGAGGTTGCTCGCGCAGACGGTCTGGCGAGCCGAGCGCCGAGCCGCGGCCAGGGCCGGCAGCAGAATACCGACCAGCAGCGCGATGATGGCGATGACCACCAGCAGTTCGATGAGCGTAAAGGCCGTGGTTCTACGAAGGTTCGAACGCATAACCGCTAGAAAAGTAGCCCATTCGAAAGGCCCCGCAACACGCGGGGCTGAAGATTCACAATCCACAAAAGCGGGACGCGGCCGGAAGTCCGTCGGCGCCATGCCGTCACACGACCGGTGAGGAACCGGGCAAACTTCGTTCGGGAGCGGTCAGGCGAGGAGTGCGATGGATTCCGCCCGGAAACGACGCCGCCCGACTCCAACGGAGCCGGGCGGAGTGCGAGTGCCCAGGAGAGGATTTGAACCTCCAAGCCCTTGCGGGCGCTACCACCTCAAGGTAGTGCGTCTGCCAATTTCGCCACCTGGGCCAGATTGTCGGGCCGGGGCGGGAGCCCCGGCGTGGATGGAGAGGTTAGCCGGGCTCCGGGCGAAGGTCGAGTGCTGCTCCCGGACCCGGCGCCCCCGACGCCGGGATCGGCAGCAGGTCCGCCTGCGTCAGCGTCGGGGGCAGGGCGTCCAGGGCCACGGCGTTCGCCAGGTCGAACGGCGCGATCCGCGTCCGGCGGAGGGCCAGCAGGCTCCCGCCCGTGCCCATGGCCACGCCCAGGTCGCGGGCCAGCGAGCGGATGTACACGCCCTTGCCGCTATCGATGCGCAGCACGAGCCGGGGCCAGCGGTACTCGATGATCTCGATCGCGTCGATGCGGACCGGGCGGGGCGGGAGCACGGGCAGGGCCGCGTGCTCGGGCGCGGTGTTGCCCGACTCGTCGGCGGCCCGGGCCGCGTCGCGAGCCAGGTCGTAGGCCCGCTGGCCCTGGACCTTGATCGCGCTGTATGCAGGCGGCCGCTGCATGATCGTGCCGACGAACGCGGGCAGGGCGGCGCGGATGGCGTCGATCGTCGGCGGCGTGAGCACGGCGACTTCCTGCCGCGGCCCCTCGGCGTCGTCGGTGGTCGTGAACGCGGAGAGATCGACGTCGGCGATGTAGGTTTTGCTCCCGAGCATCAGCGCGTCGCACAGGCGCGTGGCCTTGCCCACGAGCACCACCAGCAGGCCGGTCGCCAGCGGGTCGAGCGTGCCGGCGTGGCCGACTTTCACACGCTTGGGCGCGCCGCCCAGCACGAGCCGGCGACGCACCCATCGGCAGACGTCCATCGACGTGCGCTTCAGCGGCTTGTCGATGAGCATGAGCCCCGATGGCGAGGCGGGCGTCTGCGCGTGCGATGATCCGGGAGAGCCGTTCATGGTGTGCCCCCGGTTGGTGTGCCGACGGGCGTCGTCGGTCGTTTCTCCAGCACGAAGATCGCCAGTCGATCTTCCGTCGCGTTGCTGCCCGGGGGCATGAGCACATCGCGCTCGGCCCGATACCCCAGCATCGCGTACGCCTCGCCCTGCGCCCGGCGGGCGACGATGAAGTGGGGGAGGTGCTCGCGGGCGTACTCGAGCGTGCCCCCGCCGGTGCGGACGACGCGGCCGCGGGTCTGGAACACCATGCTGTCCTCGGCGTGCTCGCTGGCGATGCTGTCGCCGGGGGTCCAGCCCGCGGCACGCAGCTCGATCGCGATCGATGACGACAGCGCGCCGGGCACGATCGACGGCGCGATCCACTGGAGCGTCGGCGCGAGCACGAGCACCGCGACGACAAGGGCCGTTGCGTGGGCCTGTACATACAGCCGCGACCGGAGGAACTGCAATGCAAGCGCCAGCCCCGCCAGCGCGGCGCAGGCGCAGAGGATGATCATCGCCGACACGCCCGTGGTGGCCATGGTCATCGTCGGCGCGAAGAACAGCAGCGCCAGCGCCCCGGCGATGAGCCCGACCGCGGGCAGCCCGGCGGTCAGCAGCCAGATCCACGCCCCCGCGTCGGCCCCGCGACGGCCCTGCGCCGCGAAGACCATCCGCGCCGCCAGCAGTGCTGCGGCGGGATACAGCGGCATGGTGTAGTGCGGCAGTTTGGCCATCGACGCCTCGAAGACGATCCACGCGGGGATGAGCCACGCGATGAGGAAGACCTCCGCGCCGCGCGAGGCTCGGCGCGAGCGCACGTTTGCCAGGAGCCGCGCCACGCGTCCCGCGGGAACGTCCGCCCGCGCGCCGGTCCCGGCGTTGCCCATCATCGCCGGCCAGCCGCGGGCCAGGCCGCGTGCGACACCCGCCAGTGCGAGCATGACCCCGGGCCAGAACAGCGCGACGCTGAGCACCAGGTGCGTGCCGGGCGGGGCGAAGTGCCCCTCGCTGCTGCCGCGGATTCCTCGGCCGAAGGACTCGCGCCACGCTTCGCCGAGGTACCACGCCAGCCCGAACTCGCGGTGGATCACGAGCAGCCAGGGCGCGAGGACCGCGCCGAGGATGAGCACGCCGACGATCGGCCGCAGCGCCAGAACCCAGCGCACGCGCCGATGCGCCACGCAGAGCGCGGCGATCGCCAGCAGCGCGATCATGGGCGTGATCGGCCCCTTGGCCAGCACGCTCAGGCCCAGAGCGGCCCAGAACGCGACGGGCCAGAGCCAGCGCTCGCGTGCGGTCGCTGAGCGGGTGATGCGCATCGCGCCCGCGTACACGCGCCAGAGCGCGCCCATGGTGGCGATCGTTGTCAGCAGGAGCAGTTGGTCGGAGCGTGCCTGGTGCGCGTCCCAGACGATCATCGGCGCGATGCACAGGAATGCCGCGGCGAGCACCGCCGCGCGTGCGTCGAACATGCGCCGCCCGACCATCCACGTCAGCAGCACGCTCAGGCTCGCGGCGAGCACCGACGGCACGCGGTACATCCACATCGCGTCCCGGCTGGCGTTGCCGCCGGTGAGCACGTACGCGCTGGCCGATTGGAGCCAATAGGTCAGTGGGGGCTTGTTCAGCCTGGGTGTGTTGGCGTACATCGGGATCGCCAGCCCGCCCGCGTGAAGGCCGACGGGCCTGCCGGGTGTGCTCGCGGTACCCGGCTCGCGTCGGAGGTCGCGCTCGGCCCGCGGCAACGTGACCGACTCGAGCATCTGGCGCGAGGCCTGGGCGAATCGGCACTCATCGCGATCCACCGGCGGCACCGACCACAGCCCGGGAAGATACACTGCCACGCACAGCAGCGCGAGCGTCGCCGCCGCCTTCCACGACGACGCCCACGCACGCCACCGCCCGCCCGTTGCGGGCGCGGGCGAGCCCGACGACGACGCGTCGGGGTGCTGCTCGGGGCTTATGTCGGCGGGGGGCATCACGAGCGGGAACTCTACCACGACACGGCCACCGACCATGCCGACGCTCCCGATCGACCCGACGCCCAGGTCCTGGCTGTCGGCCAACCTTTGGTGGCTCTCGCTGGTGGTCGGTTTCGTGCTTGTGCTGGTGCTCAACCCCTTCGACGCGGGCGTGGCGCACGCCACTTCCGCGGACAGCCTGCCGGGCGATGTTCGGCGTGAACTGCACGCATGGCAGCAGTACGGCCAGGGCACCGCGACGGTGATGCTCTGTCTGGTCGTGTGGCTTATGGACCCGCGCAACCGCCCGCGGCTGTTCGACTACGGACTGGCCATCGTCATCACCGGACTCGTCGTCACGCTGCTCAAGGGTCTCATCGGCAGGCCCCGCCCGAAGTACAACGACCCCGAGACCTTCCTCGGCCCGCTGGGGATGTACCCGGTCACGCCCGGATCGCGGACCGAGCCGTTCCTGGCCCACGCGTGGGATATCTCCAAGCCCATCAGTTCCGACCTCTGGTCCATGCCCTCGAGCCATACGGCCTTCGCCGTGCTCATGAGCGTGTTCATCGTGTGGCTGTACCCTCGGCTGGCGATCCCCGCGGTGTTTCTCGCGTGCGTTGTCGCGTTTGCGCGCATGCTCTTTGATGCACACTGGATGACCGACGTGATCGCCGGCGGCGCGATCGCGATCAGCGTGGGTTCGCTGATCATGGGCGGGCGGTGGATTTCTCGCCGACTCGAATCTCGGTACGCAAGGGGGGCTTCTCGTGCTGGCTGATCATGTTGTTCTTCTCGACACGCTCCTGAGCCGGGCGGCGCACGCGGTGGGGCTGGACCGTGCGGCGGGACTCTCGCGCACGCTTGCGGACCTGTGCGCCCGCGCGGGCGAAGCGCCCGTCAGTTCCGATCGTGATCGCGCCTGCGAGACGATCGCGGGGCTGGGCAACGAGGACCTTGGCGCGGTGCTGCGGTTCGTGGCCTCCCGGTTTCACCTGTTGAATCAGGCCGAGCAGGTGAACATCATCTCGGTCAATCGCGAGCGCATCGCGCAGGCGACGCCCGAGCGTCCGCGGGCCGAGTCGCTCGACGAGGCGATGCTCCGCCTGCGTGCCCGGGGCCTGGACGCGGCGGGTGTCTCGAAGCTGCTCTCGGGCCTGGACGTGCAGCCCACGCTCACCGCGCACCCGACCGAGGCCAAACGCCGAAGCGTGCTGGACAATCTCATCCGCATCGCTCACGCGCTGCCCGCGGACGCTCCGGGCAGCACAAGCACGACCAGCACCGGCTGGCAGGGCGGGGGCGACGCCGCCCATGCCGAACTCAGGCTCGAAGGGCTCGTCGAACTGCTGCTGGCCACCGACGACGTGCGGCCGCGACGGCTGGAGGTCATCGACGAGGTCCGCAACGGGCTGTTCTTCCTGCGCGGCTCCATCTGGGCCGTGGTGCCCAGGCTCGTGCGCGAACTGGCCCGCGCCTCGCGCCAGGCCTTCGGCCAGGACGCGCCCAGTGCGCACGGTCTGCCCGCCATCATCCGCTACCGCACATGGATCGGCGGCGACCGCGACGGCAATCCGCGCGTCACGCACGAGGTCACGCGCCAGACCCTCGCGCTGCTCCGCTCGGCCGCCGGCGACCTGTGGGACCGCGAACTCGCCGACGTGCAGCAGGAGCTCACGCTCAGCACGCGCCGCGTGAACATTCCCGAGTGGTTTGTGCGCAGCGTGCAACAGAGCGACGCGCACACCACGGGGCACGACCCAGCGTGGCTCGAGCAGCGTCAGCACGAGCCGGTGCGCGTGCGCCTGGCGCAGATGCGCCACCGCGTCCGCGCCGACGACAGTTACAGTGGTTCGGCTCTGCTTGCGGACCTGCTGGACATCCATCGCGCCGTGACGCAGGCCGGGCTGGTCCGCGCCGCCGACGGCCGGCTGGCCGACGCGATCATCCGCGCTCGCGTCTTCGGGCTGCACCTGGCGACGCTGGACATCCGCCAGCACAGCCGTGTGCACGAGACCGCGGTCGCGGAACTGCTCCGCATCGCCGGCGTGTGCGAGGACTACTCGGCCTTGAGCGAGCCGGCGCGCGTGGAAGTGCTGCGCCGGGAACTGGCGCAGCCCAGGCCGCTTCGGCCGGTTGATGCGCCGCTCTCGCCCGACACCGCCGAGCTTCTTGCGACGCTCCGCGTTGTTCGCGAGGCGATCACGCAGGATCGGCGACGCGTGCGGTCGTTCGTGATCAGCATGACCCACGGCATCAGCGACATGCTCGAGGTGCTGCTGCTGATGAAGGAGTCCGGCCTCTCGCGCGTCGAGCGTTTCGCCGAGGCTTCGCCCAGGATCATCAGCTCGCTGCACATCGTGCCGTTGCTCGAGACCGTCGACGATCTTTCCCGCGGCCCGGCGCTGCTGGGCGAGTTGCTCGACGAGCCTCTGTACCGCTCGCACCTGGAGGGCCTCGTCGGCGCGAGCATCGCGGGTATGCCCGAGGACCCCTCGCGCCCGACGCAGCCGGTGCAGGAGGTCATGCTGGGTTACAGCGACTCGAACAAAGACGGCGGGTTCTTCATGGCGAACCTGTCCCTCGAACGCGCCCAGCGCGACATCGCCCAGGCCGTCACCAGCAGGGGCATCGCGCTGCGTTTCTTTCACGGCCGGGGCGGGACGATCGGTCGCGGCGGCGGGCGCGCGGGGCGCGCG
>VYLX01000194.1_pt1 | contig 11467 bp, 8 predicted proteins | sample 5114181 | NCBI WGS metagenome assembly VYLX01 (sample SAMN12291812, study PRJNA351875) | freshwater metagenome | isolation source: freshwater lake | place: USA: Michigan, Sherman Lake | collected 2011-08-08
CCCGACCCCGTGACCCGCACGCCGAACGGACTGCTCAGTACTCCTCGCCCAGCACCGCCTTCTCAGGACCCGCCCCGATGCCGATGATCGAGACCATCAACCTGACCAAGAAGTACGCCGACCTGGTCGCGCTGGACAATCTGAACCTGACCATCAACGCGGGCGACTGCTTCGGGTTCATCGGTCCGAACGGCGCGGGAAAGACCACCACCATCAAGATCCTTGCGACGCTCCTGAAGCCCTCCAGCGGGCAGGCGATGATCGACGGCCTGACCGTGGGCTATCAGAACCGCCAGATTCGCCCGCTGATCGGCTACGTGCCCGACTTCATGGGCGCGTATCAGGACATGGTCGTCACGGAGTATCTGGAGTTCTTCGCCGCCTGCTACAACATCCACGGCAAGGCCCGCAAAAAGGTTGTTCAGGACGTGCTCGACCTGACCGACCTGAACTACAAGGCCAGCGCCGAAGTCAACAGTCTCTCCCGAGGCATGCAGCAGCGGCTGAGCATCGCCCGCGTGCTCCTGCACGACCCCAAAGTCCTGCTCATGGACGAGCCCGCCAGCGGGCTTGACCCCCGCGCCCGCATCGAGATGCGCGAGTTGCTCAAGGAACTCAAGCGCATGGGCAAGACCATCATCATCTCCTCGCACATCCTGCCCGAACTGGCCGAGCTCTGCAACGTCGTGGGCATCATCGAGCGTGGGCAACTGCTCTACAACGGCACCGTCGCGGAGGCCATCCGCCGGGCGCGGGTGGGCCATGTTGTGCACGTCGCCGTCAGCGCCCGCACGGCGGAGGCCGCCGAGGCCCTGAGCAAGATGCCCGGCGTGAGCAAGGTCACGATCGCCGACGGCGAAGGCCCGACCATCGCCGGCCAGCCGACGCCGTTGATCCACCTGGCCTTCGAGCCGACGAGCCGATTCGACGCGACGGACATCCCCAACGTGCTGGTCAACCAGGGCTTCCGGATGACGCAGTTCTCCGAGGAAGCCGTCAACCTCGAAACCGCTTTCATGCGTTTGACCAAGGGCGTGGTGCAGTAGCACGCGGCTTGGTTTACCACGATCGGCCCGGCGTAGAAACGCAGGCTTTGTTCGCGTTCGCGGTTCGGCCGCTCAGCCGCGTCGCGACCGGTACTCGCCGATCAGGCCGCTCGTGCTGCTGTCGTGACCGGTGGGCGACGGGGTCGCGCCCGGACGCAGTTCCGGCAGAATCGCCTTGGCCAACTGCTTGCCGAGTTCGACGCCCCACTGGTCGTAACTGTTGATGTTCCAGATCACGCCCTGCGCAAAGATCTTGTGCTCGTACATCGCCACCATCGCCCCGAGCATCCGTGGCGTGAGTTGATCCACAAGGATCGAGTTTGTCGGGCGGTTGCCCTCGAAGACCTTGTTCGGCAGCAGCCGCTCGAGCACTTCGCCGCTCATTCCCAACTTGACCAGTTCCTCCCGAACCTGCGCCGGAGTCTTGCCGAGGGCCAGTGCCTCGGTCTGGGCCAGGAAGTTCGAGATGAGAATGTCGTGGTGGTCGGCGATCGGGTTGTGCGGGCGTGCCGCGGCGATGAAGTCGCACGGGATCAGCCTCGTGCCCTGATGGATCAACTGGTAGAACGCGTGCTGGCCATTGGTCCCGGGCTCGCCCCAGATGATCGGCCCGGTGGAGTAGTCCACACGCTTGCCGTCGCGGCGGACGAACTTGCCGTTGCTCTCCATGTCGCCCTGCTGGAAGTACGCCGCGAAGCGGTGCAGGTACTGGTCATACGGGAGTATCGCCTGGCTCTCGGCCCCGTGAAAGTTCGCGTACCACACGCCCAGCAGCGCCAGCGTCAGCGGCAGATTCGCCTCCGGCGCGGCGGTGACGAAGTGGCGGTCCATGTCGTGCGCCCCGGTGAGCATCGCCTCGAAGTTCTCCGGCCCGATGCTCAGGACGATGCTCAGCCCGATCGCCGACCAGAGCGAGTACCGCCCGCCGACCCAGTCCCAGAAGGCGAACATGTTGGCCGGGTCGATGCCGAAGGCCGTGACCTCTTTTGTGTTGGTCGACAGCGCGACAAAGTGCTTTGCGACGTGGGCCTTGTCGGTGGCGGTCCGCAGGAACCAGTCCCGCGCCGCCGTGGCGTTGGCGATGGTTTCCTGCGTCGTGAAGGTCTTGCTGGCGATGATGAACAGCGTCGTTTCGGGGCGGACCTTGCGGAGCACCTCGGCCAGGTGCGTCGGATCGATGTTGCTCACAAAGTGCATGTTCAGGTCGCGTTTGGAGAACGGCTTGAGCGCCTCGGTGACCATCACCGGCCCAAGATCGCTGCCGCCGATGCCGATGTTCACCACGTCGGTGATCGCCGCGCCGGTGAATCCCTTCCACGCGCCGCTCCGCACGCGTGTGGCGAACTGGGCCATCTGGGTGCGAACCGCCAGCACATCGGGCACCACATCGCGGCCATCGACAAGGATCGGCGAGTGGCCGCTCGGCACACGCAACGCCGTGTGCAGCACCGCGCGATCCTCGGTGAAGTTGATCTTCTCGCCGGCGAACATCCGCCGCGCCATGTCGCTCACACCCTGCTGGGCCGCGAGGTTCCGCAGCAGCGTCATCGTCGTCTGCGTGATGCGGTTCTTGGAGTAGTCCAGCAGCAGCCGCTGCCCTCCGGTCTCGTACCGCAGCGTGAACTGATCGAAGCGGGTCTGCCCGGGCCTGGCCGCTTTGTCCGAAGCGAAGAGGTCGCGCAGGTGCGTCCCCGCCGTCTCCTTCGCGTGCGACGCCAGGGCGCTCCACGCGGGTGAGGTTGTCAGGGGCGTCGACGCGGCACTGTTGGCGCTGGAATCGGTGGTGGTGCTCATGGTCGGCAGGGTATCGCCCGCGCGACAGACCCCGCAAGCGTTCAGACGATCGGTGGCGGACGTCCGCGTTGCGCCCCGATTCTGCCGACCCGTCGCTTCTACACTTTCGCCATGACCACCTCTCACGCCGGCGGGCTGGACTACAAGGCCTCGGGCGTCGACATCGCCGAGGCCGACGCCGCGAAGGAAGAAATGGCCCGCGAAATGGATCGCGGCGACCCCCGCGTGCTCAACCGCGTCGGCGCGTTCGCCTCGCTCGTCGATGGCCGATTCGCCCTGCCCATCGGCGGCCTGCCCGCCATGAGCGAGCCCGTATTGGTCATGAAGATCGAGGAGCCCGGCAGCAAGCAGCTCCTCGCCCTGGACCGTGCCCACGAGCCCGGACGCTGCGAGGCACTCGCCCAGGACCTCATCCACCACCTCATCAACGACATCGCCGTCATGGGCGCTCGCCCCGTCGCGGTGCTCGACTCGATCGTTTGCGGCAAACTTCAGAAGGACACCGTCGTGCGCCTGGTCAGAGCCATGGCCGCCGCGTGCAGGGCGCACGGATGCTCGCTCGTGGGCGGCGAGACCAGCGAACAGCCCGGGGTGCTGCCCGTCGGACGCTATGTCCTCAACGCCGCGGTCACAGGCGTGGTCGACCGTCCCGCAATCATCGATGGCTCGCGCATCGCCCGCGGCGACCGCCTTGTGCTCGTCGCCAGCAACGGCCCGCACACCAACGGCTACACGATGATCCGCCGGCTGCTGGACTTGAACCCCGCGCTGGCCCAGCGCCCCGTCGGTGCCGGCACGTTCATTGACGCCGTGCTTGCTCCCCACACCAGTTACCTGCACGCCATCACCGGCGCGATCGCGGCCTGTGGAAACGCCGCCAGCACCCCGGGGCTCACAGGCCTTGCCCACATCACCGGCGACGGCATCGCCGGGAACCTCGGCCGAATTGTCCCGCCCGCGTTCGCAGCGATCGTCGATCTTTCGACCATCCGCGCCCCCGCGTTGCCGCCGATCTTCGATGTCATCCGCAACGAGGCGAACGCGACCGACGCCGCGATGCTCCAGGCCTTCAACTGCGGCGTCGGGCTTGTCGCGGTCGTTCGCCCCGCACACGCAGACGCCTGCGTGCGGGCGTTCACGCAGGCCGGTCACGCCGCGTGGATCGGCGGAGAGGTGCAGCCGCGCGACGCCGCGGCAACTCTCGGCGTGCGCATGGGCGATGGCGAGGTGGTTTACAGCGGAGGTGTCGCGTGGTAAAGCGTCGATCAACGTCCGGCGCCTCGGCGACCTCGGCCGGCGCGCCCGGCTCGGCTCCGGGCGCAGCGAACGTTCCCGCACGCTGGACCATCGCCGCGCTCTCGCGCCGCGTGATGCAGGACGACTTCGCACCGTTCGCCTGCCTGACGTGCTACGACGCAACGACCGCGCGGTGGCTGTCTCGCGGCGGGGTCGAGGTGCTGCTGGTCGGCGACACCGCCAGCGAAATGACGCTCGGATTCGACCGCACGATCGACATCTCGCTCGACGTGCTGCTCGCCCTGACCGCCGGCGTCCGCCGGGGTGTTGATGCGGCGCTCCAGTCCGTCGGCGGCGTGCACCCGCTGCCCCTGGTCATGGGCGATATGCCCTTCATGTCCTATCACACCAGCGACGACGACGCGGTCCGTAACGCGGCGAGGTTCCTTGTCGAGGGCCATGCCGACATCGTCAAACTCGAGGCCGACGAGACCTTCGCGCCAGTGGTCCGCAAGATGGTCCGCGCTGGGATCCCGGTCTGTGCGCACGTCGGCAGCAGGCCGCAGCGCGTCGCCCTCAGCGGCGGGTATCGCTCGGCCGGGCGCACACGCAAGGATCAGGCCCAGATCGTCCGCGACGCCAACGCCCTTCAGGACGCCGGCGCGAGCATGCTGCTGGTCGAAGCCGTGCCCGAGGAAACGACCCGCAAACTCCTCAAGGCCACAAGCGTGCCGGTCATCGGCATCGGCGCGGGCCCTGCGTGTCACGGGCAGGTGCTGGTGCTTCAGGATCTCCTGGGCCTGAGCGATCGACCGCCGACGTTCGCCCGGCCCGCGGCGGATGTCGGCCAGGTGCTCATCGCCGCGGCGCGGACGTGGCGCGAGCGCGTCGCCACCCGCGGCGTCGGGCCCAGCCCATACACGATGCGAGGCTGAGGCGTCGGGCGTAGCATTCTGCATGGTTCCGCTGTGCGCGATGATGCTTGTTGTGCTGGCCGTGACGCAGGATCCGGTCACGCCGGCCCAGCCCGCGCCGAGCACAACGTCAGCGCCCACGCCTGCTCCTGCTCCCGCCCCATCCGACGGCCCCGTCCTGCCCGCGGCGAGCGACCCCTCGATGCCGAAGTTCAAGGAGTTCCGCCCGGCGGACCTGCGCTTGGACCCGCGGCGTGACGATCCGCGTATGCCGACGTTCTCGCGTCGACTGACGACGATCCGAGATCTGCGGCAGGTCGACCCGACGATCGCCGATGTCGGGCCGCTGAACGTCTCGCTTCGCGACATGCCGCCGGACCTGCGCGAGCCCAATGACTTCCGCGGCGTGTTCCAGTTGCCCACCGATGAGCCCTCGCGCTACGCCGGGTACTTTGCGCGCGTCCGCGGCGGGGTCTGGGCCGTGTTCCCGCGCTCGGTCTATCAGCGCACCGAAGAGGGAATCATCCCCACCGTGCCCGCGAACACGACGTTCTTCCTGGGCGGCGTGCCGATGGATCCGATGCGCATGATCGACGACAACCCACCATCGCGCGATGCGCTCACGCTCGCCGTGCCTCCGGGCTCGGCCGAGTCGGCGCGGCTTGCCCCGGGCGTCGGCGATGGAACCGATCAGGCCGGACGCATCGGCCCGGTCGAGGGCCGCGTGAGCACGCGGATCGAGACCCGTCACCGCGGCCCCGATGCGTCATGGTGGCGACAGACGGTGGACACAACCGTCAGCGCTCACGCCGCACGCGACAACCGAGCCGCCGAGCATCGCGTGAGCGTCGATCGCCTTGTACACGATGAGGCCTATCGCGCGGCACGTCTGGCAACACTGCTCCGCGACGCCGCCCGGAGCCCCGGCCCAACCGCCCCGGCGACCTTGCCCCTGGCCGAGCCGGGCGTCGTACGCTAAAGCCGGATGGCCCCGTCTGATTCCGAGGATGACACCACGACCCAGCCGCCGACCGAAGGCCAGGTGTCGCCGCTGCGCTTGGTGGGCGATGAGGCCGACGGCCAAGCCGACGCGTCCGGACCGTCCAAACCCGGATCCAAGCGGGGACCAAAATCGACCGCGGCCCCAAGCCCCGCCAGCGACCCGCGCGACACGCCGGCGATGCGTCAGTACGCACGCTTCAAGAAGCTCCACCCCGGGTGCGTGCTGCTGTTTCGCATCGGCGACTTCTACGAGATGTTCGACGACGACGCGGTCAACGTCTCCCGCGCCATCGGCCTGACACTCACCCAGCGCACCGCCGGCATCCCGATGGCCGGCATGCCATTCCATCAACTCGACACGTACCTGCGCAAGCTCCTGGCTGCGGGCTTCCGTGTCGCGGTCTGCGAGCAGGTGGGGGAAGCCCCGGCCAAACCCGCCGGCGCGGGAAAGGGCATCATCGAACGCGGCGTGACCCGCGTGCTCACTCCCGGGACGCTCATCGACGAGTCGCTCCTGACCGACGAGCAGCGCAGCACGCTCGCCTGCGTGTGCTTCTGCGGCTCGCCTGCGCCGGGGCTGCCCGATCGCGTTGCGCTCGCGCTGGCCGACCTGAGCACGGGCGATCTGCGCGTGGTCTGGAGCGACGCGATCCGTCTGGGCGATGACCTTCAGGCCCACAGCGCCAGCGAGGTGCTTTACGCCGAGACCATCGACCGTCAGCCACCGCCAAGGCTCGCGGGCGTGCTCAAGGCCGCGGGTGTTTCCGGCACGCCCCAGCCCCAGTGGCACTTCCGCATCAGCGACGCGGTCGAGGCGATCAAGGAGCAGTTCGGCGTTTCCACCCTCGCGGGCTTCGGCCTGGCCACTGATGACGAGCAGTGGCTCTGCGCCCCCGTCGGTGCGATCATCCGTTACCTCCGCGCCACGCAAGCCCCCGACGGCTCGCCCCTTCGCCAGGCCCTTCGCCACCTGCGCCCGCCCCGCAAACTCGAGCGGCACACCGCGATGGTGATCGATGCCTCCGCGCTGCGGGCGTTGGAGATCGACCGGACCATCCGCGGCCCCGCCGCGGGTACCGACGGCGCGATCGCTGGCGAGGGTTCGCTGCTCGGGATCTTCTCGGGTCGCGGCGTCGTCGCGGGCGCGGCACGCGGCGCGTGCCGAACACCCATGGGCAAGCGTCTGCTCCGCGACTGGCTCAGCCGCCCGCTGGCGAGCATCGATCTGATCAACCAGCGTCAGGCCCGTGTCGCGACGCTCGTTGACGACCGCCGAACCGCGCAGGATCTTGGCGAACTGCTCCGCGGCGTGCAGGACGTCCAGCGCATCGGCGCACGCGTCGCGCTGCTGCGGTGTTCGCCGCGAGACCTCGTCGCCCTGGCGCGAAGCACCGCGCAGGCGCGAGCCCTGGTCGACCTCGTTCGCGCCGCACCCGCCTTCGCCGATATCGCCGGCGAACTCGGCCTGATTCAGCAGACCCTCGATCGCGTCAGCGGCAAGATTTTGCTCTGGTGCGTCGATGACCCGCCCTCGCACCTGCGCGAGGGCGGTCTGATCCGCCCCGGCGTCGACGCCGCGCTCGACGAACTCATCCGCCTGAAGGATCACTCCGCCCAGTGGCTCAGCGACTATCAGGCCCGTCTCCTCGCGGAGCACCCGATCCCCACGCTCAAGGTCGGCTACAACCGCATTTTCGGGTACTACATCGAGGTCGGCAAGGCCCACAGCGCCAAGGTTCCCGCAAGTTTCTCGCGCCGCCAGACTCTCACCGGCGCGGAGCGATACATCACGCCCGAACTCAAGGACTTCGAGGACAAGGTCACGCAGGCCACCGCACGCAGCCTCCAGCGCGAGGGGGAACTCTTTAATGAACTCGTCGACCTCGCCGCCGGCGCGCTCCGGCAGATCCAGTCCTTCGGCGACATCGTCGCGGAACTCGACTCGACGCTCTGCCTTGCGGACAAGGCCGCCCACCGCGGATGGGTACGTCCCGCGATCGTTCGCGAGCCTGTGCTGGACATCATCGCGGGCCGCCATCCCGTGCTCGACGAACTGCTCGAGCAGGGCGGCGCGCACGAGCAGACACGCTTCGTGCCCAACGATTGCCGGCTCGGCGTCAGCGATGAGCCCGCTACGCTCGCGCTGATCACAGGCCCGAACATGGCCGGCAAGAGCACCTACATCCGCCAGACCGCGCTCATCACGCTCCTGGCGCACGTCGGCTCGTTTGTTCCCGCCGAGCGCGCGACGATCGGTCTGGTCGATCGACTCTTCACTCGCATCGGCGCCGATGACGCGCTCTTTGCCGGGCAGTCGACGTTCATGGTCGAGATGACCGAGACCGCGGGCATCCTGCACCACGCCACGCCCGCGTCGCTGGTGGTGCTGGATGAGATCGGCCGGGGCACCAGCACGCTCGATGGTCTTTCGCTGGCCTGGGCGATCGCCGAGAGCCTCGCCGTGCTTCCGGCCCGCGAACATGCCGATGCCCCTGCACCAGGCCCGCGCACGCTCTTTGCCACGCACTACCACGAACTCACGCGTCTGTCGGAACTGCTCCCGGGACGGGTGACGAACCTGCAGGTCAGCGTGCGCGAGTTCAGCGATCAACTGGTCTTCCTGCACCGCATCCTGCCCGGGCACGCCGACCGGTCCTACGGCATCCATGTCGCGCGCCTTGCCGGAATCCCGCCGACGACCGTCGCCCGCGCTCGCGAGGTGCTCGAGAGCCTCAGCGTCGAGCACGCCGACGCCACGCTGGGCAATGCCGGTTCCCGCTCCGTTGCGACGCGCTCGGCGGACGTTCCGGGCCCGATGCCCGCCGGCCAGTTGGGCCTGTTCACGGAGTATGTCGACCATCCCGTGGTCTCGCAGTTGCGGGAACTGAAGTTAGACACGCTCTCGCCCATGCAGGCCTTCGAGCTTCTTCGCGTCATGGCCGCCCGCGTCAAAGAGCCTTGAGCGAGCGGTCCGGCCCGCGGGCCCTACGCTCATGCGTGCTCGGGCGATTGTCGCTTGCCAACAAGTGTCTCCTGCTCTTCGGTGCCGCGCTGGTGCTGATCATCGTCGCTGCGCTCGCGTTGCCCTGGTGGATGATGAACGCGGGCGTGGACCGGGCCGAGCTCCAACTGGCGCGTCGCCTCGCGGAAAACTGGGTCGATGCCGCCCGCCGAGCCGCCGCCGACAACGTCCCGCCCGAGACCTCACGCAGCGCCGACGAGGAACTGCTCGTCCTCCGCGCGGGCCTGCGCCTCTTTGATGGCGCTGCCAACCAGTCCACGCTGCGCGTGCTGGACCAGTCGCAGATCGCCGAGGTTCGCGCCCGCGACGCGTTCGTCGCCCCCGCGTGGGGTGCGCTGGGCGAGCGTACCGCCGGCGTCGATGCTCCCCCGTCGCGGGACGTTTACACCGCCACTACCTGGCGGATCTCGGTCCGCGAGTATCGCGTCGCCATTCCCGTCCGCGCCTTCCGCGCTCCGCCCCCGCCATCGCGCGAGGGCGATGTTCCCGCCAACCCTGTGCCGACGGACGCGATCGACCCCAATGCCGACGACCCGACGATCGCCGGCCTTGTCGTGCTGGAGCGCACGAGCCCGGAAGCCGCGGGTCAGGTCTGGGCCAACACCGCCTCGGGCGCGTCGGCGGGCCTTGGTGCGCTGGCCCTCGCGCTGCTGGTGTTCTACTTCATCACCAGCCGGATCATTCTGCAGCCTGTTCGCGAACTGCGATCAACCGCCGAGCAGGTCCGCGAGGGAAACCTGCGCATCCGATCGGAGATCCACACGCGCGACGAGTTCGAGGATCTGGCCGACGCATTCAACGAGATGCTGGGCGAAGTCCAACTCCAGCAGGAGCGTCTGCGCTCGCTGAATGCGACGCTCGACGACAAGGTGAACCAGCTGCACGAGCGGAACCTGGCGCTGTACGAGGCCGCGAAACTCAAGGGCGAGTTCCTCGCGAACGTCACGCACGAATTGCGGACCCCGCTCAACTCGATCCTCGGCTTCGCCGAACTCCTCGACGAACTCGTCCAGCGCGACGCCGACGCCATGGGCCCCGCCGCCGCCGACGACGTCCGCATCAACAAGCGCCGGCGGTATGTCGAGAACATCATCAGTTCGGGGCGTTCTCTGCTGGAGCTCATCAACGGCCTGCTGGAAATGGCAAAGGTCGAGGCCGGCAAGATGGAGCTCAATGTCCAGCGCCTCGACGTCCGCGGCGCGTGCGAGAACCTCGCGGCCTTGGTCAAGCCCATGGCCGACAAGCGCCGCGTGGAGCTTCGGGTCGAGCTCGTCGGCGACCTGCCGATGATCTACACGGACCCGCGCAAACTCCAGCAGATCGTCTTCAACCTCCTCAGCAACGCGATCAAGTTCACCGCCGACGCCGCCGAGGCAGAGCGCGAGCACGCCGTGCTCCGCGGCGTAGAGCCCGACGCGATCACCTCTGAGTCCGGCTCCGAGCCGCTCCCGGCCGAGCGCGCCGCCGTGGTCACGCTCCGCGCCGATCACCTCATCCCTCGGAGCGCCGACCCCGCGCCGGGCGAGGAGTTCGTCCGCATCAGCGTGCTCGACACGGGCCCGGGCATCAGCGCCGAGGACCAGAAGCGAATCTTCGAGAAGTTCACGCAACTCAACACGGGCTATGAGCGCAAACAATCCGGCACGGGCCTTGGCCTGGCGATCGTCCGCGAACTGACGACCATGCTTCAGGGCGAGGTGCAGGTCCACTCGGAACTGGGGCGGGGTTCGATGTTCAGCATCATCCTTCCCGTCCGCCTCGACCCCGCGCGCAGCCTCATCGCCGCTCGCGTGGATCCCGCCGCCGACACCAGCGCGGGCCTCTCGCCCAACGCGGCCGGTTCAGCGTGAACGCCCCGCAGCTTTGCCGCCGCCCCGAACGCTCACGGCCACGGCGTCGCGATGATGCCGCAACTCCGCGATTCCCAACGTCGCGTGGTCCAGTTCCACCGCCACGACATCGATGCGCCTCGGCATGTGGTGCCAACGATTCCGCCGAACAAGGTGCGTCATGATCCCGCGGAGCGTCGATCGCTTGTCCTGATTGATCTGCGCCTCTGGCGGCCGCTGTTCGGGCCGCTCGCTGGCCGGGCGAACGCGAGCCTTGACCTCGACAAGCACGATCGTCCGGCCGTCGGGGTCGCGCGCGAGCAGATCCGCCTCGCCCATCGGCACACGCAGGTTCCGCCCCAGAATCCTGTATCCCCGCCTGCGAAGTTCCCCCGCAACCAGCCGCTCGGCATGCCGGCCCGTCAGCGTCGTTGCCGGCAGACGCGGGTGCAGCCACCGGTCCAGACCGCGACGCAATCGCCACCAGATTCGCCGAACCGCCATCACTCCCGCACCTCCGCACTCACGTACTCAGGGCCTGCCCGCTCCGCCCGGCACGCCCGGCCCCGTCGGCCCCGTCGGCCCCGGGCGTGCCGGGCGGAGCGGGCAGGCCCTGAGTACGTG
>VYLX01000195.1_pt1 | contig 11392 bp, 9 predicted proteins | sample 5114181 | NCBI WGS metagenome assembly VYLX01 (sample SAMN12291812, study PRJNA351875) | freshwater metagenome | isolation source: freshwater lake | place: USA: Michigan, Sherman Lake | collected 2011-08-08
CCCCACCAGCCTCTCACCCCCCGCCAGCCTCACACCCCCCGCCGGCCACTCGCCCGCCGACTGGCTGCGCCCCGCCGATGACCTTGCCAACTGGGCCCCGATCGCGGTCGAGGGCTTCGACTTCTGCGCATCGGAGCGCGGCGCCGTTCGTCGGCTGATCGACGTCGTCCGCGCGATGGTGCCCGCCGCGACGCACAACCCGCGTGCCCTCTCGGCCATCTCTCGCCTGCTCCTGGGCCTCGAGCGTCTGCCCTATTCCACTCCCGGCGTGTCGGTCAGGCTGACGGTCATCCAGCGCCCGACGACCTCGCCCGGCGAGGACACCCGTCGAACTCCCATGCCGATCTCCGAGAGTTGCCAGCAGATCCTCCGCGTTCACCTCGCCGCACGGCAGTTCGTCCTCACGCACATCGTCAGGCCCTCGGCCCCCGCGGCCACTGAGCACCAGGCCGACGCCAGCCTGCCCCCGGTCGGCGAGGCCCGCATCATCGCCACGCCCAAACTGATCGTGAGCGTGCCCATCTCCAGCGACACGCGATGGACAACGCCCCCCGCGTCGTGCGCGCAGTGGGGGGGCGGGCGGTGGGAGAGCATCGACCGCTTTACCGAGCGCCTCGCCTGGGTCTGGCACCGCTCGCATTGCACCATGGACATCGTCGACGATCAAGAGTCCGTCGCGAGTGGCGTCAACTGGGACATCGACCGCGACCAGGCCCAGCACGATCCGTGGATCCGCGCCTTCGGCCACGACAACGCCCTCTGGATGCACGACCGCATCGCCCAGCCGGGTTCCCGGCGCTCCGCCGCGGGGCGAGAGAACGACGGCGGGGGCCGCGACGACGGCCAGCCAAAGCGCGAGGACTCCCCCGAATCGCCGCCCAGCCCGGACTGATGCGCGTGGGTCTATCCTGTCGCTCCGAACCCCTTCTTTGGAGGCGACATCGATGATCCCGACGTTCACGCCCGCCAGCGACTATGTCCCCGCCCAGATCGACGCGCTGAACTGGGACGCCCTCGCCCCGCTCTTCAAGGGGCTGATCGATCGCGAGCTGCACTGCGCCAAGTGCCTCGAACGCCTGATCATCGACCGCAGCGAACTCGACGCGGCCATCGCCGAGGCGTACACCACGCTGTACGTCACCATGACCTGCCACACCGAGGACCAGGAGGTCAAGAAGAAGTACATCGCGTTCGTCGAGACCATCGAGCCCCGCTGGAAGGAAGCCAGTTTCGAACTGGACAAGCGCATCATCGCCAGCCCGTTCGTCAAGGACCTCAATCAGGACCGCTACCGCGTGCTGCTGCGCGACATGAAGTCCGCGGTCGAACTCTTCCGCGCCGAGAACCTGCCGCTCGAAGCCGAGCACACCAAGCTCCAGCAGAAGTACCAGGAACTCAGCGGCGCGATGATGGTCAGTTTCCGGGGCCAGGAGCGCACGCTTCAGCAGATGGGCGTGTTCCAGGAGGACACCGACCGCGCCACGCGCGAGGAGGCCTGGCGCCTCGTCGCCGCGCGACGGCTCAAGGACCGGGCCGAGGGAGACGCGATCTTCGACAAACTGCTGGACCTGCGCCAGCGCATCGCCCGCAACGCCGGCTGCGCGGGGTACCGCGACTTCGCCTTCCGCCAGCGCCGCCGGTATGACTACACCGTCGACGACTGCAACCGCTTTGCGCAGGGCGTCGAGCAGCACATCGTTCCCGTGCTCCGCCGCCTCAACCGCGAACGCGCCAAGGCCCTGGGGCTCCAGACCCTCCGCCCGTGGGATCTTGCCGTGGATATCAAGGGCCGCGCTCCGCTTCGGCCGTTCGCCACCTGCGACGAGATGGTCGAGCGCACCAGCCGCCTGTTCCATCGCATGGACCCGGGCCTGGGCGGGCTGTTCGACTCGATGCGCAACGGCGGGTGCCTGGACCTTGACAGCCGAAAGGGCAAGGCCCCCGGCGGGTATCAGGCCTCGCGCGACCGCATCCGCATGCCGTTCATCTTCATGAACGCGGTGGGCCTGCAGCGCGACGTCGAGACGATGGTCCACGAGGCCGGCCACGCGTTCCACTCGCTGCTGAGCCGTCAGGAGCAGATCCTCGCGTACCGCTCCGACGCGCCGATCGAGTTCTGCGAGGTCGCCTCCATGACCATGGAACTCACGGCACACCCGTTCCTGGACGAGTTCTACGCCGAGCCCGACGCCGCCCGCGCCCGCAGGGTGCACCTCGAGCAACTCGCCACGCTCCTGCCCTGGATCGCGACCATCGACCAGTTCCAGCACTGGCTCTACACCAACGTGGGCCACACCCACGAGCAGCGCACCACTGCGTGGCTCGACCTGCGCCGCCGCTTCGGCCCGGAGGTCGACTGGTCCGGCACCAGCGGCGAGCTCAACCTCGCCGAGGTCCGCGCTGCCGAGTGGCAGCGCCAGCTCCACCTGTTCACCTCGCCCTTCTACTACATCGAATACGGCATCGCCCAGCTCGGCGCGCTGCAGTTGTACTCCATCTACCGCACCGACCCCGCCAGGGCGATCAACGGCTACAAGTCCGCCCTGTCCCTGGGCGGCAGCCGCCCGCTGCCGGAACTCTTCCGCGCCGCGGGCCTCGACTTTGACTTCTCCCCCGAGCGCATCCGCAAGACCTGGTCCGCCGTGGAGGAGGAACTCGCCACGCTCCCGGCCTGATCCCACGCCCGCTCCCGTCCGATCGCCATCACCTTTCCCGCGATGCTCGAACTCCGCAATGTCCGCAAACGCTTCGGCTCGTTGACCGCGGTCGACGGGCTGTCGCTCGCGCTCCGCCCGGGCGAGGTCTTCGGGCTCCTCGGCCCCAACGGCGCGGGCAAAAGCACCACCATCTCCATGATGGTCGGCCTGCTCGAGCCCGATGAGGGCTCCGTCGTCCTTCATCACGACAACCGCGAGCACTCACCGCAGCACCCGCACGTCCGCGCCATGCTGGGCCTGGCCCCGCAGAGCCTCGCGATTTACGACGACCTGACCGCGATGGAGAACCTCCGCTTCTTCGCGAGCCTCTACGGCATCCGCGGCCGCGACGCCACCACACGCGCCGAGAACGCCCTGGCCCTCACCGGCCTGAGCGACCGCGCTCACGACCGCGCCAAGGTCTTCTCCGGCGGCATGAAACGCCGCCTCAACCTCGCCTGCGCACTGCTCCACCGCCCGCGTCTGGTCCTCATGGACGAGCCCACCGCCGGCGTTGATCCGCAGTCGCGCAACGCGCTGTTCGACATCGTCCGCACCCTCAGGGCCGACGGCGTCACCATCGTCTACTGCACGCACTACATGGAAGAAGCCGAGAAACTCTGCGACCGCGTCGCCGTCGTCGATCGCGGCCGATTGCTCGCCCTGGGCTCCGTGCACGAACTCATCGACGCCCACGGCGGGCCGAGCGAACTCGTCCTCGAACACGACTCCGCCCCCGGTTCGCTCACCCGGACCCCCGTCAACGATCCCATCGGCCAACTCTCCGCCGCCATCGCGCTCGGCGGCCTGCGATCGGCCACCATCCAGCGCCCCACCCTCGAAAGCGTCTTCCTGAACCTCACAGGCCGAAGTCTCCGCGACTGATCCCGCTCACTCGACACCGCCCCCGACCGCTCCGCACCACACATGATCCTCGCTCTGGCCATCAAGGACCTCCGACTGCTCAGCCGCGATGTCACCGCGCTGTTCTTCACCTTCGCCTTCCCCGTCATCTTCGCCGTGTTCTTCGGCATGATGTTCTCCGGCGGCGGCCGAGGTTCCGGCAAACTCGCGCTGGCCATCGTGGACGAAGACCGCTCCGCCCGCTCGCAGGCGCTGGTTCAGCGCCTGACCGCCAGCGGCGAGTTCGATCTTGACCCCGCCGAAAGCGCCGACGCCGCCGAGCGACTCGTCCTGACCCGAAAGGCCGCCGCGTTCGTCCGCATCCCCGCCGGCTTCGGCAAGGCCGGCGAGTCCTTCCTGCTCAACCCCGCCAGCGCCCCCGCGCTCGAAGTCGGCGTCGATCCCTCGCGGCAGGCCGAGAGCGGCATGATCCAGGGCATCCTCACCAAGCACGCCTTCGCGGACTTCGGCGAGGCGATGATGAACCCCGCCAAGATGCGTCAGCAACTGGCGACGACCATCCCACTCGCCCGCGTCGCCGCCGCCGCCGGCGCTGGGCCCAAGTCCCTGCCCGACTTCCTCACGCAACTCGACCGCTTCATGGGCGACATCGAGCGAGAGAGCGCCGCGACCACCGGGACCACACCCACCACGCCCACCGCACCCGCCGCACCCGCCGACGCTGGCGGCTTCAACCCCGTGAACATCACCACGCGCGACGTCAAGCCGCCGCGCACCGGCCCGACCAACGCCTTCGCGGTGAGTTTCCCGCAGGGCATCATCTGGGGCGTCATGGGCGCGAGCATGGGCTTTGCCGGTTCGCTGCTCTCTGAACGCAAGGCCGGCACGCTCGCCCGCCTGCTCGTCGCCCCGACCAGCCGTCGCCACGTCATCATGGGCAAGGCTCTGGGCTGCCTGATCGCGTGCCTCGCCGTCATCGCGCTCATGCTCATCATGGCGTTGCTGTTCTTCAACGTCCGCCCCGGCGATCCGCTCAAACTCGCCGCGGCGGTGGTGGCCACGTGCCTGGCCTTCGTCGGCCTGATGATGATCGTCTCGTGCATCGCCCGCAGCGATCAGGGCGCATCGGGCCTGGGCTGGGGCATCATGATGGTCCTGGCGATGCTCGGCGGCGCGACCGTCCCGCTCTTTGCCATGCCCGCGTGGATGCAGCACGTCTCGGACATCTCGCCCATCAAGTGGGCCATCCTCGCCCTCGAGGCCGGCCTCTGGCGACCGCTCTCGTGGGCAGAGGTCGCGCCCGCGCTGACCATCCTCACCGCCATCGGCGTTCTGGGCTTCGCCATCGGCCTTCGGTTCTTCCGCACCGCGGCGTGATCCGCCCGCTAACGTTTCGTCCCATGTCCATCGATGCCGCCGTCCGCGTGCGAAGATTGAGCCCGACCGACTCCGTCAACGAACTGACGACACTGCTCCACCGCGCTTACGCCAAGCAGACGGCCATGGGCCTGCACGCGCTGGCCAGCCATCAGGCCCCGGAGGTCACGCGCAAACGCATCAGCAAGGGCGAGTGCTTCGTCGCCGTCATGCCCGCCGACGCCGCCCGCGCCGCGGGCCTGATCATCCCCGCCGACGCGCCGCCCGACAGCGACCGCATCGTCGGCACGATCATGTTCCAGGAGCCCTCCTGGGGCGGCGCGCCCGAAAGCGGCCCGCGATGGTTCCACCGCCCCGACGTCGCAAACTTCTCCATGTTCGCCGTCGAGCCCGGTCTGCAAGGCCGCGGCGTCGGCGTGCTGCTGCTGGATCACATCGAGAAGCGAGCCCGCGAACTGGGCATGCGCGAACTGGCACTCTCCACCGCCGAGCCCGACACCAAACTCGTGCAGTTCTACCGCAACCGCGGCTTCCGCGATGTCGAGCGCCACGACTGGGGCGTGACCAACTACCTCAGCCTCATCATGTCCAAGTCGCTCGCCGGGTAGCTCGACACTCCGTGCCGACTCCCGTTCTCACCCTCTCACCAATCCGCGTTCTTCCCAATCGCGTTCGTCGGCAGCGCATCCCCGAACGTCCACGATCTCGGCCGCTCGTGCGACGAGAGCATCGTCGCCGCGTACTCGTCGATCGCCTCTCGAAGCGCCCCGCGATCCGTCACCTCATCGCCCGGCACGATAAACGCCTTGAGCCGATCGCCCTCCTCTGCGCGCATCAGCCGCACGCGCACCTCGCGCACGCCCTGATGCTGACGCAGGATCTCCTCCACGCGCGACGGAAACACGTTAATCCCCGCGACCTTCACCGCCCGATCACGCCGGGCCAGCACGCGCAGCGCCCGCTCGCTCTCCCACGTGACATGATCCATGAGTTCGACGGGCTCGCCTCGGCCGCCGCCGGCACGCACGCGCACGATGCGCTCATCGCCCGCGCGCTCCCAGAACGGGTGCAGCGTGTACGCGTCGCCCGGAGAGAGCCGCACGCCGATGCCGCCGGTCTCGGTCGACCCATAGATTTCCATCAGCGAGCCAAGGCCCGCCGAGATCAGCCCCGCGTGCAGCGCGGGCTTCATGGGTGAGGTCGACGACACGCCCGCGCAGCCCGGGAATGTGCGCACACTCGTGAGCAGATACTCCCACATCGCCGGGATCGACACGATCAGATCCGTCGGCACGAGCTCGCGCGCCAGCGCCCCCGCGCCCATCTGCCGAGCGTCCAGCACGCCCACGCCCAGTCTCGTCGGCAGCAGCACGGTGAACAGATAGCCGAACAGGTGGTTCGTCGGCACGAGCGAAACCACGCGCGCCCGCCCCGCGAACCTGCGCGCCAGCTCGTCGGCTTCCTGGTCCAGCATTTCCGCCTCGTGCGTCACGACCTTCGGTGTGCCCGTGCTCCCGCTGGTCAGGAACGACACGCGATCGTCGTATACCTCAAGCCCGCGCAGCACGATGTCCGTCCAGGCACCGATCGTCGCCGCGCCGAGCAGGTGATCCTCGATCCCCGACTCGTGAAGATGGAAGAACTCGTTGACGCGCCCCGCCGCGGCCAGAAGATCGATCGAGTCCAGATCCAGCCCCGCGATCGCGTCGGTGCCCGCGCCCGGGTCCATCGCGCTCTTGCCGCGCCCCATCGGCATGTTCTCGGTCCACCTCGACGGGTGGGGGAGGGTCAGCGTCCCCTCGCGCACGCGACCGCGCACCGCCGCATCGATCACATCGCACAGCAAACGAAGGGTGAGCCGACGATCATGCCTGGTCTTGAGCATCGACACTGGCCTCCGAGCGGACGCACCGCGCCCACCCTCTTATCGGCCAAATGAAGGCGGACCTTGGGCACGTACCCAAGGTCCGCCGTTCGGTCCTCGTTCACCTCGCGTGCGGGTGCCCACAGACGGGGCCTCGTCGGCACGGAGTGCGATCGGACGATCGAGACTCGCCGATGCGGATCACACGCGCTTGATGAAGATCCAGACCGTGTTGTCCGTCAGCGACTTCTTCATGTGAATCTTGACGCTCGTGGGCGTCATCTTGTAGTTGAACACGTACTCGAACATCACGTTCAAGTCGTTCTTCTTGATGCCCTCCTCGAACCGGCCGAAGAACGTCGGGCTGTTGGTGCAGGGGGCGACTTCCTTGAAGAAGTTCTTGCCCAGCACGGCCTTGGGGTCGCGCCCGGTGATCTGACCCTCCATCGCGTTGTACTTGAGGATCTTGCCCGTCGGGTCCAACTGGACCGCGCCGAAGGCGAGCTTGTCCAGGTCCTGGTTGGCCAGCGTCGCGTCGATGTCGCCGGTACCGAACTTGATCGTCTGCTGCATAGTCGCCATGTCGTGCTCCTGAGTGGCGCGTGCGCCCGCGAGGGCCGCCGCGAAATGTCCGTTCATCGGTCGAGTGAATCACGCGTGAGCCTTCACGCGTGCCGGTGTGCGCGGGCACCCTGCCCGCGCCGCTGGTCAGTGCTGATTGCCCGAAACGTGCTGGAACGAGTCGTGCAGACGCGTCAGCGTCGCCGTGGGGATTGCCACCGCGCGCCCGCTCGGCTTCTTTCCGTTGGACAGGCCCAGCGCGTTGAAGAACGTGAACAGTTCCGCCTCCAGCGTCAGGTACCGCTGATGCAGCGAGGTGTAGTCCTCAGCGCTGACCGCCAGCGTCCGCGGCGTGTAGTCCAGCTTCCCGTCCAGCATCTCCCGCGCACGCTCGGCAAGGCGATGAACGCTGTTCAAGGCCTCCAGAGCCTGCTGCTCGGCGGTCAGAAAGTCGAAGTTCTTCGCCAGGCTTGCGAACCGCTCGTCGTGCTCGCGCTCAAGGTTCACGAACGCGTCGATCGCGTTCCCGCCGCCCGTCGTGCCGCTGTTGAACTGCTGCTTCAAGTGCCTCTCCTTGCAAGTCGTCATCGTCCGACGCCCGCGCCGGCCATCCGGGCCGCCGCTCCGCCGAACCCCGTGCTCACGCTCCATCGACCGTCCCCGCCGACCGCTCCGCCCGTCAACCCCGCAAACAACTCCCGGGGGTGTAAACCTGCGCGGGCTGCAAAGCCCAGCCAAGCCCGCACGAATGCGCACGTCCAAGAACCCCCGCCCGCCTCGCCCGGATCCCGCGTCTACGCTCCGCTCCATGTCCTTCGGCCTGGGAAAAGACCGTGACCTCATCCCCGAACCCGTGCTGCTCCCGGCAGAAGCCATCCCCGCGCTCCCCGACAACCTCCTCGATGCGCCGCTCGCCGGCGTGATCGACCTGCGCGCCTGGTTCCCGAACCCCGCCGCACCGCTCGAACTGGAAATCGGCTCGGGCAAGGGCACGTTTCTGCTCCAGCAGGCCGCCCGCCAGCCCGACACGAACTTCCTGGGCATCGAGTACGCGCGCGAGTTCTGCGTGTACGCCGCCGACCGCATCCGCCGAGCGAACCTCCCCAACGTTCGCATGCTCTGCCTTGACGCGAGCGAGTTCGTGCACTGGCGCGTCCCCAGCGCCGCGCTCAGCGTGCTCCACCTTTACTTCCCAGACCCCTGGCCCAAAGCCCGCCATCACCGCCGACGCATGATCCAGGATCGCTTCCTGGCCGACTGCCAGCGTGTGCTCATCCCCAGCGGCGAACTCCGCGTCGTCACCGACCACGCGCCATACTGGGCCTGGATGCGCGAGCACTTCGACCGCTGGACCACCCCCGCCGTGCCCGCAGAGTCTCCCTCGGGCCGCCCCTTCCGCGAAGCCCCGTTCACCGCGCCTCCCTCCGCGCGCGAGGGCGAAATGGTCGGCACAAACTTCGAACGCAAGTACCGCCTCAACCCCGGCTCCGGCGGCGGCGGGACCGATTTCTTCGCAACCACCCTCATCAACGCCTGAAGTCGCACCCGCGCGCAGCGTTGAACGCATCGACGCTCACGCGACCCGACGCACCATGCAGATGTTGTCCGAACATCACCCGCTCGACCCCACGCGTACCCGCGCTCTGGCCCGCCACTTCAACGCCCCCATCGGGCTGCTGACCAACAAAGGGTGGCTAACGGGACTCGAACCCGCGACAACCGGGACCACAACCCGGTGCTCTGCCAACTGAGCTATAGCCACCATCACGCCAGATCTTCGATGCGGACCAGTGGCCGCGACTCGACGAAAGGGCAGGGTGGAACGGTAGCGAGGCAGGTGGGGGGTGGTCAAACGCCGGACCCTTATCCGGGCACACTTCGCCCTCGCGCCCGTGTGATGGCCCGCTCTGCTCCCGAGCGCCGACCCCATGCCGCCAGCACGGCCCCGCGGCAGTTCCGAACCCTCCTCAGCACCCATCGCCCGTCATCTCAGAACCCGGGACGACGCCGCTCGGCCGGAGCCTCGATCGCGCGAGCACCCTGGGTCGCCCCGATCGCCGCCGGCGCGCCCAGCGCCGCGACCACCGGCGTAAACCGCGACAGCACGCCCGCCGTCGATCCGAGATTCACCAGAATCGACCGGTCGCTGCTGGTCTCGGTCAGGTAGTCGTTCCCATCCCAGAACCCGACGCTCACCATGGGCCGAACACCCCGGACCAGTTCGCTATACGTCGGCAGCACCAGCCCCGGCTCGCGGTCCCCGCCCGGCCGACGCGACCGCACCAGGTTCGACAGCGACGCACTGGCGAAGGTCATCAGCGGGTACCCCTCGCGCAGCAGCACTCGCGTGTCGGCGAAACTCACCGACACCATCTTCTCCCCGAGCCCCTTGGGCAACTGCGACGCGAACGCCTGGTTGCCCATGATCCCCGCGTCACCCTTGCCCGTCGCCTGACGAACCGCCGCCACCGCAGCCTGCGGGTTCAATGCCGTCAGCAGCCACGAACTGTTCGCACCCTCCAGAATCACATACGTCACTTCCAGCGGCACCGGCACGCCCGGGAACTGCAGCGACGTGTACTCCACCCCATCAACGCTCCACGCCCGGAACTGCACATACCCCTGCGCCGTCTGCGGCGAGCCCAGGAACCCATTGGCAAACGTCACCAGTTTCCCCATCGACGCCCGCAGCTTCCGCACATCCTTGAGTTTGTTCGCCACCACCAGCGACGTCAGCCCGCCCCCGCCTGTCGCGTCGGCCATGTACGCGCCCGCCACGTTCCCCAGCGCCGGCAGGATGTCCGTCAAAGGGTCCACGCCCGTCTGCTTCGAAAACTCCGCCAGAAACTCCCGAGCCTCCGGCGCCGCGTTCAGCGCCTGCTCGATCATCGCGATCGTCGGCGCCGGGTCCATCGCCGTCATCCACGCGATCTGCGCATCGCCCGGAATCAGCCGAAGATCATCCGCCGACAACGCCGTCAGCGAGTACCCACCGGCACTCGCAAACTGCTTGACCCCGACCACCCGGGACTGCGTTACCGTCCGGTCGTTGACATATCCGCCCGTCACCTCGTACCGAACCGCCTCCTCGCCGATCTGCCCCGCGTCCTGCGCGTTCCGCAGCGCGTTGGCCACCGCCGGCTCACCAGCCGCGATCCCGCCCAGCATCCCGATCAACGGCGTCAGCGGCGCGAGATCTGCCCGAGCCACCATGTACGGCTGGATATCCCCGAAGCTCGACTTGACCGGCGTCATCGCCGGGAACACCGCGTCCGCCGTGCCGCTCAGCGCGCCCACCTGCAACTCGTACCGCCACTGCGTCCCGCTGCTCCGCGGGCCCCACCGCACGAGCCCCGCCGGCGTCTCGAGTTCCAGCATCGACGCCGTCTGCTTGCTGGGCTTGGGGTCCTCGGGCAGGTCCGCCTGCTCCAGAATCGCGCTCACCGCCGACTGCGCCCGATCCGCGGAGCCCTTATCCGCCATCCCGAACGACAACAGCACCCCCACGCCGAACGGGCTCTCGGCCGAGACCTTCTGATCCGGCATGCGATATTGCACAATCAGCCGCGACGGCCTCGCATAAATCTCCCGCACCAGCGTGATCACGTCCTTGGCCTCCTGCCCGTCGGGAACCTCTTCGGGAAGCTCCGCCAGACGCGCCGGCAGCATCATCAACGCCCGACGCAACGCCGCATCCTTCGGATCGATCAGAATCTGCTCCATCCCCGCGAGTTCCACGGAGACAATCGTCTCCCGCGCCGCGGGACTGGCCGCCTGCGCACCCCCGCCTTGCGCCAGCGCCGCGCCCGCGCTGCTGGCGATCGCCATCGCCCCGCCCGCGGACATCGCCATCATCATCACGACCGACCGACGCCCCGCCACGTTGTGCTTCATGCTCATTGGTTCGCTCCTGAGTTGCTTTCCCCCCGCCGCGCCGACGCTGATCATACCAAGCCCGATCCGCCACCCCTCCAAAGGCCCTCCAGCGCCCCGCCCGTATCCCGCACCCCCCCGCCGTCCGGCCTCGCAC
>VYLX01000198.1_pt1 | contig 11310 bp, 10 predicted proteins | sample 5114181 | NCBI WGS metagenome assembly VYLX01 (sample SAMN12291812, study PRJNA351875) | freshwater metagenome | isolation source: freshwater lake | place: USA: Michigan, Sherman Lake | collected 2011-08-08
GGAAGAAAATCGAAATGAAAAGTCAAATTCAGTTGACTGGAGATTTACTACTGCTGATGCTCGTATTAAGTTAAAAAAACTCTATCCCTCAATTCAAACTTGACAGACTAGTAGTCGTTGATGTCGGTGCTTGTTGCTTGGGTTGTGGTGTTAGTAACAAACACCAAACGATACTGAGCGCCAGGAGCCAGAGATGGAGGGACGACAACCAAAGCAGCTTGTGCCGCACTAGCCGTTCCCAGAGTTGCTAGGGCAACCCCTACAAGGCCGAGAGATTTTGGGAGATTCATATGTTAATAAATTTTTAACAAGTGCCTCTAGGCCCTAGCACACGCAAATTTCATTGTCAAATCAATTTCCTGGATTTTACTCTATCATTACTATTGATAATTTTATATGTAGCCCACCCTACTGGACTTCAACGTCTGTCAAAGCTGGAAATTGATGGATACAATTTAGTTAATTTGATCCGAGCATCGACCGTAATAAAATCTATGGAAATTATCGCTGTTTTACTGGGAGTTTTCGGTTTAGGGACAGGTGCGGGTTTATTGGTCATCCGTAACTATTACCATATCTGTCAACCGAGCGAAGTCTTAATTTTTGCCGGCAGTCGTCGTCCCACGGCCACGGGCAAAACCATCGGTTATCGTTTGGTAAAAGGGGGCAGCAGCATTCGTTTACCTATGCTAGAACAAGTGTATCGGATGGACCTGACCAACATGATCATCGATCTCAGGGTGGTTAATGCCTATTCTAAGGGCGGTGTGCCGTTGATCGTCACCGGGGTGGCGAATATTAAAATTGCCGGGGAGGAACCGATTATTCATAATGCGATCGAGCGTTTATTGGGCAAGAAACGCAAGGAAATCGAACAATTGGCTAAAGAAACCCTTGAGGGGAATTTGCGCGGTGTCCTGGCCAATTTAACCCCAGAACAAGCGAACTCCGATCAGATCGCTTTTGCCAAAAGTCTCTTGGAAGAAGCGGAACAGGATCTGGAAAAATTGGGTTTAGTTTTGGATAGTTTGCAGATCCAGAATATCTCCGATGAGGTGCGTTATCTCGATTCGATCGGACGGAAGCAAAAAGCCGAATTACAGAGAGATGCCCGGATAGCAGAAGCAAAAGCCCGAAAAACATCGATTATCAAGGATTCCGAGAATCTACGCCTCACCGCTTTGCGTCGTATCCAAAAAGATTTAGAAATAGCCAAAGCTGACGCAGAAAAACGGGTGCGCGACACTCAAACTAAGCGCGGCGCCATGATTGCCGAGGTAGAATCGGTGGTTATGTCCGATTTAGCTAAAGTACAGGCCGAAGTGGCGGTACAAAACGCCCGCATTAAGCAGGTGAAACAGCAATTACAAGCGGATGTGATCGCACCTGCCGAGGCCGAATGTCAACAAGCGATCGCAAAAGCCCGGGGGGAAGCGGCCAAAATTATCGAACAGGGGAAAGCGCAAGCGGAAGGAACCAAAAAATTAGCGGCTTCTTGGCAAGGAGCGGGAAATAACGCTAAAAACATCTTTTTATACCAAAAATTGGAGTTATTGCTTAAATTAATGGTCGCTAGTGTCCCAGAAGTGCAGGTGCAAACGGTGACGGTAGTGGACGGGGGTGATGGTAATCTTGTCCCGAAAATGACTGCTTTTGCCGAACAATTGCGTCAAGCTACCGGAGTGGATCTGGTACAAATGGCTAATCGCATAGCACAAACCGAGCCATCTGTCAAGGGTAAAGACACAAATTTTGATTTTAAACAATTGCCCTCTTGAATCAGTGATCAGTGATTACTGATGATTGTCCACTAGAATGTTAATCAAGTTTGGAGACCACCGCCATGGATGACTTAATTAATGCTCCCTCCCCTTTTCCCCAAGACATAGAAATGACGCGGACTCCCCCCTGGGGGACGGTGACGGTATTGGAGGAAGGTCCCCGGTATCGCATCAATCGCATTGTCATTAAACCCGGCCATCACATGAGTACCCAAATGCACTACCATCGCAGTGAACACTGGATTGTCGTCTCCGGTACAGCGCGGGTAATCTGTGATGAAAAAGAAACTCTCCTCAAACAAAAAGAATCTACCTATGTTCCCATGAATACCCGTCATCGGGTGGAAAACCCCGGTTCTATTCCTCTGGTGATGATCGAGGTGCAAAATGGCGAATATTTAGGCGATGATGATATTCACCGTTTTGATGATCGAGAATAGGACAGTTTTCTCCTGTACATACTTTAGTTATTTGCCAAAATCTCGATCGTGGATGAAAAAATTATCCTGGTGACAGGGGCTGCCCGTTCTGGGAAAAGTGAATGGGCCGAATATTTAGCCAAAATCAGTCAAAAACCCGTTATTTATATCGCCACCTCCTCGGTGGATGAAAAAGATCAAGAATGGTGCGATCGCATTGAAAGACACCGGCAGCGACGTTCCCCCCAATGGCAAACCCAAGAAATTACCCGACAATTAAGCGAAACTATTGATAATAGCCCATTTTCTCACTGTTTGTTAATTGATTCCCTCGGTACTTGGGTAGCCAATTGTTTAGAAATGTCGGCAGCCGAATGGTTAGAAATTAGCGATCGATTCTTGTATTCCCTCAAAAATGCGGCGGTTGATGTTATTCTGGTAGCGGAAGAAACTGGTTGGGGTGTGGTTCCCGCTTATCCCCTCGGTCGTCTGTTTCGCGATCGTTTAGGCGATCTCTGTCGTAGAATTGGCACAATAGCAGACGCAGTTTATCTAGTTACCGGCGGCCATGCTCTTAATTTAAGTCAATTGGGTCAATCTTTGTCGATAATGGGGCAGTAGAGAAGATGCGCAACGATTATCAGCGTCAAGTGATTGATTTTTATGCCCGTCGTCACGATTACGATAACCATTTTACCCAAGCTCGCGCCCTTAAATTAGTAAATTATCTCTATTTACAAAAAAGCCAATCTGTGCTAGACGTGGCAACGGGAACGGGGTTTATTGCGGTCGCAATTGCTCCAAAAGTAAACAGTGTCATCGGGATCGATTTCACACCAGCAATGATTGCCAGAGCCGAAAAAAAGCTAGAAGAATTAAATATCGAGAATATTGACCTAATTAACGCCGATATAGCTGCCATTGACTTTGCCGAGTCTAGTTTCGATCTGATCACCTGTTCTCTGGCAATCGCACTTTTCCCCGATATCCCGCAAGTGCTGGGAAAATGGTATCAATGGTTAAAAAAAGGCGGTTCGGTCGCTTTTTCCTGTCATAATTTAGAATCCCACTTCCTACCCTTGATCAGTGGTGTTTGTCGCGAAACCTATGGTTTTGAGTTGCCTAATCTGCATACTCCCATCGCCACCCCAGAAAAATGCCATCAATTGCTGGAAAATGCGGGATTTACCAATATATCGGTCAATGTCAAGCAGTTAGGTCGATATTTGCCCCTAGAAACTGCCAAAAACTTCTGGTATGGGCAGTATTTTCATCCTCAGGATAATCCTCTCGATCTCGCGTTGCGACCGTCTATCGGCTGCCGAAATTGCGACTCTAGTGAACAATTATCGCCGAGAAATCGAGAAAAATGCCACCGATCGGGGAGTATGGCAAGATGCAACCACTTTTTTTGTCACTGCTAGTAAAAGTTAGAAAAAGATCATGAGTCAAGTTAAAACCATCTCTGGACGAGCTTTACCCTTGCGAGGCAACGATATTGACACCGATCGCATTATTCCGGCTCGTTTTTTGCGTTGTATCACCTTTGAAGGTTTAGGAGAACAAGTGTTCGCCGATGATCGAGCCGCTTTACAGGGGAGTCATCCTTTCGATCTACCCCAGTACCAAGGAGCGAAAATTCTGGTAGTCAATGGTAATTTCGGTTGTGGATCTTCTCGGGAACACGCACCGCAAGCAATTTTACGTTGGGGAATTCAAGCAATTATCGGGGAAAGTTTCGCCGAAATATTTTTTGGCAATTGTATCGCTAATGGGGTTCCCTGTGTCACTGCTGAGGCAAAAACCATCGCCCATTTACAGGATTTAATTGCAGCTAATCCCGAAATTCCCGTCGATCTTTCCTTGACAACTATGACGGTGGAATGGGGGGATTTTGTCGCTACCGTGTCTATGAATGAAGGTTCCCGACAGATGTTAATAGAAGGAGGTTGGGATACCTGCGGACAGCTGTTACAAAATCTCGATCTGATTCAATCTACCGCGCAAAAGTTACCCTATTTAAGTTTCGTTTAGAGAAACAATCTAGGGTGAGGGTGCGTTAGTAATAGATTAACGTACCCTAGCAGGGATTTTGGTTGAATGCAGCGGCTGTAAATATTAAAAAATCTGTCCTATGACTAATCCTGATCATGATCTCCAAAATATCCAAGAACCGATTTTAAACGCTCCCGAAGATGTGCGAAAAATCATCGATCGAGTTTTAAAATTGGAAAGAGATAAGTTATACCAGCGCAATCCTCGCAATATCAATGATGATGTTTTAACGATTATTAAAGAAGTAATTCAATAATCAGTTATCAGTTATCGTTTCACTGTTTACTGTTCACTGAAAAAACTTCCCCATCATCCCCTGTCTCTAAATATGAAACTACTATCAATAAAGTTATGTAATTTTCGACAATTTTATGGTAAGACTCCTGAGATACATTTAGCAGCAAGTTCTCGCAATACAACGGTAATTTATGGCAATAATGGGGCAGGAAAAACAACCATTTTAAATGCTTGTACTTGGGTGCTTTATGAAAAATTTACGGCAGCTTTTGCCGAACCAGAGTTATTAGTTAATAAACGGGCAATTACAGAAGTCAGCACGGGAACCTCCATAGAATGTTCAGCAGAAGTGAACTTTGAACATGAAAATAAACGCTATCAGGTAAAACGAAAATTTTTCGCCTACCAAGATGTAAATAGTAAAATTCAATACGGTCAAAATAGTTTATATATGCTCTACGCTGGTGATGATGGCAATTGGTACGCACCCCATCAACCCCCGGAGGATATTATTAATCAAATTTTACCCGAAAGTTTACACCGTTATTTCTTTTTTGATGGGGAATATATCGATCATCAATTTCGCAGTAGTAGCCAAGGTAAAATCGCAGAAGATACAAAGGAATTATTGGGAGTTAAAGTATTAGATAGAGCGATCGAGCATTTAAAAAAAGCTAGAAAATCTTTACAAGATGAACTTAAAGATTTAGGTGAATCGGATTTAAAAAAGTTATTAAAACAGGAAAGTAAAATTGAGCAGGATTTAGAAAAGTTAACCCAGCGTCAGCAGGATATTATTACCCAGTTATCCCAGCAGGAAGAATTAAAAAAAGCCTTGACTAATCGCTTATTAGAGTTAAGTGGTGCCGAGGAATTAAAACAGTTAAAAGAAAAATTAGAACAACAGGAAAGAAATCTGCGGCAAGATTTAGTCAGAACTAAGGATAAGTTAAAGAAATTAATTTCCCAGCAAGCTTATCAAGTCTTTTTAAAAGAAATTAATCAAAATTTTCAGCAATTAATCGATCGCCTACGACAACAAGGGGAATTACCCAGTGGTATCAAACAGCAATTTGTCCAACAATTATTAGAGGGGAAAAAATGTATTTGTGGCCAGGAATTACAGGAGAATAGTCAAGCTTATTTACAGGTACAAGACTGGATGAATAAAGCAGGAATGGCCGATGTGGAAGAAGCGGCCATTCGCTTATCTTCCACAGTCAAAGAAATGGATAAACGGAGCTTAGATTTTTGGCAAGAAGTGGATAATTATCAAGCTAATATTCACCAGTGGCGCTTAGAATTATCTTTGGTAGAATCAGAATTAGATGAAGTTCGGGATAAATTTCGCCATTATCCCGATGAAGATATTAAAAATCTGCAATCTCGCTTAGATGCGATCGAGGATTCCCTAAAAGATTTACGCTTGGAACAGGGCAGCAATAAAAATCAACTAGATATCTATGAAAAAGAGTTAGAATCCCTGCAAAAACAAGTACAAAAACAGCAACAAAAAGAGGCAAAATCTAATTTAGGACAACGACGTATTTTAGCGACTCAAGAGGCAATTAATCGCATTAGTGAGGTAAGACGGAGATTAGAAAATCAGTTTCGTTTGTCCTTAGAAAAACGGGTACAGGAAATCTTTAACTCAATTTCTTTTACTCCCTATATTCCCCGTATTAGTCCCGATTACGAGGTAAGATTATTAGAAAATACCACAGGATTCGCCATTCCCGTGGCAGCTTCCACCGGAGAAAATCAGATTCTCAGTTTATCTTTTATCGGGGGAATTATCGATCGAGTGCGAGAAGGTCGTCAGAAAAATACTTTGATGGGAATTGATAGCAGCACTTTTCCTCTGGTGATGGATTCCCCTTTTGGTAGTCTCGATCATATCTATCGTCGGCAAGTTGCGATCGCTATTCCTAAATTAGCCAATCAGTTAATTGTTTTGGTGACAAAAACTCAATGGAGAGGAGAAGTAGAAACCGAGATTTCTCCCTATATTGGTAAAGAATATGTGTTAGTTTATAATTCTCCGAAAGCGGATTGTCAAGAGGATTTAATTAATCTTCATGGTGTTGATTATTCTCTGGTGAAACGCAGTCCTAATAATTTTGAATATACGGAAATTATCGAAGTTAATCGATTCTAAATTTTAACTTCTAATAAAACGATCGATTGCTGTGTTCATTACCCCAACACGACTGGATAATTCCACAAGTTCCGTGGTGACAATATTATAATCCCCCAAATATTTCTGGAGATTAGTTCCCTCTTGTTGATGAGCAATTTCTACCAACCTTTCCTCTCGCAATTCTTGCAAATGATCGAGGATTTCTTCTAAAGCATCTTCGAGGGGAGGTAAGGGAAGAGGAGGATTATTTGTTTGCAAAGCTTGGGTTAATTGCGTCAAAGCTTGGGTTATTTGTTGCGTGAACAGACTCAGATTAGGATGGGGAGGACTACCGCGATATTGTTCCAATTCCGTCAATAAAACTGTCACCCCGCGACCAAAACGGGGAATATAATTACTTAAAGTGATTGCTGGTTCCATTTGTGCAAAGGGTGTGCTAGGATCATCAATTAATCTTTGTAGGGCCGTTTGCATAGTTGTATTTGCTCGTCGAGCTTTATCGCGATAGGAAGATAAACTTGCAGTTTGATAGGATGATTCTCCTAAATAAACTGCCATAACTGACTGAAAATATATTTGATTAGCTTCTAATGCTTTAATGGCAGCGAGGGAAAAAAGTTCATCTTCATTAAACCGTAAAAAACCGAAGGAAAGTGCAAAAGCTAAAGCACTACCGATTAAAGTGTAAACTATTCTGATATACTCTAAATTAATCCCGTCATTGCTGACATCGAGACGACTGATGATTAAAGCAAAAATTGTGATAAAAAATACGGCCAAACTATAGTGAAATCGCACCAAAGCTAAAGCGATCGCTATAGAAATCACCCCAATAATTTCTAACCAGATCGGATTATCTATAATTCGCAACAATGCCAAAACAAAAAACGAGCCTAAAATCGTACCAAACACCCGATAAAAAAAGCGTTGAAACGTCAAGCTAAAATCTGGTTTTAACACAATAACTAAGGTTAAACCAATCCAAAAACTATGGGTAATTCCTAGCTTATTGTAAATCAATACTCCTAGCGCACTTCCCAAACCCAAGCGTAAACCGTGACGAAATAGGGGCGATTCTAGATTAAAATTAGATTTTAATGGTTGCCACCAAGCTTTTTCTTGACCGTACTCTTTTTCTATCCCTTCAAAGTTCCGCTGCCAAGTATTTTTTTTATCTGAAAAGTCCTCGCTTTGCCGCAAATGTTGCGCTGTTTCACTGGCTATTTTTAGCTGTTTAGATAATTTTTTTAAACGATTATTTAATTGCGAAATTGCCACATAACTGCTATAATCATCCTGGGCATTTTCTAAAACTTTAGCTTGCAGGTTTTTTTGTTGCTCGATCGCCTTGAGTAATAACTGCAAGCGCTCACAATCCGGTTGTTTATTTTTACCCAAAATTAACCCGGCAATATCTTCGCTAATTTCCGCCACTTGCACGAGAATATCTTCTAATAAAATACCCACCGTGGTCAGTTGTGGCAAGGGATAAAGATGAAGCAATTCTCGCAGTGCAATTAAGCTGGTATTAATGCGATCGCTATCTTCAATCAAGACGATTAACAATTCCCGCAGCTCACTTTTTCCCCAACGTCCCCGACGCGTCAAGGTGACAGTTTTCCTAGAACGGAGCAACAGTTGCCGGATTTTGTTAAAATATGGCTCCTCATTAGCATTAGAACGAGAGTGTAAGGGCAAAGAGCGGAGATAAGTGGCGATACCCTGAAAATTTTCCGCCGTTACCTGACGTAAAGGCTGATTAGGGCGAAAAGGCCAGATAAACAGGGCTAAAAAAATTGTCCATCCCCCTCCCAACACAGCGATTCCGGCCCGTTGTAAAGCGACGATAATATCTCCCGATGGCAAAGAAACAGCAAAAAGCAGCAATAAACTGATTACTAACCCAGCTAACGCCCCATTTTCCCCGTAAACCGTCAAATAACCCGCTAGAAACAACCCGCAAAAAACTATCACTACGGTCAATCCTAACCAAGCACTGGCTAATGTGCCGATAATCAAAGCTAGAGCCATCCCAATAGTCGTAGCGACTAGGGTTTTCGCTCTCAGGCAGTAAAGCCCCCCCACATCGGCTAAAATCAAGGTTTGAGCCGCTAAACCCACCATTAACCCCAATTTCGACTGCTCTAAAATCTCCCCGATCATAACTGGGACTGCGATCGCTAATAAAGTCCTAATCCCCCGCTCGATCTCGATATCGCCACTAGGACGCAATAAAAAACCAAATCGCTGAAGTAGCATATAGCAGTTATCTTAATGGTGAGGTACACAGTTTTCGTTTTCGGGAGTCAGTATTCTCCGAGTCACCTGATTAGGTAACGATTTCTCCCCTGACTCCTGACTTGAAAGAGGGTGTAGGGTGTGGGGTGTGGGGTGTAGGGAAGGAAACCTCTTTCATCTGTGGGGGTGAAAATTTTTTCATCGGGACTGACTCCTGACTCCTCAATTCTGCTCTATTAGGGCAGCCAACGGGGTTTAAAACCGGCGTTGAGTTCTTGAGGTAAAATTTTCGGGATGCTATTGGGACTGAATTGATCGGGGAGTGGTAATAACCAGAGACGACCATCGGCAATGCTCGACCCCTCCCCGGTGACTAAATCATTTCTGACTCCAAAGGGTGTGGTTGCTAACTGATCAAATAATAAGGCCACGCCATCGGGAGACATACTCATATGCACGTCACGATAATTAGGTAAGGCCAGCAGTGGCATCATTTTACCCGTTTTTAGCTCAATAATCCCTAAAAATGGTTCTTCTTTCACTTTGCCATCGCTGCCCATGACCAGATCGCTTTTCAGACAGTAAAGGGTTTTTTCTTGTCGCGGTTCAAATTCACAGCTAATAATCGGATTAGCTGTTCTTAATAGTAGTCTTGACTCTCCCTGATCGTTGAGCATAAATAGCGATCGCTGATTATCCGGTTCTGATTTCACCATTAATTTCTGGCGACCATCCCGGGAAAAAGCGAGCATTTTCTCGTAGGTAGGCAAAAATTGCGGTTTTCCCGCTTGGACATCCAAAGGAATCACCGCTACCCCTCCCGTTTGACTGACAACCGCTTTTTTACCGTCGGGAGATAGTAAAAAATTATCCCCTTGCATTCCTAACGGTCGCGATTGTCCATCATCACTGATTACCCATAAACTGGCATCCCCCGGATTCCCATGATTAATTCTCTGCACGATTAGGGTTTTGCCATTATCTGAGAGATTAAAGCGAAGATTTTGATAGGTTTTCGCATCTAAAAACCTTTCTATACGACCACTGGGCAAATTTTGACCATGTTCGTCATGATTTAACCCCGTGGTAATCGTGTAAAGTTGCTGTTTTGGGGTGTCTCGTCCTAAGTCAGAGCGATCAAAGGCCGAGAATAAAATTCTCTCCCCCCTCGGATAGATTTGAAAATCCGTGACCACCAGATCCCCAGGGGTAAGGATGGTTTTTTTTAGTTCTGTGACGTTATTTGCCCCCTGAATGATATTACAGACGATTAAACGACCTCTTTCCTCTTGGTTGACTCCAATATAGGCAAAAGCTCGATCGTGGCTGTAAAATTCCCCGATAAAATCCTCCCCTTGGTCAATGGGTAACTTGACTTGATATTTTTTGCCGTAGATGGGCAATTCCGTCAAGGTATAGGTCAAGCGATCGCCAGCCCAACTAATTTTACCCGGTAAGGGAGGATCGATCACCAAGCTGGTTTCTATGTCGGAACGGTCAATCGGTCGATTAAAACTTAAAGTAAAATGATTGTCCCTAACGCCGATTTTTCGCCCTTGCCAGCTAAAATTCTCCCCTCGGATAGGAACTTGATTTCCCTGTATCAAAATCGACGATATTGCGGCAATTAAAGCCAAAATAGTCCCTAACACTAAGCGATCAAACCAAGCTAATCTTTTCATACAGTTATTTTAGCAATCAGCTTTCAGCTTTCAGGATTTATTTTTACATCAATTAGCCAGTTTTCTAGTTATGGTGGTAGGCAAAAGCGGAGACTAACTGCGATCGCCGATTCTTTTTGCGATCGCCAATTGTCTTTTTCTTGACCTTAAACAGCCTTTGACTTACGGGAGAATATTCACAGATTGACATTCAGCTAGGTATTAAAAACTTAATTCTTGGTCAACCATCAGGAGAAAGTCAAAAATCTTTGAAGCGTTGGTTAAATAATCGAGTAGCGACCGTCTAACAAATCACTGCACCCGACCTGCTGCTATATTTTAACAACTTCCAAGTGTACTGGCGGCGAGTGAGTTCAGCCGTTATCTAGCTGAAGGCTGACGGCTATTATCAGCTTTAGTAATGATTCTCATCGGTTTTTTCAATCGAATAAATAAAAACGCCCCCAAAAAGGAAGCGTTTTTTAACTTATCATGAGGACTTAGCAAAATGTGTGCAGAGTTAGAATGCGGATGTTGGATGGGGATCCAGCATCTGTTTATTTTTAACCACCGATCGCCGGTCCAGTCAAGGCCATGGGGATAGCATCACCGGAAGCTAAATCGAGGGGGAAGTTTTGACATCCTCACCGCCGTAAACGGACGGCGATTCCCAAACCTCACGATTTGGGTTTCTGCTTCTTTCCCTTGCGGGGTTCCGCACCTGCCTTAACAGATTTACTCTGTTCTGGTCTTATGGTCGCTCTACAGACTGACACCGC
>VYLX01000201.1_pt1 | contig 11181 bp, 7 predicted proteins | sample 5114181 | NCBI WGS metagenome assembly VYLX01 (sample SAMN12291812, study PRJNA351875) | freshwater metagenome | isolation source: freshwater lake | place: USA: Michigan, Sherman Lake | collected 2011-08-08
CCGCACCCGTCCGCCTGCGGGCGATGGGCGCCATCGCCCCGCCCGCGCCAGAGGCAACGCGACGCACGCGGCCGCCGCGGGCAACAGCACAGCCCACGTCGGCACCCACGAGAGAAACTGGGCTTCGTAGAAGCGATCGCTGATGACGCGGCCGATCAGCCACGCGACCAGGGACAGCAGCACCACGACGGCGGCGAGTGCGCCAATGGGCCTGACGATCCAGCGCACGAAGAACCCCGCCCTTGCCTCGCCCCCGGCACGCGCTGACGCCGATGCGCTCATGGCCTCAGCCTACGCCAAGGCCGGCGCTGACGGCGCGGGCCTGAGCGTTTGCCGCGTCGGGCTCGCCCCCGGGCGAGGGCGTCGTCGCGACCGGGCGTGATGATGAGTGCATCGAGAGCACGCCCATTCGCCCGAGCGCCAGGCGGTAGCCGACGACGGGGTCGCCCTGATGCCGCCAGTCGCGGAGCACGCGGACGGTGTTCTCGCGCATCGCGTGCAGGTTGCGTTCGTCGCTGACTTCCATCATCGCGGTGGTCAGTTCGTCGAGGTTCGAGGGCGTGAAGGTCCGCCCGTTCACGCCGTCGCGGACGAGCTCTCCCGCGGCACCGACGACATTCGAAGTGATCATCGCGCACCCCGCCGCGGCGGCCTCATTGACGACGACGCCCCAGGGCTCGTAATCGCTGGGGAGCAGGAAGATGTCGCTGGAGCGGTAGATCGCGCTGATGTCCCGCTGATCGCCGATGAACCCGAGGAATCTCACGCGGCTGCGCAGGTCCGCCGGGATGCGGGCCTGAAGCTCGGCGCGGAGCGGGCCGTCGCCGATGAGGACCAGTTCCCAGTCCGGGCGGTCCTTGGCGATTCGGCAAAAGGCGTCGACGGCCAGGTCGGGGCGTTTGGCGCGGATCATGCGGCCGCAGAAGACCATCCGTCGGCCCGAGCCGAGGTCGTGCTTCTCGCGCACGCGCCGGACATCGTCATCGCCGATGCTCTCGATCAGCGAGTAATCGGGCTCATAGGGGAAGAAGATGATCCTGCTCGGATCGGCGCCGTAGCGGTAGAAGTACCGCATCCCGAACCGGCCGCAGGGCATGACCATGTCCGTCCATCGCAGCACGTGGCGGAGCACCTGTTCCTTGAGCATCCGTCGAAGCCCGATGGCGCTGTCGCCGAAGACGTTCGAATCGGCCACGAGGAACACCGGAACACCGCTCGTGTGGCACCAGCGCAGCAGCCGCATGCGACCGATGTCGTTGTAGCCGCAGAGGAACACAGCCTGAACGTTCTTCTCGCGGAGCCAGTCGATGATGCGCCCGGCTTTGCGCCACTCGTGCAGCGCACGCAGCGGGGAGTCGCCGCGACGGACGTCCTCGCCCGGGCCGAAGTTCACCGGGCGGATGTCCTCGACAGACTGGGACTGCCAGGGCTGATCGGGCGTGCCGTGGGTGTACACCGTCCACAGTCGCGCCTCGGGAACCTCGCGCACGAGGCGTTTGTGCAGCGCGATGCGGTAAGGCGTCTGGACATTCGTGATGATCGCGACATCCGCCGGCCCATCGGCGTACGGGCTGTTCGAACGCCGACTGGCCGCCACCACGCGCGTGTACGAAGCAACCGCACCGCGGGCGATCGCGGGCCAGGTGTACCGCTCCTCGACCATCGCCCGCCCGCGCCGAGACAACTCGGCCCGGTGCGCAGGGTCGGACACGACGCGGTCCAGCGCCGCGGTCAGTTCGGGCACCGTCCGCTCGATCACCTCCGCCGCCCCCGCGGCGCCGACCTCCGGCAGGTGGCAGTTGGTCGTGAACACCGCGGGGGTTCTCGCGGCCATCGCCTCGGCGATGGACATGCTGAAGCCCTCGTGGAAACTGGGCAGACAGAAGCACAGCGCGCCCGCCATCGCTTCCTTCTTCTCCACGCCGTACAGCGGCCCGACCAGGTGCACCCGATCGCTCACACCCAGCCGCGCGACCTGCTCCTTCAACGGCCCGCCCGCGCCGAAGTCCGGCCCGGCGATGACCAGGCGCAGGCGCGCGTGCTTCTTGCACAGCGTCGCGAAAGCCTCGGCCAGAAGATCGAGCCCCTTGACCGGATGCAGCCGGGCCAGGAAGAGGATGTACGGATCGCCGTTGAGTTCCGGGTGCCGGGCGAGGAATGCTCCGGTCGCCGGCGGCGGGTCGATGTCCTCGAGGAATACGCCGTTGGGCAGCACGTCGACGTTGGCATGAAATCCGGCGCGGAGAATGCACTCGCGGTCATGCTCCGAGAGCGCGTGCAGCGCCGAGGCTCCGGTGACGAGTTTCCGGAACGCGACGGCCAGGGCGACCTTCTTCTTCAGGGCCTTCTCGCTGAGCGACCAGTCGCTGAGCATGCCGTGGGGCGCGAGGACATACGGCACGCCCTCACGCCGGCACGCCGAGGCCACGCGCAGGAGCAAGGGCTCCCAGAGTCCGTGGAGATGCACGACGTCACAGCGCCCGACCAGAGTCTCCGCAACCGCCCCCGCCTGCGAACTCAAGAGCCGTTCGAGTTTCGACGGCACCGGCTGAAGCAGGAACTCCAGGGCGCTGATCCCGCGGATGCCGGACAACTGCACGCGGATGTCCGCCTCGCTGGGAACATGGCGATACCCGAAAACCGCAACATCGTGCCCGAGCAGCGCCTGGCCCGCGGCCAGCGACGCGCAGGCCGTCGTCGGCCCTCCGGAGGAGGGGTTCAGCGAGTTGATCACGTGCAGAATCCGCATCGCTGAACTTCTTGATCGTACTTTGTTCAGTGTCCAAGGCATGAATGGTCGCCGATCGTACGTCCGCCGAGCATCATCGGCCCATCACCGCATCATCCTGAGACACTCGCGAGTGAAAAACGGCACGGGCACCGCACCGGTGCTCAACGCCTTGTCGAGCCATCGCCGATCGGGTCCGCGGCGTACATCGCATGGAATTTGGCGCGGATCTCATCAGGTTCGACGAATTTCATCACCCAATCGCGACCCTTTGCGCCCGCGATGGCTCGCGATGCTTCATCGAGCAGATACTCGCGCGCGGCCTGAGCCATGTTGGCAGGATCGCCGTCGGTGATCTTTGCCGCCCCCGAGGCCTGCAACTCCTGCCAGATCTTCACGCCGTTGGTGGTGATGATCGGCGTGCCGGTGGCCAGCGCCTCCAGCAGCACCATGCCCTGATTCTCGTGGTAACTGGGCAGGACCATCGCCGCGGATGACTGCAGGAGCGATAACTTCAGGCTTCCGGATGCGGGGCCGGTCATGAGCACGCGCTCGGCGATGCGCAGTTCCGCGGCGAGGGTGCGCAGTTCCTGGATGTATGACTCCTCGCCGGGGCCCGTCAGGACGACGAGCAGGTCCGTGCCCTCGGCGATGATGCTGGCCGCGGCGCGAAGGAGGCGTTCGATGCCCTTGATCGGGTGCAGCCGTCCGAGAAACATCAGGCGATGCTTCGCACTGGCCAACTGCGGGAAGCGGGCCAGAGCCTCGGCGGGGCCGGGCAGATTCTCAAAGCCGCGGGCGTCGATGGGAAACGGGATGACCACGCCCTTGCGCGGGTCGAAGTGTGCCTGGGACTGTTCGAGTTCCAGTCGCGCGGTCAGGTGGATGCGTCGGGTGCCGCGGAGCATGGCGTTGCCGATGATCCGCATGTGCAGACGCTTCTTCCATGCCCGGTGGTTCATGCAGTCGGTGTCGAGCATGCCGTGGGGCGAGAGGAAGTACGCGACGCCAACGTCACGGGCGATGGTGGCGATCTGGGCGTTGCAGAGTTCCCACATGCCGTGGAGATGCACGGCGTGAATGGGCTCGATAAGTTCCCGCACCAGGCGGAGTTGGCGAGGGCGGAGCAACTGATTGCGGACCGCCAGCGGGCCCAGGTCGACGACGCTGGGGTGCTCGGGGTGGCGGCCGTCCCACCGCGGTGGGGTGTCGGTGGGGTCGTTGGTCCAGATGGTCACGTCGTGCCCGGCGTCGGTCAGGAGTTGGCAGAGATCCAACGCGGCCCGGACGGGGCCGCCACGGTCGAGCCGAAGCACCGGGATGGAGTGGATAATCCGCACGCGAGAGCAAACTTAGGCGGCGAACGGGGGATTTGGGTGACAAGAAGTCGGGAGAAGTTCTCGGATGTTCGGAGCTGCACGACCGAAGCCGCTGAGACTCAGACTGAACTGCGAAATTTCACGGAACAATGCTTGACTGCCGACCGGTCAATGGTAACCTAACAGTGTTCACTGACCAACGGGTGAGATGGCAACGACGACCTGGAGCGACCTGTGGGATCGATCGATCGGCGAGCGCGGGAGAAGGCGGAGGTCCAGGAGAAGATCCTGGCCGCGGCGCGCGAGCTGTTCATCCGCGAGGGGCACGAGGCGGTGAGCATGCGGAAGATCGCCGAGGCGATCGAGTACACACCGCCGGCGATTTACACGCACTTTCGGGACAAAGAAGAACTGATCCGGGCGCTCTGCAGGCAGGACTTCGGCGCGCTGAGCGATGCGATTCTGCGGGTGAGCAAGGTCCAGGATCCGGTGCAGCGGATCGTGAAGATCGGATCGGCGTACATCCGCTTTGCGGTGGACCACCCGCATCACTACAAGTTCATGTTCATGACGCCGCACCCTGTGGATGTCGAGCCTGATCCGCAGGACATCGCGGAGAAGGACGACCCGGAGCGCAACGGCTATGCGGCGCTGCGGAAGGCGATCAGCGACGCGATGACCGCCGGGCACTTCGCGGCGGAGCACAAGGATCCGGAACTGGTGGCGCAGGTCTTCTGGGCGATGGTCCACGGGATCGCGAGCCTTGAAATCGCGATGGGCAAGGACGACTGGATCGAGTGGCGAAGTCTCGACAAGCGGGCCCGTCTGGCATGTGAATCGGTCCTGGTCGGCGTTCTCTCGGCAAAGGCCGCGGAGGCCTATCGGCTGGGCAAGGAGCGGCAGTCATGATTCGTGTTGCGTTGCAGATGCTCGTCGGGGATCGGCTCAAGTACCTTGGCCTGGTGCTGGGCATCGCCTTTGCCTCGCTGCTGATCAGCCAGCAGGCGTCGATCCTGGTCGGGCTGGCGCACCAGACGGGCTCGTTTGTGCGTGACACTTCGCACGCGGACCTCTGGGTCATGGACAGCGAGGTGCGATTCAGCCAGGACAGCCTGTCGCTCTCGGACAACACGCTGCTGCGGGTCCGAGGGATCGAGGGTGTGCAGTGGGCCGTGCCGTTGTATCAAGGCTTCCTCAAGGCCAAACTGCCCGACGGAACGCGCATGACGGCGATCGTCATCGGGCTGGACGACGCGACGCTCATCGGCGGCCCGCCCGAGATGGCGCAGGGGAGTCTGGCGGATCTGAGGCAGGACAAGGCGGTGATCGTGGACTACGGCGCGCTCGAGTCCAAGTTCATGATGAAGCGCGGCGGCGGTCGGCCCATCGCCGTCGGCGACAACCTGTCGATCAACGATCAGGATGCACGTCTGGTCGGCACCTATCGCGCCAGCCGGTCGTTCTTCTGGGAGCCGGTGATCTACACGACCTACTCCCGTGCGTTGCAGTACGCACCGCGCGAACGCAAACTCATGACGTATGTGATGGTCAAACTCAAGCCCGATGCCGACGTAGCGGCGGTCGCCGCGAACATCGAGGCCGCGACCGGCCTGCGGGCCCGCACCAACGAGGAATTCATCGCCCTGACGCGGGATTACATTCTCAAGGAAACAGGCATCCTGATCAACTTCGGGCTGGCCGTCGGGCTGGGGTTTATCGTGGGAACGCTCATCGCGGGGCAGATGCTCTACAACTTCACGCTGGACAATCTCCGCCACTACGGCGCACTCAAGGCCATGGGCGCCGGCAACCGGACGCTCATCATGATGAACCTCATCCAGGCCCTGACCGTCGGCGTGCTGGGCTACGGCATCGGTCTTGGGCTCGGCAGTTTCCTCGGACAACTCGTCGGCAGCGCGGGGCTGGCGTTCAGGATGCCGTGGCAGATCCCGGTGCTCTGCGGCGTGGCGATCCTTGTCATATGCCTGCTCGCCAGCATCCTGAGCATCACACGCGTCCTGAGACTCGAACCCGCCATCGTGTTCAAGAGCAACTGAATCCGCATCGATGATGAAGTCCGCCCGCGCAAGCCGTGTTTCCTGCAACCGCGCGGCCTGATGATCGCAATGACCAGACACCAACTTCCTGGCCTCTCGGAGACGTCCATGTCCGCCGCCACACAGCCCCGCACCGACAACGCAGACCGACGGGCCGACAGCGCCGCATCGGGCCCGGCCCAGACCGGTATCGCCATCGACTGCAAGGGCGTGACCAAGCATTACGGCTCCGGCTCGGCCCGCGTAACGGCCCTTCGCGGCATCGACCTGGACGTTCGTTTCGGCGAACTGATGATGCTCGTCGGCCCCTCGGGCTGCGGCAAGACCACGCTGATCTCCGTCATCGCGGGCATTCTCGATCGCGACGAAGGGGAATGCAAGGTCTTCGGCGTGGACTTCAACACCATGTCCTCGGGGCAGAAGACGAGTTTCCGCGGGACCAATGTCGGGTTCGTCTTTCAGGCCTTCAACCTGCTGCCCACGCTGACCGCCGAGGAGAACGCCGCGATCCCGCTGATGATCCTCGGCGAGAGCCGGAGTTCGGCGATCAAGCGTTCGCGGGACATGCTCGCGCGCGTGGGACTCGGAGATCGCGGTCGCTCGCTGCCCTCGCAGTTGTCGGGCGGCCAGCAGCAGCGCGTGGCGATCGCCCGGGCACTGGTGCACAACCCGCGGCTGATCGTCTGCGATGAGCCGACCAGCGCGCTCGACCACGAAACGGGGCACAAGGTCATGGAACTCATGCGCGAGATCGCCGTGGGTCCGGATCGGACACTGGTGATCGTCACGCACGACGCGCGCATCTTCGAGTTTGCCGATCGCATCGCCAAACTCGATGACGGGGCGGTGCAGTCGATCAGCAGCGGCAAGGCTGTCGCCGCGGCCGCGGGAAAGTAGGCGGAATGCCGACCGGCAGTCGGGCATCGTCCATCGCCCGGGCCACTCAACACTCGACACTCAACACTGAACACTGACACGCAAGGAGCACCTGATGATTCGCAAGTACTTGATTCCGATTCTGGCGGTGGCGGGGCTGGCGTTCGCGATTCACACGGTTCGCAGCGAGGCGGCGCCGCGTCCGGCGTCCACGCCCGTCGCCGAGCCCGCGCGGTCGCCCTTTGGCGACAGCGTGGCGGGGTCGGGGATCATCGAGGCGAGCACGCAGAACATCGCCATCGGCACGCACGTTGCCGGCGTGGTGACGGAGGTCTTTGTCAAGCCCGGCGCGCGGGTGGCCTCGGGCGATCCACTGTTCAAAGTTGATGACCGCTCGCTGCAGGCGCAGCGGTCGGTCGCGGTCTCTCGCGTTGCGGTCGCCGAGCAGACGCTGGCACGCCTCAAGGCCCAGCCCAGGAAGGAAGATGTCCCCCCGGCCGAGGCCCGGCTGCGTGCGGCACGGGCGGACCTCAGCGAGGCGCGGGAGCAGTTGGAAATGCTCGAGGCGGTGCAGGACCAGCGCGCGGTCATTCGCGAGGACATGGTGCGTCGCCGCTCGGCGGTGGCGCACGCCGAGGCCCGCGTCGCGGAGACCGAGGCCCAGTTGGCCCTGCTCAAGGCCGGGGCGTGGGCGCCGGAGGTCGCGGTGGCCGATGCGCAGCTGGCGCAGGCTCGCGACGAGGTCCGACAGATCGAGGTCGAGATCGAGCGTCTGACGGTGCGTGCAAAGGTGGACGCGGACGTGCTGCAGGTCAATACGCGTGAGGGCGAATATGCGCAGGTCGGCCCGCTGGCGCAGCCGCTGATCGTGCTGGGCGAGACGCGGACGCTGTGGGTGCGCTGCGACATCGACGAGAACGATGCGTGGCGGATCGTTCCCGGTGCCAAGGCGCAGGTGTCGCTCCGCGGCAACCCGACCATCAAGACCGATGACGTGACGTTCGTGCGGATCGAGCCCTATGTGATCCCCAAACGATCGCTGACCGGCGAGAGCACCGAGCGCGTGGACACGCGTGTGCTGCAGGTCGTGTACGCCTTCCCGCGCGAGGCGCTCAACGCGTATGTCGGGCAGCAGGTGGATGTTCGGATCGAGGCCGGCTCCGCGACGCGTTCGGCGGCACGGGCGGGCGCGACGAACTGACCACGATGCCCCGAGTCGGCCGAGTTGTCGGCCCGTCGTGTCCGCTCGTGGTGTTCGCCCGTGGTGTCCGCCGGATGTTGAAGGTTCGAAGAGCGGGCGGTTGGTGCGGCTGTTCGGCGGTACGCTTCGCGGGTGATCCGCGAGAGAGAAAATCAAGTCCAACATCCGGGCGGCGTGCAGTCGCCCGGGTTCTGAGAAAGGTGTGATTCATGTCGGTCCTGAACGCTTGCACTGTGCGCGCCGCTTCGGCGCGGGTCGGAGTCACGTCGGCGATGCTGCTGGCCCTGGCGGGCCTGCAGGCGTGCAGCGTCGGGCCGGACTATGTCCGCCCGGAAATCGCCACTCCCACGGCGTGGTCCGGCGAACTGGCCTCCGGCCTTGAGGCCTCGCCGACGGAACTCGGCGCGTGGTGGAGCCGCCTCGGCGACGCGACGCTCGACGGGCTGATCCAGCGCTCCGTCGCGTCGAACCTGGATCTTCGTCAGGCCCAGGCACGCGTACGCGAGTCGCGCGCGGCCCTGGGCGTGGCGCGGTCCGATGAACTGCCCACCGTCGATGCCAACGGGTCGTACACCCGTCAGCGCACCAGCGAAACGACGCGTCAGGGTGGGTTCAGCGGGCGGGACACGGGCGAGGGCTTCGACCTTTACAGCACGGGCTTCGATGCGGGGTGGGAGATCGATATCTTCGGCCGTGTCCGGCGGAACGTCGAGGCCGCCAACGCCGAGGTTGAGTCGGCGGTCGAGGCGCGTCGCGATGTGCTCGTGACGCTGGTGGCGGAGGTGGCGAAGAACTACGTCGAACTGCGCTCGCTGCAGCGTCGGCTGGACATCGCTGAGCAGAACCTGCGTTCGCAGGAGGACACACTGGGGCTGGTGCGATCGCGGTTCGAGGCGGGGCTGACCAATGAACTGGACGTGGCGCGGGCTCGGACGAACGTTGAGACGACGCGTTCGCAGATCCCGACGCTTGTCGCCGGGGCTCGCCGGACGATCTTCCGCCTGAGCGTGCTGCTGGGCTCTGCGCCGGGAACGCTGGCGCAGGAACTCGAAGCACCCGGGACGATCCCGAGCGTCAGCGGCGCGATCCCCGTCGGCGTGCCGGGCGATGTGATCCGTCGGCGTGCGGACGTTCGGCGTGCCGAGCGCTCGCTCGCGGCGGCGACGGCCCGCATCGGCGTGGCGACGGCGGACCTGTACCCGCGGTTCCGCATCTCGGGCAACCTTGGCTTCCAGAGCGGGCAGTTCGCGCAGTTCTTCAACGGCGACAGTTTCGCGTGGGGCATCGGGCCGTCGTTCACCTGGGCGGTGTTCGAGGCGGGCCGAGTCCGCGGGGCGATCGCGGTGCAGGACGCGCGGACCGAGGGCGCGCTGATCGCCTATGAGGCCAGCGTGCTGCGAGCGATGGAGGAGGTCGAGGGCGCGATGGTGTCCTTTGCGCAGGAGCACAACCGCCGGGCGTCGCTGGGCGAGGCGGTGGTAGCGGCGCAGCGGGCGGTCGCGCTGTCGCAGGAGTTGTACTCCCGCGGGCTGACGGACTTCCAGAACGTGCTCGACGCGCAGAGGAACCTCTTCTCGCTGCAGGACCAGTACGTGCAGAGCGAGCGCACGGTGAGCACCGAGTTCATCGCGATGTACAAGGCGCTGGGCGGCGGGTGGGAGACGTTTGAACCCAGGGCGGATCAGCCCACGTCCGCCCCGGGAACGGGCGCTCCCCCCGCCGACGCGCCGAAGTCCGAAGTGCCGGCCAAAGGCTCGACCGCGAGCACGACAGCGGGCACGAGCGGCACCACCGCCGCGACAGGCGAGTGGCCTGCGACGCGCGGAGCGTCTCAGCGGGCGGTCTTCCCGCCGGCGTCAGCGCTTGTGCCCTGATCCAGAGCGGTCGGGCCTTGTGCTTCGGCGGTGCGCGGGTTCATGATGCCTAGGCGTGCGGCGCCGAGCAGGCCCATGCTCAGGTTCGCCACAGCATCGACCGCCGAGACGATCAGGATCGCCGGGAGCATCTCCTCGCCCAGCACGAAGGACGAGCCGGCTTCGCGGACGCCGGCGACGCCCGTTGGCGCGGCACCCTGAATGAAGAAGTACGTCGCACCGGCCAGCACGCTCTGCTCGACGCTCAACTCGACCCCGGCGAACTTCGCAGCGAAGTAGAACCGCGTGGCCGCGAGGGCCAGGTCGATCGATCGCAGCGCGATCACGCGTGCGACGACGCCCGGGTCGCCGGCCATGCGCGTGGCGCTGTGCAGGCGGAGAAACGCCTGTGATCGCACGAAGCGCCCGGCAAAGGGCAGACGCGTCGCGTCGGACCATCGCAGGAGCATGGCCAGGCCGGCATCGCCGGAGAACAGCCGGGCCATGCCGCAGGCGAGCGCGGCCAGCACGATCGTGCCGCCGACGGTGGTGACCCACCAGAGCGGGTCCATGGTGCCGCGCCAGAGGCTGGCGACGACAGGCGGGGCGAGGCTGACGAGAATGAGCCCGGCGGTGGCGGCCATCCATGCGCCGATGGTCAGCAGCGGCACGCCGTCGCGTGTGCGATGGTGCAGCACGCGGAAGATGAGACTGGCCTTGAAGGGCAGGTACGAGAGCGCGGAGCACACGCCGTTGACCGCGATGCACTCGATGATCGACAGGCGGCGGACGGGGCGGAGGACGCTGCGGAAGACCAGGCCGGCCAGCGCGATGGTCGCGGCGCTGACGAGCACGAGCATGGCCACCTGCCACCAGGGGACCTGCGCCAGTCGCTCGAACGAGGCCCGCAACTTCTCGTCGCTGCGGACGACCTGAATGCAGTACCCCAGCAGCCCGAGGCTGATGATGAAGCCCACGATCTGCACGACGCGCGACAGCGTGGATCGCGGCGGGACCAGCGTGCTCGGGGCGTCGGCATCGGGGAGTTGGGCGGGCGCGGGGCCCTGTTCGGTCACGTGGGGTCTCCGGGATCCGACGCGGGAGCGGAGCGGGGTGCAGGTGCGGGGGGCGCGGGCGGGGCGGGGGG
>VYLX01000202.1_pt1 | contig 11154 bp, 8 predicted proteins | sample 5114181 | NCBI WGS metagenome assembly VYLX01 (sample SAMN12291812, study PRJNA351875) | freshwater metagenome | isolation source: freshwater lake | place: USA: Michigan, Sherman Lake | collected 2011-08-08
CGGCGCCGCTGCCAACGCCCACGCCCGTGCCGCGTCGCAGCGGAACGGTGCAGTTCGGCGCGCTGGCGGCGATGAACGACGCCAGGGCACGCGGGCGGGCCGGCAGCAGCGGCGGGAGCGCGCGAACGGCCAAGGACGCAGCGCGCTCGGCGGTGGCGATGGAGAATGTGCTGGCATCGAAGATGTCCGCCGATGATGCGAGGTGGATTCTCGCGGTAAAGGTCGGGCAGTTGATGGAGGGGGGAACGTCGGCGTTCCTGTCCGGCGAACGTCGGCGGAGCGTCATGGCCAGCGCGCGGTCGCTGGGCCTGCGCGAGTTCGACGCGAGTCTGATCATCGCGATCGTGCAGGACAACGCGCGGGCCGGGCGCGCGGCGATGGACGAGCGGGTGCGATCGCGGCTGGCGCTGGTGGGCATGAGCACCGACGCCAACGCTGGCGACCCCCGCGACGCGCTGGGCGAAAGCGATGATGACGGCGCAATCGCGCTGGGTCGGCCCGGGGCGGCAAAGCCTCGGGAGCGCACAGTTGATTGGCCCGGCGTGCGATGGCTGGCGATGGCGCTGCTGCTGGGCGCGGTCTGGGCCTGGATGCTGGCCAGTTGGGTCAGTTCCACGCCGACGCACGCCGCGGGATGGTGATCACCGGGCGGTGGTGTCCACAGGGCTCGCCGCGTCAGAACGCGATGTCGTCGTCATGTCGCCGCACGCAGTCCAGAAGCGTCTCGAGCATTGCGCGGGCCTGCGGGCCAGGCGTCGTAGCGATGGGCTCACCATCGACGTGCGTGACGCTCGTGACCATCGTTGTCGAGCCGATCAGCAGCACCTCCGCGGCGGCCCGCAGTTCGCTCAGCCGAACGTCGCGCACGCGAGCACCCGGGCAGGCGTGCAGGATGACCTGTCTCGTGACGCCATCGAGCAGCGGCGCGGTGCGCAGATCCGGCGTGACCAGTTCGCCCTGGCGCGTGACGATGACGACATTGGTGTACGTGCCCTCGGTCACCAGCCCATCCATGGAAACAGCCGCGCCCGCCGTGGCGGGCAAATCGGTACCGGTCGCGGCGCGGACGAGGATCGCCTCGTCGGCGCCGAAGAGGCGGTGCGCATCGATCGCGGCGATCACACCGCCGAGCAATGAGATGCTCTTGACATGCCCGCGTGTCCAGCGTGTGTCGGGTTGAAGGGACGCTCGCTTGCTCGCTGGCAGCGGCGTGTCAAAGTCGATCGCCGGCACAGGCGCCGCGTAGCCAAAGAGCGTCGGATGGAACTCGGTCCTGGGCACGCGCGAGCGCACCGGCCCGGCCAGCAGCGACGGCGTGCCGCGGGAAACCTGCCAGTACACAAACGCGTCGCTGAGCGCGTTGGCGTCGAGCAGTTGCTCGGTCAGCGGCACGATGGCGCGTGCGTCAAAGGGCAGGTGGATCTCGTCGCACCCGGCTTGCATCCGCCGAACATGCCGGTTCATCGCGATGATGCGGCGCTGACGCGTGCGCGGGCAGATGTACGCGCGGAGGCCCTCGTAAATGCCGTCGCCAAAGAGAAAGCCGTGATCAAAGACCGACACGCGGGCCTGGTCGTGCGGCACGAGCCTGCCGTCGAGATGCACGAGGCTGGCGACTGGCGTGGCGGGGGCATTGGGCGTGGCCGACATCAGAAAGAGGGTATCGCAACGCACACGCGGCGTGCGCACCACGGCGCGCAGTGCGGGTTCTGATCGGTGATTCGCGGTGTCCCCGCGGGGCCAGCGATACGCTGAGAGCATGTTCGACCCGACGGCCATGCTGGGTGCGATGCTCGCGGCGATGACCGCGGGTGTGCCCGCCACGCCCGTCGGGACCGGCACCGGCGCGGGTGCCGCGGCAGAAGCGCCGGCGGTCTCCGCGGAGTTGCTGACCGAGCAGTTGATCCTCGTGGCGACGATCGTCGGAGCGATCGCGGCCCTGCCGCCGTTGATCGAGTTTCTCGTCGAGCGGCGGAAGCGCCGGGAGCGGATCGAACTCTCGCTCGATGATGAGCCCGTTGCCCAACTGAGCGTCCGCCTGGCGGGCATGGACGGCGTGCTGGCCGAGGTCAGCGACCTGATCGACCGCGCGGCCAACCCCGCGGCGTACCGCGGGCTGAATGTCGGCAATGAGATCCTCATCGTCGGCCCGGCGCTCTCCGGCAAGAAAATGCTCGCGCGGGCCATCGCGCAGCGCGCCGGCTTCGATCGCCTCATCACCGTCTACAACCCGCGAAACCCCGACGCGCTGGCGCGGGCCAAGGCCCGCCTGCGCAAGGAACGCAGCAAGGTCATGCTCCTGCTGCCCAGAATCGACGACGTGTTCCGATCCGCAACAGAGGAGGTCGAGGCCGAGCTCGACGCCCTGATCGAATCCACCAGCGAGCGCGAGAACGTGCTGGTCATCGGCACCGCCACACGCATCGACCCCGATGACGACGTGGACAATCTCTTCGGCGTCAAGATCGTCCTGCCCGGCACCGCGCCGAGCGTGCGCGGGCCGATACCGGTGGCCGAGGCCATGCGCCCCATCCTGCGCGATGTGGCGAGGTTCTACCTCGAGCGCGCTTGCGCCGCGCGGGGAGAGGGCGCGATGAGCACAGTCCTCGCGGACATGACCCTCGACGATGCGATCGAGCGCGTCGCGGCCAGCGCGGGCAACCCAGCGGAGGTCGAGGATGTCGTGCAGGTGGCACTGACCACGGCGGTTCACGATCGCAACAGCCTCAAGGCCACGCCCGCGTCGCTGGTGCTTACGCCGGCGATGATCGACCGCGCGATCGCACGTGTGGTCGTTCGCGTGTGAGCGAGGGGCGTGCGTGCCCTTCCCGCGCCCGAGCGATCGGCGTCGCGTCTGCACCCACGCCGATCAGTCCGTCGGGCGAAGTGCCCGAACGAGCGTCCGGTCGTCGTTGCGGGCGTAGAGGCGATTGCAGCCCAGGAATCCGGCCTGAAAGTACGGCTTGCCCATGAAGAAATGGTCCAGCGACTTGTCCCGCCCCATGCTCATGTCCTCAATGATCATCAGCCGGGGCTTCCATCGCTCCAGGTCAAAGCCCTCCAGCAGCGCCAGCTCGCCGCCCTCAACATCGATCACCGCGGCGTCCACGCGAGCGATCGGCGTCGGGTGCGAGGCGAGCACGTCGTCCATCGTCGTCAGCGGGACCTGAACCTTCACGCGCTTGGCGTTGGACTGGGCGACGAGCGGATCGAGCCCGGAGGTCGAGGGCAGACGGCTGAACATCCCGCCCGGGCCGCCCTGAACAACCTCAAACTCTGCAGTGCCGCTGCTGCCCTTGGCAGCGAGGGCCGCGTGGACGACGCGTGCGTGCGGGCGGTTGGCCACGCACTCCTTGTAGCGATCGGGGATCGGCTCGATAAGCACGCCGTTCCAGCCGATCGCGTCGAGCGCCCACGTCGCCGAGAGGCTCTTGCCGTCGAACGCGCCGACCTCGACGTAGAACCCGTCGATCGAGTAGTCCAGCAGTTCCCAGATCGCAAAGTCCTCGCCGAACTGCGAGCGGAAAGTGGGCATCATGCCCTTTCGCGGCGTGCGCCCCGCGGCGCGGAGGTGCTCCATCGCCTCGAGCATGTGGAGCTTGCGTCGCAGGAGCGTGACCTCCTGCTGAAGGTTCTGGTGCAGCGCGTGCATGTTCTCGACGATCATCCGGGCGGGGTCGTTTGCCATGAGCAAAGACTATCCGATCGCGTCCCCGACGGGCTTGATCCGTTCCGACCCGGGTCGGCGCGGTCGGACGTCCGCGGGGTCCTCGATCACCCGACACACCCAGCACGCCGGGCACCGGGCGTATCCTCTCATCTATGCCACGCACACACCTCCGCGGACTGTTGCTGACCATGACCGTTTCCATGCTCTCCGCCGCCGGCGCGATCGCGCAGGCCCCCGTCGTCCCCCCCACCCAGACCCCCGCCAAGCCCGTCGACGAGACGTTCCACGGCACCACGATCACCGATCCGTACCGCTGGCTCGAGGGCGACAACTCCAACCCGGAGCGGCTGGGCCTGATGAACGACGAGGTCGCCGCGTGGACCGACGCGCAGAACGCCCGCACACGCAGCGTGCTCGACGCCCTGCCCGGGCGCGACAAGGTCGAGGCCCGCCTCCGCGAATTGATGACCATCGGCTCCGTCGGCGCGCCGAACATGGTCGGCCCGCGATACTTCTACTCCAAGCGCGACGGCAACCAGAATCAGGCCGTGCTCATGGTCCGCCAGAGCGCCGACGGCCCGGGCCGAGTGCTGCTGGACCCCAACACCCTCGACGCCTCCGGCCTGGTCACGCTCGCGTGGACCAGCCCCAGCCACGACGGCACACTCCTGGCCTTCGGCCTGTACCGCGCGGGCGATGAGAACGCCACGCTGTACGTCATGGATGTTGACACCGGCCGCTGGCTCGCCGACGAAATCCCCGGCAAGGTCTCCAGCGTTTCGTGGCTGCCCGACAATTCGGGCTTCTTCTACGAACGCCTTCGCGATGTGAAGGACCCGTACTCGGCGCAGATCCGCTTCCACCGTCTGGGCACGCACTGGCGGCAGGACCCGATCCTGTTCCGCCAGTACACCAAAGCCGAAAACGAGAAACTCGCCACCACCTGGGGCCCGTACTTCGGCATCAGCAAGGACGCCCGCTGGGGCATTCTCGGCTACTTCACCAGCACCGCCGACAACGACCTGTGGGTCGTCGACATGGATCGCTGGTTCCGCACGGGCGGCACCAGCATCCGCCCCGGCGCAACCGAGGACGATCCGTCCACCAGCGCGGGCATGTTCATCACCAAGCCCATCAGCGTCGGTAACAAGGGCCGCAGCGGCGGGGCGATCGTCGGCGACACGCTGTTCATGCAGACGACGATCAACGCCCCCAACGGGCGAATCGTCGCGGTCGATCTGCACAATCCGGACATGGCCAACTGGCGCGAGGTGGTCCCCGAGCGCAAGGACGCCGTCATCGAGGGCATGAGCCTGGCCCGCGGCATGATCGTCGTCACGTTCATGAAGGACGTGCAGAGCCGCATCGAAATGTTCGACTTCGCCGGCAAGTCCCTGGGCGAGATCCCGCTGCCGGGCATCGGCACCGCCGGCATCGTCACGGAGGACGACCGCACCGAGGCGTTCCTGACCTTCGAGTCGTACAACGAGCCCAACAGCATCTACCGCATCGACCTGACCAACCCCGCTCAGCGCACGCTCTGGGAACGCCCGCAGGTCCCGGTCGATCCGTCCATCGCCGAGGTCAAGCAGCTCTGGTACACGTCCAAAGACGGCACGCGCGTGCCCATGTTCGTCGTGCACAAGAAGGGCCTGAAACTCGACGGCAACAACCCCACGATCCTCAACGGTTACGGCGGGTTCAACATCTCCGAGCAGCCCGGCTTCAGCCGGACGCTCTTCCCATGGCTCGAGGCCGGAGGGGTCTTCGCCGTCGCAAACCTCCGCGGCGGAGGTGAGTTCGGCGACGCGTGGCACCGCGGGGGCATGCTCGCCAGCAAGCAGAACACCTTCGACGACTTCATCGCCGCCGCCGAGCACCTCATCAAGGAGAAGTACACCTCGCCCGATCGCCTGGGCATCGTGGGCGGCAGCAACGGCGGGCTGCTCATCGGCGCGGTCGTCACGCAGCGCCCGGACCTCTTCCGCGCCGCGGTCTGTGCCGTGCCCCTGCTGGACATGCTGCGGTACGAGCGGTTCCTCATGGCCCGGTACTGGGTGCCGGAGTACGGCGATCCGCAGAACGCCGAGCACTTCGCGTGGCTCCGCGCCTACTCGCCCTACCAGAACATCAAGGCCGGCACGAAGTACCCGTCGGTGATGTTCACCACCGGCGAGAACGACACGCGCGTCCATCCGATGCACGCACGCAAGATGGCCGCGGCCATGCAGTCGGCAACCGCCAGCGACCCGAGCGAGCGCCCGATCCTGCTGTGGGTCGACCGCGACTCGGGCCACGGCGCGGGCAAGCCGCTGAACCTGCGGATCCGCGATGCCGCCGACAGCCGGATGTACTTCATGTGGCAACTGGGCATGCTGCGCGACATGAATCTGATCTCCGCTGCCGATGCGAAAGTCGGCAACCCGGCCGACAAGTCGCTCATCGCGATGGAGGTCTCGGGCATGACCTGCGAACTGTGCGCGGGCAAGGTTGAGGCCGCGATGAAGAAGGTCCCGGGCGTGACCAGTGTGAAGATCAATGTCGAGAGCAAGCGGGCGGAGGTTCGCCTCTCGGCCCCGAACGCCGCGACGCCCGAGCAACTGGCCAAGGCCCTGGCCGGGACCGACTTCTCCGCAAAGCCGCTGTGAGCACCCGATCGGAAGACGCGACCATGCGCGACCGCCGCCCGATGATCGGCATCTCGTGCGATGTCGCAGAGCCGCCGTCCGGCGCGCCGCCGACGGTGCGGGCGCGGTTCCAACTCGGCGACACCTACTGCCGATCGGTCTGGGAGGCCGGCGGCGTGCCGGTGATCCTGCCCGCGATCGTCGAGGCCATCGGCCCGATGCTCGAACATCTCGACGGCGTGGTGATCTCCGGCGGTGACGACATCGATACGCGGCCCTTCGGCGTCGCGCTTCACCCGCAGGCCCGCATCATGCACCCGCAGCGGCAGGCTTTCGAACTGGCGCTGCTGGCGGCGCTCGATACCCGCCGGCAGACGCCCGTGCTGGGCGTCTGCCTGGGCATGCAACTCATGGGCCTGCACGCTGGCGCGGGCATCAATCAGCACCTGGGCGACACCATCCCCACGACCGCCGACGATCACCGCAACGACGCCCCGCACGAGATTCACTGGCTCAGCGCCGACATGGGCGTGGCGATGGGCCTGCCCGCCGGTCGTGTCGCGAGCAACCACCACCAGGCGTTGCGCACCCCCGGCTCGCTCCGCGAACTGGCCCGCTCGCCCGACGGCGTGATCGAAGCGGTAGATGACCCGTCGCGCCCGTTCTACCTCGGCGTGCAATGGCACCCGGAGCGAACCGCGGATCGCGGGCTGGGGCTTGGTGTGTTCGAACGCCTCGTGCGGTCCGCTGAGAGCGAGCGCACCGGCAAGCGACCCTGAGAGCGCGGTCCGTTCCGCGCGCACGCGGTGCGTATGTCGTTCACATCACCGGCTTGGCGTGCAGCATGCTCACGGTGTCTTTCACGCCCAGGTTCTGGAAGATGTCGCGTGTCGCAGTGGACTTGTTCAGCGTGTAGAAGTGCACGCCGCGAACGCCGTGGTCCAGCAACTCCGCGGCCTGCTCCGTCGCATACTGGATACCGACGTTGCGCATCGCGTCCGGGTCGCCGCCCGTGCGGTTGAGCCTGCGGATGAGCGCCGCGGGGAACCGGGTTCCCGCGGCCATCTCGGCCATCGAGACCATGCCCTTGACGCTCGTCACGGGCATGAGCCCGGCGATGATCGGGACCTTGATCCCCGCCAGTTGGCACCGCTCGCGGAAGTCGTAGAAGTCGTGGTTGTCGAAGAACATCTGCGTGCAGATCCAATCCGCACCGGCGTCGACCTTCGCCTTGAGATAGTCCATTTCCTTCATGCGGTTGGGCGTGCCCGGGTGGCCCTCAGGAAACCCGGCGACGCAGATGCCAAAGCCCCGCGGGTCCGGGTGCAGCCGCCGATCGTTGAACTTGCGGATGAACGACACAAGGTCCGCGGCAAACCGGAACGCATCCTTGCCCCGGTCGTAGTCCGGCTGGTTCCGCGGAATGTCGCCGCCCAGCGCCAGAATGTTGCTGATCCCCGCGCCCGCATACTGCTCAAGCATCGAGAAAATCTCGCCCTCGCTGTGACACACGCACGTCAGGTGCGGCACAGGATCCAGCATCGTCTCCTTCTTGAGCTTCACCACCACGTCGCGCGTCAGTTCACGCGTCGAGCCCCCCGCGCCATACGTCACGCTCACAAAGCTCGGACGCAACGGCTCGAGCTCGCGCATGTTCGCGTACAGATTCTCGGCCGCCTCCGCGCTCTTGGGCGGGAAGAACTCGAAACTGAAGGTCGTGCTTTGCTGGGCAAAAATGTCGCGGATGTGCATGGCCGACCTAGGGAGGGGTCCTCGTGGCGATCAAGTATAGCCATTCATCCGGATGAACGGATGAATGGCCCGAGAATGTGGATGACCCTGTTGGCGCTCAGGGCTTGGCCAACTGCATTGCTGCGATCGAGTCGGGATCGTCCGCGATCAGGCGGCGAATGATCAGGATAAACACGCCCGTGAGCACCAGATTCAGCGCCAGCGAGAGCATGGCAATGGTGACGATCGGGCCGCCGATGCCGTAAGACAGGCTGACGACCAGCACACCCGCGCCAACTTCGCCGCGGGGCCACATGCCGATGGCCAGGGCGAGCCGAACTTTGCGTGATGCCTCTCGGCGGTAGCAGAGGGCGGGGAACATCTTGCCGAGGTTGGCCAGCAGGGTGATGCCCAGCACATGCAGCAGGATGGTGCCCCAGCCCATGGGCGGGGTGTTCTCCTTGAGGTGAACGTGCATGAGTTCCGTCGGTGCCGGTGCGTCGGCGGGGGTCGCCGGCGTGGCGAGCGTGCCGGCCGCGGTGTCGATCGCGGTGATGGCGGTGGCGGCGTCTGCGGGTGCGGGTGGGGTGGTCAGGTCAAGCGCGGGCATGCTCAGGCCGACGAGCAGCATGAACAGGCCGGAGATCACGGTGGACGCGCGGTGCTCGCTCGGGCGTTCGAGGACTTCCTCGGAGTCTTCGCCGGATTGTCCGACGTGGTCGGCGGGCTTCTGGCCGTGGCCCCGGGCGATGATGCAGCCCAGGACAAACGCGGGGAGCAGCACCTCGATGTGGATCGGGACCATGGGGTCAACGGTCTTGGACACGCGGTAGATCGCCTCGCTGACGGCGACGATGATCAGGGCGTAGACCGTGACGGGCTTCCACGTGATGGGCAAGGCCCAGCGGTGAAGGTACTTCCACGCGACCCACAGTTGAATCGCGATCAGGCCCGCGATGATCGCCAGTTGCCAGCGGAAGCCGACCATGAGCATCTTCAGCGGGATCATCAGCAGGACCGTGTCCAGGTCGTCGAAGATCGCCAGGATCCGGGCCTTCTTGAACAGCCAGGTCGCCGCGAGCCCCGCCGCGGCGAGCATGGAGAACAGCACGCCCGCGCTGGTGGGCGAACTGAACCGTGCGGCCAGGAGCGACTCCTTCCAGGCTTCGATGTCGACCCAGCTCGATGCGGGCAGGATGACATAGATGAAGTACAGGGCGCAGAAGATCCACGGGAACGCCGCGGCGGTCGCGGCGACGACATAGTCCCACCCGTACTGACGCATGTTGGACTTGTCGATGTCGAACTCGAACCCGACACGGATCATGATGAACGACAGGGCCAGCATCGTGCACAGGCGCACGGCGGTGGCCACCGCGTCACTGTGCTCTCCCGACCAGCTCGGGATGAACTGCGAGAGCACCAGGCCCAGAACCAGCAGCGTGGAGTATGCGAGCACTTGCTTCATGAAGATCCTTCGTGCGGAGCGGGGGCGCGAAAGGCCCCTCGTCAAAGCCTAGCGGATCGCGACGGGGTATGCTCATCGGAGCGGTGCCAAGCGCAACGGCGCACGCACGCGGCGGACCAACGGCGAACATTCATGGAGGACACCATGCTCTCGATGCGACTGACGGCGATGTGGCAGATGGTGATCATGACCGCGGTGCTCCTCGCGTCGTTCGCCGGCGCATGCCGGGCATCATCGGGCGCGATGGCGGCGCGCGAGGGCGGCACGCTGGGTGTGCGGGTTGAAGAGGTCGAGTACGAGCACGCCGGCGTGAAACTCAAGGGGTATCTCGCGATGCCCGAGGGCCCCGGGCCGTTCGCGGGTGTGCTGGTGATTCACGAATGGTGGGGACACAACGCGTACGCGCAGCGTCGCGCACGCGATCTGGCATCGCTGGGGTACGCCGCGTTCGCGCTGGATATGTACGGGCAGGGCGTGCTCGCGACGACGCCCGCGGCGGCCCAGGCGCAGGCGACGCCCTTCTATGAGGATCGTGCGCTGATGCGGGCGCGGGCTCAGGCGGGGCTGAACGTCCTGGCCGGGCGCAGCGAGGTGGACAAGACAAGGCTCGCCGCGATCGGCTACTGCATGGGCGGAACGGTGGCGCTGGAGATGGCCCGTGCGGGCGTTGGTGGCGAGGCGTTGCGCGGCGTGGTCGCATTTCACGCGGGGCTGAAGTTCCCCGACGCCCCGGCCCAAGGCGGCGTGCCGGCCAAGGTGCTGGTGTGTCACGGTGCCGCGGATCCGATGGTCCCCGATGCGGATGTTCTGGACTTCACCAAGGCGATGACCACGGCGAAGGCGGACTGGCAGGTCGTCAGCTACAGCGGCGCGGTGCACGCATTTACGAACCCCGATGCGGATCGCGCGGGGATTCCGGGCGTCGGGTATGACGCCAAGGCCGACGCCCGATCGTGGGGGCACATGCGGCAGCATCTTGCCGAGACGATCGGCCCGCCGGCGTCGGCGAAGAAGTAGGATCGACCCGGGGGACGCTTCGAACACCCATCGCAGGCAGAAACTGCGGCTGCTTGCGTCACGGTCTCAGGGAGACGATCGGAACGGTCATCAGTGCGCCCGGATGTCACTTGGGCAAACGGGGCGAACTGGGCAGTCTGGACACATGCCAAAAAGCCGCTTGGCGAGGGCCGAACGCGCGGGTGGCTCGTCGTAAAGGCGCGGATGGATGCGGAGCGCCAAGCAGGGGCGTGGGTGATGGAGAACGGGCTCGGGATGATCCTGATGGGATCTTCGGGGCTGCACCTTGCGTTGCCGCGTGCCGATGATGAGAATCAGGGAGTTCGTCGTTTCGGCACGGGGGCTCGGCGGGCGGGCGGGGCGAGAAATGGGAGTCGGTCTTTGTGCGATCGATAAGCCTTGCATCCATGCTGCTGACGACGCTCGCGCTGGCGGTGCTGATGGTGGCGCTGGTCGTCGTGCAAGGGCCGTCGGCCCGCGCGGGCGAGTCGTCGATGCCCGATGGCATGATGGTGTGGGCGGCGCTGGCGCTCTCATCGGTGTCGGTGGCGCTCCTGGTGTATCAGGTGGCCTTCGGCACGCGCGGCCGCGAGCGGGCGGCCACGGGCAGCGAGGGCGGCGCGGGGCGGCGTCGCGGCGAG
>VYLX01000206.1_pt1 | contig 10976 bp, 7 predicted proteins | sample 5114181 | NCBI WGS metagenome assembly VYLX01 (sample SAMN12291812, study PRJNA351875) | freshwater metagenome | isolation source: freshwater lake | place: USA: Michigan, Sherman Lake | collected 2011-08-08
GGCGGTGGGTAGCGGCCGCTGGGTGCGGGGCTGACGGCAGGTCCTGATTGGGGGGTTGGGTCGGGGATGCAACGCTTGGCGCGGGGGCCGATATCCTTTGGGACGATCGGTCTGTTTGGGCGTCGTGCGTGGCGGGGGCGGAGATGCGGGTGCGCGGGAGTGTGCGGACTCTGACGGGTGAGAGTTGTGGAGATTTTGCTGGGGATGGGCGGCGACGTGGCCGAGATGCATCTTGAGAAGAGGCCTGGTCGGAGGCAGTGGCGTTGGAGTCGAGCCGGCGTGAGGGCACGTCTGGCGGAGCGGTTGGTTCACCCTTGAGTCTGGAACAACTGATGAAGCATGCTGTGATGTCGAAGGTGTCTCGGGCGCTGATCCTGAGTTCGGTCGTCGGGCTGATGGCGACGGCGGCGGCGCTGTCGCAGCCGACGGCCCCGGCGGTGCCGGTGGAGGCTCCTGTTGTGGCGCCCGGGGCGGGGACGGCGTTGGCGGATGCGACGGCGCGAGCGTGGAGTCAGGCGCGCGGGGGCGACCTTGAGAACGCGCTGGCGACGCTGCGGGCGCTGGAGGGGACGGGAACGGGCGCGGGGGTTCGCGGTGCCGTGGCGACGTTCGACGAGCACATGGGCAAGCGCGAGCAGACCCGTGCGTCGGAGATCTCGCGGCTGAACGCGGAACTGGATGAGTTGCTCAAGAAGGATCAGACTCCGATCAATCTCAGCGAGGGGCTGAAGTTGGCGGTGGAGCTGCACATGATCAGTGCGCAGGCGGAACGCCCGGCGCTGGTGCGGAGCGAGCGGATGCGGTCGCTGATCGAGCGGGCCGATCGCGAGGCGCGGGCGGCGGAGGAGCGTCACGACTGGCTGATGAGCGCCGAGTTGTTCGCCCGCCTGAACCTGCTGCTGGAGACGGAGGCGACGTACAAGGGCGACGCGCGTCGGCTGGGAGACAGGATCGGGATGATCCGGCTGTATGTTCCGGAGCGACTGTGGGAGTTGCGGAACGCCCGGCGTGCGCTGGAGGGGCAGGAGCCGCTGAAGAAGTTCAACTCCACGGGCGAGGACTTTCGCGAGAAACTCAAGGGCGTGACGCCGTCGATTGTTCTGTACGCGGTGGCGAACGCGGGGCGTGCGCATGTCGAGCGGACGCCGATGAGCAGGCTGCTGGTGGGCGGGCTGGAGAGCGTGCGGACGATGGTCACGACGCACGACCTCAAGCCGGCGTTCCCGGGGCTTGGCGATCAGGCCAAAGCCGAGGAGTTCCTGGCGTTTGTGGAGGCGGAGATCTCCAAGTATCGCGCCGCGACGACGGAGCCCAGCGCGTTCACGCTGAACAACCTGCTCGATTCGTTGCAGCGCAAGAACGCGCAGACGGTGAACATCGACGCGGCGGCGGTGCTGCACGAGTTCGGCAACGGCGCGTTCCATCGTCTCGACGAGTTCAGCGAGATCATCTGGCCCGACGAGCTCGCGCGGTTCAAGCGGCTGACGGAGGGCTCGTTCATCGGGGTGGGGATCCAGATTCAGTTGGACGAAGAGACGCAGATGGTGCGGGTGATCACGCCGATCGAAGGGACGCCGGCGCAGCGCGCGGGGGTCCGGGCGGGCGATCTGATCCGCAAGATCGACGACAAGGACGCGGTGGGGATGACGATCGACCAGGCGGTCGAGCAGATCACGGGCAAGGCCAACACGAACGTGACGCTGACGATGGAGCGAGAGAAGGAAGAGATCGTCTTCCCGCTGACGCGGGCCAAGATTCCGATCTACACGGTCAAGGGGTGGAAGCGCACGGGCACGCGCGAGACGGACTGGGACTGGTTCGTGGATGACTCGTCGAAGATCGCGTATGTGCGGCTGACGCAGTTCAGCGAGAGCACGACGCGGGAGCTGCGGGCTGCGGTCCGGCAGATGCGTGCGCAGGGTGTGCGGGCGATGGTCATGGACCTGCGGTTCAACCCGGGCGGCCTGCTGAATGAGGCGGTGAGCGTGGCGAACATGTTCATCGACAAGGGCACGATCGTGTACACGGAGGCGGCGGGCGGCGTGAGGCAGCAGACGGAGGACGCCGAGCCGGGCAACGCGTTGCTCAAGGACATCCCGATCGCGGTGCTGATCAACGAGAGCAGCGCCAGCGCGAGCGAGATCGTCAGCGGCGCGATCCGGCATTATGCCGATCAGGGCGTGCTGAACGCGATCGTCATCGGCGAGCGGAGTTTCGGCAAGGGGAGCGTGCAGAACGTCATCCCGCTGCCGGGCAACGCGGCGCAGTTCAAGCTCACGACGCAGTACTACCACCTGCCCAATGGCGACCTGATTCACCGTCGCGAGGGCGCGACGAAGTGGGGCGTCTCGCCGCACGTGCGGGTGGAGATGCTGCCCAAGCAGATCAGCGATGCGCTGATCCTTCGGCAGGACGCGGACCTGCCGGCGGACAGCAAGTTCGTGGATCGGCGGAGCAAGAAGGAACGCGAGGAGAAGCCGATCCCGGCGGACCAGCCCTGGCCGCCCGCGCCGGAGAAGTTGCTGGCGGACGGACTGGACCTGCAACTGGAGGCGGCGGTGGCGCTGCTCCGGGCGAAGGTCGCCGGGCTGCCGGATATTCAGGCGGCGGCACGGCCGACGGAGAAGGCCCCGGGCTGAGCCCGCGGGGCGAAAGCACCGAACGGATTCTGAACGCCGGGCGCAGGTGCGCCCGGCGTTCTTTTAGAACTTTGGTTTCCAGACGGGGCCGAGTCGGGGGTGCGGTGCTACCCTTGCTGGTTGCTCGGCGGTCGCGCGATCGTTGAGCGGAGGCGAGGCGCCGAATGCGGCCGAACCGGCCCGCGAGAGCGGGTTGGTGATGGCGGCTGGCGGCGACGATGCCCTGTTGAGAATGTGTGTTCGCCAGGATGTTTGAGGTTGCACCAGTGATGTCCACGACGCCCGCCCCGATCAATCCTTCGTCGTCCGCTCCTGCTGGAGAGGGGCTGTATGCCATCACGTCCTCGCGGGTGCACATGCCCGGCGAGAACGGCAACGGCGTGGCGAAGCGCGAGGCGGGCAAGCCCCGCCCCAGCGACGCGCTGCCGAACGCCACGCTGATCAAGTGGCTGCGGGACATGATCCTCATCCGCGAGTTCGAGAACCGCTGTGCGCAGGCGTATCAGCAGGCGAAGATCGGCGGGTTCTGTCACCTGTACATCGGCCAGGAGGCTCTGGCGGTCGGGACGATCAACAGCCTGAACCATGACGATCCGATCGTCACGGCGTATCGGGACCACGGGCACGCGCTGGCGCGCGGGATGTCCGCCCGGGCGTGCATGGCGGAGATGTTCGGCAAGTCGGCCGGCTGCGCCAAGGGCAAGGGCGGGTCGATGCACATGTTCGACAAGCCCAACTGGAATTACGGCGGTCACGGGATCGTCGGTGCGCAGACGCCGCTGGGCGCGGGCCTGGCGTTCGCGGCGAAGTACGAGCTCGAGGTGATGAAGCGTTCGGTCAACGGCGGGCCGGCGAAGAAGAAGGTGGCGCTGGCGTATCTGGGCGATGGCGCGCTGAACCAGGGCGCGCTGCACGAGGCGATGAACCTCGCGGGGCTGTGGGGCCTGCCGGTGATCTTCGTGGTCGAGAACAACCGCTACTCGATGGGCACGGCGATCGAGCGCGGCACGACGATGGCGCACGACCTCAAGCAGAAGGCGGTCGCGTACGGGATGGAGGGTGTGCACATCGACGGGATGGACATCCGGAACATCTACGACGAGTTCAAGCCGCTGGTCGATCGCTGCCGGGAGAACTCGCGGCCGGCGTTTGTGGACCTGCTGACGTACCGGTATCAGGGCCACTCGATGAGCGACCCGCAGAAGTACCGCGCCAAGGACGAGGTGGAGAAGTTCAAGTCGCGCGACAGCATCGCGCTGCTGGAGCAGCACCTGCTGACGGAGCGCAAGTGCGTGACGGAGGCGGATGTGGACAAGATCGTCGCCGAGTGCAAGGCGATCTCGGCGGACAGCGCGGACTTTGCGGAGAGCGCGCCGATCCCCGCTGCGCAGGAACTCTTCAGCGACGTGTACGCGGAGATTGTGCCCAATCTCTCGCCCTCGGCGACGTACATCCACGGCGAGAAGAACCCGCTTCTGTGAGGCGATCGGCCCGGCGGCGGGCGGTTTCGCGAAGGTCTGACGAAACATTCGATGGAGTTTGGCGGGGGTCGAGCCGCCGCGCGCGGGGCGTGGTAGGCTGGCGGACATGGCACGTCCCCTGGTGATTCTTCACGGGTACAGCGACACGTCGAGAACCTTTGAGGCGATGGCGGAGCAACTGGCCGATCGGCTGGGCACGACGGTGTCGCCGATCGCGCTGGGGGATTACGTCACGCTGAATGACTATGTGACGTTCGATGATCTCCGGGCGGCGATGGATCGGGCGTGGACGGAGTTCGGGCTGCCTCGGGGCGACCGGAGCGTGGACATGGTGGTGCACTCGACGGGTGCGCTGGTCGCTCGGCTGTGGCTTGCGGGGCTCGCGGCGGGGCCGGGGCCGGTGCACCACCTGGTGATGCTGGCGCCGGCGAACTTCGGTTCGCCCCTGGCGCACAAGGGTCAGAGTTTCATCGGGCGTGTGCTCAAGGGGTTTCAGGACAACGGCGATGCGCCGATGCACTCGGGCCTGCTGGTGCTCAAGGGTCTGGAACTGGCCAGCCCGATGCAATGGGACCTGGCCCACCGCGACCGCTTCGGCAGCGCGAGCAGATTCGACGCGGGCGGGTGTCTGTGCACGGTCATCGTCGGCAACACCGGCTATGACGGGATCGCGGCGATCGCCAACGAGGCCGGGTCGGACGGAACGGTGCGGCTGAGCACGGCGAACATGAACTGCGCGAAACTGACGATCGACTTTACAAAGTCGCCCATGGCCCCCGCGGCGACGCTGACGGCGTCTCGCGGGCGGTGCGGGTACCTGGTGATGGACGGCTTCGATCACTCGACGATCACGCTGTCCGGCCTTGCCGCCTCCCGGCACTCGGCGGTGATCGACGAGGTGGTGGCGGCGCTGACGGTGACCGACTCGCGCTTCGCGTCGTACTGCGATGCCCTGGACCGGCGCACGGCGACGCTCGTCTCGGCGATGGCCAAGCGGCGCGGCGATGATCAGAACGCGTTCCAGAACACCGTGGTGCGAGTGCTCGACGATCAGGAGCGGCCGGTGCAAGACTACCTCGTCGAGTTCTACGAGGAGGACGACGACCGGAACATCATCGCGAAGCTCTTCCACACCACCGCGCTGGCGAACGTTCATGTGCACAGCGACGACGCGAGCCTGCGGAGTCTGTACGTCAACTGCACCAAACTCACCAAGATGATCGACCGCGGCGGCGAGGGGCTGAGCATTTCGCTCAGCGCCAGCCCGACGCTCGAGCAGTCGTTCAACCGGGTGGGGTTCAAGTCGTTCAACGATCGCGACGTGGGGGGCCTGCGGCTGCCGTGGGAGGAGATCGGGACGTACTTCGCGCCCAACCGGACGCTGCTGGTGGACATGCGGCTGAAGTGGCACCAGGGGGACCTGTTCCGGCTGCGCGAGCGGACGGAGCCGTACACGCGGCTGTAAGGAAAATGGTGGGGAAAGGGTGAGGAGATCGCGATGTTTGGGGGCTGAGAGGGTTTGATCGGCGTGGTGGCGGGGTCTAGTATTGGGCCAAGAATGTTGGAAGGGACCTTGAGGCCGGAGCCTTGGGGCGACGAGTCCTGGGCGGCGGAGGCTTCTTGAGCCGAGCCGCGAGCACGCACGACAGATTTCAGCGAAGATCGACCATGACCACGACCGCCGAGCATCGTACGAGTCTTATCAAGAAGTTCCAGACGCACGAGAAAGACTCGGGCTCGCCCGAGGTTCAGGTGTCGTTGCTGACCGAGAGGATCAACGACCTGACCGAGCATCTGAAGATGCACATGAAGGACAACGCGTCGCGTCGCGGGCTGGTGCTGATGGCGGCCAAGCGCAACCGTCTGCTGAAGTATCTGGCGCGAGCGGACCGACCCCGGTACATCGAACTCATCGGCCGACTGGGCCTGCGCAAGTAAGTCGAACCCTCAAACAGGCCCGCGGGCGAAACCCCGCGGGCCTGATTGTTTTTGAAAACTCGGGTGACGGATGTACTCGGAGGCAGTCGGCCTCGTGCAGTCTCGGGCGGAGGATCGATCCGCCCGCGAGCCTGCCCGGCGCCTTCTGCCCCCTGCGGTGCGTCCGAAAGCCCCGCGTGTCCCTGGCATCGGCCGGAAACGTTGCGGCTGATTGGTCGGGCTCGCGTAGCAACCGGGATTCTCCCGGCAAGGATGTGCCTCATGAGTAGCGTGACCCCCATTGTGATCGAGAAGGAAATCGGCGGCCGGGTGCTCCGACTGGAGACCGGCAAGGTCGCCAAGTTGTGTTCCGCGGCCGTCATCGCCACCTACGGCGGGACGACGGTGCTCGCGACCGTGACCCGCGGCAAGCCGCGCGGCGACTTCCCCGACTTCCTCGGGCTGACGGTTGACTATCGCGAGAAGACCGCCGCGGCGGGCAAGTTCCCCGGCGGCTTCAAGAAGCGCGAGGGTCCGCCCAGCGAGAAGGAAATCCTCACGATGCGGATGATCGATCGCCCGATCCGTCCGCTGTTCCCCGACGGGTACTTCGACGAGGTGCTGCTGCAGTGCTTCGTGCTCAGCCACGATCAGGAGAACGACGCCGACGTGATCGCGGGCACCGCGGCCAGCGCGGCGCTGACGATCAGTGATGTGCCCTTCGAGGGCCCGATCGCGACGATCCGTGTGGGGCGTGTGCACACCGATGACGGCGCGAAGTTTGTCCTGAACCCGACGGTTTCTCAGCTGGAGTTCAGCGACCTGGACCTGGTGCTGTCCGGGCACGCCGACGGGATCAACATGATCGAGGTCGGCGCGGCGGAGATCAGCGAGCAGGACATGATGGCCGCGCTGAACTTCGGCTATGGGCAGGTCCACGAAGTTCTGGGGATGATCAACGAGCTCAAGGCCAAGGCCGGTCGTGAGAAGATCGTCGGCGACCTGTTCCTGCCCGCGCCGGACGTCACGCAGGCGATGGCGAGCCTGGCGGAGACCAAGTTGGTCGCGGCCCGGCAACTCAAGGGCAAGCAGGAGCGGAACAAGGCCGTCGATGCGCTGCGGAGCGAGGTGCTCGATCAGCACTTTGCGCTCAAGAGCGACGGGACGATGGGGCAGTACAACGACTCGTTCAAGCGTCGCATGCAGGCCAAGGAGGCCTTCAAGCGGCTTGAGGAGAAGGTGACGCGTCGCCTGATCGCCGAGAGCGGCATCCGGGCCGACGGTCGCTCTGCGCTGCAGATCCGTCCGATCGAGGGCGAGGTGTCGATTCTTCAGCGGACGCACGGCTCGGCGTTCTTCCAGCGTGGCGAGACGCAGTCGATCGTCAGCGTGACGCTGGGCACGGGCAAGGACGAGCAGATCGTCGACGGGCTGCTGCCCGAGTACAGCAAGAAGTTCATGCTGCACTACAACTTCCCGCCGTTCTCGACTGGCGAGGTCAAGCGCATCATGGCGCCGGGTCGTCGCGAGATCGGTCACGGCGCGCTGGCCGAGCGGTCGCTGCTGGGCGTGATCCCCTCGCCCGACGAGTTCCCGTACACGATCCGCGTGGTCAGCGACATCACCGAGTCGAACGGCTCGTCGTCGATGGCGTCGGTCTGCGGCGGGTGCCTGGCGCTGATGGACGCTGGCGTGCCCCTGCGGGCTGCGGTCGCGGGTATCTCCGTCGGTCGGTTCACCGATGATCACGGCAACAAGGAGGTCTTCGTCACCGACATCATCGGCGAGGAGGACTTCTTCGGCGATATGGACTTCAAGGTCGCTGGCACACGCGAGGGCATCACGGGGATCCAGTTGGATCTGAAGATCCGCGGCGTGACGCTGGCACAGTGCGAGAAGATCTTCGTCCAGGCCCGCAAGGGTCGGCTGGAGATCCTGGACATCATGGAGCGCATCATCGCCAAGCCGCGGCCGGAGATTTCGCCGTTCGCTCCGCGACTGGTGACGATCATGATCAACCCGGAGAAGATCGGCAAGCTCATCGGCCCGGGTGGCAAGACCATCCGCGGGATGCAGGAGCGGTGGGGCGTGACGATCGAGGTCGAGGACGACGGCTCGGTGCAGATCGCCGCGAACGACGGCGACGCGATGGCCGGCGCGCGGGGCGAGATCGAGGCCCTGTGCGAGGACATCAAGGTCGGGACGGTCTACACGGGCAAGGTCGTCAGCACGAAGGACTTCGGCGCGTTCATCGAACTCGCTCCGGGGACCGACGGCATGTGCCACATCTCCGAACTGGCCGACGGCTATGTCAAGAGCGTGGGCGACGTGGTCAAGATCGGCGACATGGTGAAGGTCAAGGTCATCCTGGTCGATGAGCAGGGCCGTATCAAGCTCAGCCGCAAGCAGGCGATGCGCGACGACGCGGTCGCTGCGGGCGGGCCTGCTGCGGCACCGAAGAACTGATCGGGTCGATGACACCGGTGCCATCGGCACTACGTTGGACCCAAGAGCAATCCCTTCAAGCCCGCCAGCACGTCTGGCGGGCTTTTTATTTGTGCCCTGACCGGAGTCGGGCATGTTCGGGGTTGCGGACGATTGGGTTCTGTTCTTGTACCGATGGAGGTTGGGTGAACCTCAGGAGTTTTGCGGGAAATGGACGAATCCAATGACGGAAGGACTCGCTTGGGGTACCCTATTCGTGCAGGAGAATCGTTCGCAGCATCGAGGCAGTGAATCGGTCTTTGTTGGGACATCGGATAGGGTCTTTGACGGATTGTGTGATGGTCAAAGAGTGATTTGTGTATGCGAGGGTGACATATGGATGCGTCTCAGGACCGGCTGGTGAATGTTGAGGGCGTGGTGAAGTGGTTCGATCCGAAGAAGGGTTTCGGTTTCATCATCGGGCCTCAGGGCCAGGACATTTTTGTGCACTTCAGCAAGATCGAGGGGGAGGGGTTCCGGGTGCTCAAGGACGGCTCGGCGGTGTTTTACGACGCCGAGCGCGGGGACAAGGGCTGGAATGCCTCGCGCGTGGTGCGTGCGGAGACGGGCGAGGACGTGACGACGGCCCGTCGGACGTATGCGCGGACGCCGCGACGGTGAGCGGTTGGCGCGCGGATAATCGAGCGTGCCGACGGAGATGCTGATCTGGTTCGGGGCGGGGCTGGTGCTGGGCGTGCTGCTGGCGTCGGGGGTGTTGTACGCGCTGTTCCGGCGGCGTCTGGCGCGGGTGCGGTCGGCCGAGCGTCGGGCGCGGACGGCCGAGCGTCTGGCGGAGGTGGGGTCGATGACCTCGGGCCTGGCGCACGAGATCAAGAACCCGCTGTCGACCATCGGGCTCAATGCCCAACTGCTCAGCGAGGCGATCGAAGACGGCGTGACCGACGGCGAGCTGCGCACGCGTCTGACCAATCGGGTGCGGACGCTTCGCCGGGAGACCGAGCGGCTCAAGGGGATTCTCAGCGACTTTCTCGACTATGCGGGCGAGATTCGGCTGCACCCCGAGCGAGTGGAGGTCAACGCGCTGGTCGGTGAACTCATCGATTTCTATGCGCCGGAGGCCGAGCGTGCGGGCGTTCGGCTGCGGGCGGACCTTGCGAGCGGGGCGATCCACGCGAGGCTGGACACGAGGCTGATCAAGCAGGCGCTGCTGAACCTGATGCTCAACGCGGTGCAGGCCATGGGAGCGGCGCGGTCGTCGGCGACGGCGCCGACCGGGGAACTGATTCTGCGGACCGAGGCGCTGACGGAGGAGGGGCGGGAGGTGGTGAAGATTCATGTGATCGACACGGGCCCGGGGATCGCGCCGGAGAACCGGGCGAGGATCTTCAAGCCGTACTTCACGACCAAGTCGGGCGGGACGGGGCTGGGGCTGCCGACGGCCCGGCGTGCGATCGAGGGGCACACGGGGCGGCTGGACCTGTACTCCGAGGCGGGGCGGGGGACGGACTTCACGATCGTGCTCCCGGCGGCGGGGCCGGTGCTGCTGGCGGACGACGGGGTGCCTTCGTCGGCGGGCGCGGGAGCGGCGGACGCACGGCGGGGGCAGGCGGGCGCGTGAGCGGGCGCGTACACTCCGAGCGATGATCAAAGTCGCAATGAGCACGGTGGCGTGTCCGGAATGGACGCTTGAGACGATCGCCCAGGCTGCGCACGGCTGGGGGTATCACGCGGTCGAACTGCGGACCTTCGGCGATGCGTCGCGGTCGTTCGCGTGCGACCCGTCGATGACGAGCCCGGAGAAGATCCGGCGCTGGTTCGGGGACAGGGGGCTGAGCGTCGCGTCGCTGGCAACGGGCTATGGCTTCGGCGAAGCCATCACCCCGCCGGTGATCGGGAATGTGATCACCGACAGCGAGGTGAGTGTGCGTGCGGCCAAGCGTGCGATCGATCTGGCGATCAGCCTCGAGTGCCCGCTGGTGCGGGTCTTCGGGTTTGAGTTCCCCTCGCGCGAGAAGCGGTCGCTGGGCGTGGGGCGGGTGGCCGATCGTCTCGGGCGGGTGATCGATCACGCGCACCGCACGGGCGTGAGCGTGATGATCGAGAACGCCGGGTCGTTCGCGAGCGCCGAGGGCGTGATGGAGGTCGTGCGCGAGGTGAACAGCCCGCTGCTGGGCGTGTGCCTGAACATCGCCAACGCGTTTGTCGCGGGAGAGCCGGGCGAGATGGCGATCGAGCGCGTAGGCGCGAGCCTGATGGCGCTGCGGGTCAAGGACCTCGCGCCCGCGGGGAGCGACGGGGTGATGAAGCCCGTGGCGCTGGGGACGGGCGTTGTGCCCTTTGCGTCGAGTGTCGCGAAGGTGGCGGCGCGGTCGACAGGCGGCGGTGTGAGCGGGGGTGCGATGCCGGTGATCTTCGAGTATGACCGCGCGTGGCTGCCCGGGCTCGCCTCGCCCGAGGGCGTGCTGCCCGCGGCGTGCGAGGCGATCGTGCGAGC
>VYLX01000445.1_pt1 | contig 10925 bp, 14 predicted proteins | sample 5114181 | NCBI WGS metagenome assembly VYLX01 (sample SAMN12291812, study PRJNA351875) | freshwater metagenome | isolation source: freshwater lake | place: USA: Michigan, Sherman Lake | collected 2011-08-08
GATAATGCAAGGTTTTTGAAAGTCCCAATCCTATTTTCGCAGCATGAACATCGGACTTTAACAGGTTAAAAGCTTTATTTTAAAAGGGTTTTACCATTATTCAGCAAGCCCTAAATAGGTAAGCCAATGATAATTATTAATTTTTATCAATATTTTGGGCAGTAGTGAGCAAGGGAATCAGACAAGTGAGCGAGCCGATTAGGGAAATAGGGAGTAGAATAGAAAGGTTGTGAGTCTATAACTATCGTTAAAATACTATGGCTTGTCCCAAGAAGAAAACCTCAAATGCCAAGCGCGACCAACGGAGAGCGCACTGGAGAAAGCAAGCGGCACGGGAAGCGCAAAAAGCCTTATCTTTGGGTAAATCTGTCCTTTCTGGTCGTTCTAACAGCTTTGTCTATCCCACTAAAGAGGAAGAAGAAGAGGAGGACGAGGAATAATATTCCTATCAGTCTTCAGTTGCTGGAAAAATTTGGCTGTAGTTCGCTGTTAACACCGAATAAATGTCCTCCAAGTCTAGGACGGTGTGATAACTTGATGGTGGGGAGTGAGGTATAGAAAACCTTTTCGCTCCCTAATATTTTAAGATTTGTTTAGGGTGTTCGTTGTGAGTCTCAACTAATGTTAGGCAAATTCTTTAAAAAACCAGAATCTCCCGATCAAGACCGAGTTCCCCCGGGCCAATATCTCGCTAGTGGTTTTCCTGTGCTTACCTACGGAGATACTCCCCAAATCAAGACCGAGGACTGGTTGTTCAAGGTTTGGGGAAAAGTGGCCACGACTAAAACTTTTAACTGGTCGGATTTTATGGCCCTACCGCAGTGGGAATTTACCAAGGATTTTCACTGTGTCACCCGTTGGTCAAAATTAGATGTGACTTGGACGGGAGTTAAGGTATCGGATTTTATGACCTTAATTGACCTGTTGCCGGAAGCTACCCACGTCATGCAACACTGTTATGGCGGTTATACCACTAACCTGACCCTAGAGGAGTTCCTGCACGAGGATAATTTTTTCGCTTTTCAACTGTTTGGTCAACCTTTACCCCCCGACCACGGTGGTCCGCTGCGCTTAGTTGTCCCCCATCTCTACGCTTGGAAAAGTTCTAAATGGATTAATGGCTTAGAATTTCTCGATCGAGAGCAATTGGGTTTCTGGGAACTTAATGGCTACCATCGACGAGGTGATCCCTGGTTAGAGGAACGTTATGGCGGTTTTTAACGAGTTTTGGCTTAAAATCGGGTGAGATAAGCAATCAAGTCCGCTAATTCCTATCATTAAAACAAGCAAAAGTCAAGGGGTAAGCAACAAAATTTTACTCGATCGCAACTGGTTAATTATAATTGCCGAATTGCCTGATCGCAATCTTGAACACCCGCTGCTAACCCCAATGCTTGATATAATTCCCGCGCTTGAAGAATTGCTTCTTTCGCTTCCGCTATACGTTTGAGTTTATAGTAGGTAAGTCCCAGATTAAACAGAGTCTTTGGTTCTCCTATGATACACTCCATTTCCTGAAAGATTTCTAAAGACTGTTGATAAAACTCGATCGCTTTTTGGTATTCTCCTAGGGAATCGTAAACATTGCCTAAACCTAGATAGGAATAAGCTTCTCCTGTTATATCAGAGATTTCCCGTTTGATTGCTAAGGACTGTTGATGAAACTCGATCGCTTTTTGGTATTCTCCTAGGTAGTTGTAAATATTGCCCAAATTATTGTAACAATACGCTACTCCCCTTATATCAGAGATTTCCCGTTTGATTGCTAAGGAATGTTGATAAAACTCGATCGCTTTTTGGTATTCTCCTCGGAAACGGTAAGCATTGCCTAAATTATTGTAAGAATCTGCTTCTCTCCAGCGATCTCCGATTCTCTGAAAGATTGCTAAGGACTGTTGATAAAACTCGATCGCTTTTTGGTATTCTCCTAGGGAATAGTAAATACCTGCTAATGAGTTGAGACTCGCAACTAAATCAAGTTCTAGATTTAACTCTTTTTGTAAATCGATCGCCTTTTGATAATACTCGATCGCCAAATCTTGTTCCTGACGATAATCTGCCAATTGCCGTCGAGATAATAAACGAAGGTTATAAATCTTAGCTAAACTGGCATATAAACTAGCTAATCTTGGCTCTTTATTGCCTTTATTTACCTCGATTTGCTCGATTAATTCTAACAGGTCTTCTTTAGAGATAAAAGGAATATCTTTATCTATAGTAATTTCGTCAAAAGATTGTAAAATTGGTAAAAATTCCTGACAAGGTAAAAAGTTACTTGGAGGAGAAATAAAGCGAAAAACTCCTTTTCTCCAACTCCAAAAATCGGGGGACTTTTTGCGTAAATTTACTTCCACTGTGCTTGTTACCCAAAGAACGATAGAATAGGGAAATTCTCGCAATCCTTCCCTTGTCCATTGCAGATAACCAAAAAATTTATCTAGTTCCGATTTTTCCCGTTGCCATTCGATCGAGTGTAATTTTTCCACTCCTGTGGTTGTGATCACGGCATTTTTGCTTTGTAGTAACTCTGGTTTTCTGGAGACTAAACTAGCAATTGCTGCTCTTAAACTCGGTTCTTTTTGATCTAAATCAATCCGATAACAAGGGATTGCTGCTTCTAATTCTTTGCTATAGCGATCAATGATTTCTTCTCGCAATTTTTCCTGATCACACACACAAATTAATATATTTAATCTCTCTTGATTTGCCTCTAGAGACACGATTAAACCTTCGTATTCTCTTTCATTTTGGTCGATAATTATAGATGTTTCATCATTCATAATAAGTGGATAGGTGTTAAAAACTGTCAGATACCCCCATTATCAAGGGGGGATCGATCTTCAATTTAATTATAACTACTTACTTATCCCATTCAAATTGTTCCCCTTTTTTTCATTAACTCAACCACAATCGGATGCACATTATACCAGAGATCGCCATTACGGTATTCTAAAATGTATAAACCATGCAGCAGATCTAGAAAATTTTGATCCTTGAGATCCGTGGGTTTTGAGTGTTGATAAACAGTTTTAATAATTTCCTCATCTGCTTTACCTATACTTTCGGCAAAATCGAGACTAAGTTCTGTGATTGATTGTTCTAAAACAGCTTGATCAATTTTTAGGGTATTATCATCAGGATAACGACGAACTGAGCGCAAACAAACCCGACAGCAATCATTAGTAATGCGAATTAATTCTCGTAATACTCCCCCACTATAAAGACAAATTTTTTCGAGGGTATCAGGATCGATTAAAGCGGGATCGATGCGCTTAGTGATAATCTCGGTTAAAGTAGCAATAATTTGCGGATCGGGTATAGCATTAGGTGAATTAATTTCTCCCTGTTTAAAGAGTTTATATACAGGCATTTGTACGATCTGATCGTTGGTTTCTGTTTGGAGAGTTGCCTTTAAAGCTACTTCTCTTAAAGCGGCGATCGGAATAGTCATAATAATCCGAAAACCGGGCAACATAATCGCTTTAATATGGGATTGAAAAATATCCCTTACCTGTGCTAAGTCAATTTTATCGATGTCATCAACAATTACTAAGATTTTCTTCTGACTTTGGGACTCGATCGCACTAGCTATAATGTTAATTTGGGCAACTAAATCGGTAATTCTCCGCTCATATTTTTGTTTGATTTCCTCGCGAATAGTCGAATTAATCTTGAGAATTCCTTTAATGTGAGCTAGTAAAGTAGAAAAGTTAAAACCTGTTTCGACAGTGGCATCTGCTTGATTAGTTTCGGTGCGGATTTGTTCGGCAAACCATTGATAAAAGCTTTTTTTAATAGAATCTTTAATAGTTAAATTTTGGGTTTCCGCTTCTGACATCATCTGAACGGCGATCGAGAATAAAATATTAACATGATTTACGTCTGACATCTCGATCATGTCTGAGATCGAGAAGAAAACAACAAAATAGCGATCATCTAACTTTCTTTTAAATTCGTAGAGTAGGGTTGATTTACCACAACCCCGATGTCCTGCTAGAATAATTTTTCCGTCTTCCCAAGGACTATCTTCTACCAATTGTTCTAATTCGTCGATAATTTCTGTGCCGTATTCGACAGCAAAACGCTGTAATTCTTTATCCGATCGCAGCGGTAAAAGTTCCAAATTGCGATAGGCTTCTCGAAAGGGTTCCAGTAAAGGACTAACCATGAGTAATTAAATTAAGTGGGTGGGTGGAATTAAATATAAGATGAACGTAGGTTGGGTTGAAGCATGAAACCCAACGCCTGCATGGGTTACTAACCATGAGTAATTAAATTAGACTGTGTTGTGTGAAGATAATTAGCCACAAAGAAAACCAGAAAAAAATTAACTGATAACTGATAACTGATAACTGATAACTGATAACTGATAACTGATAACTGATAACTGATAACTGTTATTTTTCTGCTGCCCAACTGTCGGGAGTGTAGGTTTTTAATGCCAAAGCATGGATGGCTTCGGTAGCCAGTGCCGATTGTAAAGCGCCATAAACCATTTGATGCTGTTTAACGCGGGTTTTGCCGGCAAATTCGCCGGAAATAACCACCGCTTCCAAATGATCGCCACCTCCCGTCAAATCCCGAATCATCACTTGTGCATCGGGGATTTGTTCTTGAATCATCGCTTCTACTTGGCGAAAGTCAACCATCGTAACTCCTCAAAAAAATTAAAGATACTCTGATCCCATTTTTACCGAAAGCTCGTCAATGGGGACAAAATTTACTGCTGTGGGGGGGGATTGCTAGGAGTTGCGGAGGTGGGAGTCGGTGCAGAGATGGGTGTGCTGACAAATCCCATCTCGTAGAGTTGTTGATAGCTTTTTTGTCCTAATTCACTGGTGGGGTTTTGGGATTGAATCACCTGAATTAACAAAGGAACCGCCAATTCTGGCTGATTTTGCGCCCTATGGACCAAAGCAAGCTGATAGGTGGCTTCATCCCGCAGTTGTCCCGTGTTTAAAGCACTTTGACGCTGAGAATCGAATACTTTCGGGTCAATTCCTGAGAAACTATTAGCTAATTGCAGATGATAGTTAGATAGTTGGTTAAAAATCCGGCGCGCTTGATTGAGTTTGTCCACAGCGACATCGTATTTAGCGGCATTAATAGCGGCGTTCGCTTCTTCCACTAAACGTTGTCCCCCCTGAAGACTCAGGACACTATCGGCTTGATTTAAGGGTTTCAATTCGTTAGGATCGCTGGCAGGAGTGTTAGAGTCGGGGGTTTGTGCTTGTCCGTCAGGTGCGATCGCAATCACTAAACCGATCACCAGAGTGAGCAGATAAATTAAACTATAAGGCTGTTTTCGCTTAACCATAAAATTTCTCGACTTAATGTTCCTGATGGGAACGGCTATTTTTTCTAACATCGACACCTGACCTATAGTAGCTTTTTTGGGGCAGTTTCGATCCGACCCCAGCTTTCTAGACGTTAGATTTAGCGGTTTTGTCGCCATGGCAAGCGCTGATTTTTCCCGAAAAATCAGTACAAGTCCCCAAAAAGTTAGTTTATCCCCCCGATTAATGGTTTAAATACCGATAATTCAACCCTTGCAAGGCTGTCCAGATAGAATAAAGAGAAAGTAGGAGTTTAGTTAAAATGTCTTTATCACTGATTACCCGTAAGTTTACGGTGGAAGAATACGAAAAAATGACAACCCAGGGAATAATCAAACCCGATGAAAAAGTGGAATTAATTCGAGGAGTTAATACAATTACTTTATCAAAAGCTAGGCCAGAAAATTATTCTCAGGGTGCAAAATCCGATTAGATTAAATAATAATTCTCAACCAGAACCAGATTTAAGTTTACTAATACCTCGACCGGATTTTTATGTTGCTGCCCATCCCTGTCCCGAAGATATTTATTTAATTATTGAAGTTTCTGATTCTACCATCGATTATGATCGCAATACTAAAATTTCTCTTTATGCGGAGGCAAATATTCAAGAAGTTTGGATTATCAATCTCAAGGAAGAATGTTTAGAAGTTTATCGCCATCCGCTGCATGGTAGTTATCAAGCTATTCATGAATACTCTATAAATGAGCGGGTTTTTATAACATCTTTTCCCGATATAGAATTCACTATTGCAGAAATCTTAGGAGTGTAGTTAAAATGTCTTTATCACTGATTACCCGTAAGTTTACGGTGGAAGAATACGAAAAAATGACAACCCAGGGAATAATCAAACCCGATGAAAAAGTGGAATTAATTCGAGGAGCTGGTATAGCTAGATTAACACAGTTACTTTATCAAAAATTTGGCGATCTTATTCTCTTAGGAGTACAAAATCCGATTAGATTAAATAATAATTCTCAACCAGAACCAGATTTAAGTTTACTAATACCTCGATCGGATTTTTATGTTGCTGCCTATCCTTGTCCTCAAGATATCTATTTAATTATTGAAGTTTCTGATTCTACCATCGATTATGATCGCTATACTAAAATTCCTCTTTATGCGGAAGCAAATATTAAAGAAGTTTGGATTGTCAATCTCAAGGAAGAATGTTTAGAAGTTTATCGCCATCCGCTGCATGGTAGTTATCAAGCTATTCAGAAATATTATCGAGGTGAAAGTATTTTTATTGAATCCTTTCCAGAAATAGAGTTAACTTTAATTGAAATACTCGGTAATATTTGTTAAATTAAATTCTACAGCGTCTCTCATAAAGAGAAAGTATAACCTAATTTGGTATCGACGACCGACGACCGACTCCCCAAAACGAAAAATTCGTACCTCACCATAGAATTACTGAATAGCTGATAGCTGATAGCTGGTAGCTGAGGGTTTATAACTTGCGTTCGTAACTTAACAATGTATTTTGTAATAACATTGCCACCGTCATCGGACCGACACCCCCGGGGACAGGAGTAAGATAACTAGCCACTTCTAAAACCCCAGCATAGTCCACATCGCCCACCAAACGGTCAGCGACGCGATTAATCCCCACATCCACTACCACTGCACCGGGTTTTACCATCTCTTTAGTGATTAAATTGGCTTTACCGACAGCAGGTACTAAAATATCGGCACTTCTGGTTATTTCTGCCAGATTTTCTGTGCGCGAGTGAGCAATAGTTACCGTAGCGTTTTCCTCCAATAACATTAAAGCTAAAGGTTTCCCCACTAGAATACTGCGACCCAGCACCACCGCGTGCTTACCGGCTATGGGAATATTATATTCTTTCAGCAGTGCCATGACCCCCGCAGGAGTACAACTGCGGATACAGTCCTCACCCCGCACTAAACCGCCTAAATTGAGAGGATGTAAGCCATCAGCATCTTTTTTCGGGTCAATTTGGTAGAGAAGGGAAACCGCATCTAAATGCTTAGGTAAGGGTAATTGAATTAAAATCCCGTCCACCCGCTCATCTTGATTGAGACGGACAATTTCCGCTAAAATTTCTAGTTCACTTGTATCGGTGGGAAAATGACGACCAAAAGAGGCCATGCCGATTTTAGTACAAGCTTTCTCCTTATTGCGGACATAAACGGCACTAGCGGGATTATCCCCCACCATCAACACCGCTAACCCCGGAGGTCGTCCCATTTGAGATTTTAGCCTCTGGATGCGCTCTCCTAGACCAAGTTGGATTTTTTGAGCTAAGGCTTTCCCGTCGAGAATTTGGCAAGTAGTTACGGACATTCTATGATAATACCGAGAACAAAAATCTTTCGGATCTATTCTATGGTCAAAAAGATTGGCTAATCGCACTCGTTAAGGTTAAAGCAAGAATGTCTATCCAGACTCGTATAGCGGGCATCGGCAGTTTATTATTATTGCTAGGGTTATTCGGTTGTAGTACCCTTGCTGACCTCGGTATTGCCGTTCCCTACATCGGTGATCCTCCCCTAACAGCGATCGAGCAATTACAGGAAAAACCAAAAGGCACTTTAGTTTATCTTAGGGGAACCGTGAGCAATTATGCCCCTTTTTTAACTGGAGGAGCCTATCTTTTGCAGGATGGTTCCGGCAAGATTTGGATTCGCACCAATAGCAATAAATTACCCCGTCAAGGCGAAGAAATCGTCATTAAGGGCAAAATTGACTTTGAGGCTATTCCCCAGGGTTCCCAAAGCGTTAACGAATTGTATGTGCTGGAATTAGAACAGATGGATGCAGTAGCAGTTAATTCGGTTCCCACTCCTTCCCCGTCCCCAGAAATTAAACCTTCCCCCACCTCAGAAGTTAAACCCCCAGAAAATAATTCTCCCCCACTCTCCACTAAACCCCTGGAAAATCCCCGACAGGTGACAATTCCGGGCGCTGCTGAAACAAAACCCCCAGAAACTCCCGTCGTTACCCCCGTTAAACCCAATCCACCCGTGCAACCCGTCGCAGAAGCGATTCCCCCCAAACCCCCCGCAGTGGTTAAACCCGTCCGGGACCCCCTCGATGCTTTCTTTTTACCCCATAAACAAAGGGAGAAAAACAGTAAACAGTAATCAGTAATCAGTAATCAGTAATCAGTAATCAGTAAACAGTAATCAGTAATCAGTAAACAGATGGAGAGTAAAGTTTATGACAAAGCTTATAAATTTGCCATTAGGATTGTTAAAGGCTATAAATATTTGTGTGAAACTAAACAAGAATATATTTTGTCAAAACAGCTATTAAGGAGTGGCACTTCAATCGGGGCTAACATTGCCGAGGCTAATGGAGCTATTTCTAAAGCTGATTTTCCAGCTAAAATGTCAATAGCTTATAAGGAGTGTCTAGAAACAACGTATTGGCTGTCTCTATTGAAAGACACGAATTACATAGAGGAAAGAGCCTTTCAAAGTATCAATGATGACGCAGAGGAAATTGGTAAAATGCTTTGGGCTATTCTAAAAACCTGCCAAGAAAATACCAAAACCCGATAACCGATAACTGATAACTGATAACTGATAACTGATAACTGATAACTGATAACTGATAACTGATGATATTCGTTGCTTTGGCGATTTTAGAACAGGACGGTCGATTTTTAATGCAGTTGCGCGACGACATCCCGACGATTCTCTATCCGGGGGTGTGGGGTTTATTTGGTGGTCACTTAGAAGCGGGTGAAAATCCAGAAATAGGGTTAAAACGAGAGTTAAAAGAAGAAATTAACTACGAAGCCCCTAGTTTAGGCTATTTTCGCTCTTATAACGATGATAATCTCTCCCGTTATCTTTATCATGTACCCCTGACCGTGGAATTAGAAAAATTAGTGCAAACCGAAGGGCAAGATTTGGCATTATTACCCCCGGCTGCCATCCTTCAAGGGGAATACTATTCCGAGAAGATTAATCAGACTCGTCCTTTAGGAAAAATTCATCGACAGATATTACTCGATTTTATAGAAGTAGAATTATAGTGGATATTAGAGCCAGACAAGGAACTCCCTAATCTCTAGGGAAGTCGTAGTTAACACTGCTCCTCACCTCCCTCGAAGGCAAAATGCTCCCGCTTTTTGAATGGCTTTATTGAAACGTCAATCTTATTTTGGCTTTGTCTTTATGAACCAGTCGCGTCCCTCGTTCGTTTCCGTGCAGAAACTCCTATCTGGAGGTGCGATCGCTACCCTAGCAGTTAGTTCCCTGATGGTCCTTACCCCCGCAGCCAAAGGGGAAAAACCCTTAGAAGATAACCCGAAAGCAGTCATCGACCAGGTTTGGCAAATTGTTAATAATGAATTTGTAGATCGTAGTTTTCATCAAATTGATTGGCAAAAAAAACGTCAAGAATTGTTAAGCAGAAATTATACTCATCCCCAACAAGCTTACACGGCAATTCGGGAAGCTTTAAAGGATTTGGGCGATACTTATACCCGTTTTTTAACTCCTAGTGAATTTTCTGTCCTCACCAGTCAAACTTCCGGAGAATTATCGGGAATTGGGGTACGTTTAGCCCTCGATAAACGCACTAGCGATCTGGTCGTTGTCGATACGGTGAAAAAATCCCCCGCCAAGGAAGCGGGAATTAAAACAGGCGATCGCCTGATCAGAATTAATGGCAAACCCACCGCTTTAATGACCTTAGAACAAGCAATGGAAGCCCTACAGGGAGAAGTGGGTACTAGCGTTAGTTTACAGCTTGCCCGTCCCGATCAAGGGGTATTTGAAGTGACTTTGACCCGGGTAGATATCGAAATCCCCTCGGTTAGCTATACCCTGAAACAGGAAGGTGGGGTGAAAGTTGGTTATATTAAACTGGATGAATTTAGTTCCCACGCAGCCGAACAAATGAAACAGGCGATCGAGGAATTAAGTCAACAACAGATATCCGGCTATGTTCTCGATCTGCGGGGCAACCCCGGCGGGTTACTATTTGCTAGTGTCGATATAGCTCGCATGTGGATGAAACAGGGCAAAATCGTTAGCACCATCGATCGACGAGGCGGTGATCGTCAATTTACTGCCAATAACACCGCTATTACCGATTTACCCCTAGTAGTCTTGGTTAATAAAGGTTCAGCGAGTGCCAGCGAAATCCTCGCTGGGGCGCTGAAAGAAAATGGCCGGGCGACTTTAGTGGGTACATCGACCTATGGCAAGAGTACCGTCCAATCGGTACACACCCTCTCCGATGGTTCCGGTTTAGCGGTGACAATTGCCCGTTATTATCCCCCCAACGGCGAAAATATCTACAAAAAAGGCATTAAACCCGATGTGCAGATCGAGTTAACCCAGGAACAACAGCTGCGCTTCCGCGATGATCCTTCTTTATTGGGAACTAAGGATGATCCCCAGTATCAACACGCGATCTCGCTGTTACAATCCCATAGTGTTAAACGTCCTGGCACTAGCAATCTCAATAACCCTTTGAGTAGTCGCGCTGATTGACATCCTCGCCGCCGTAAAACGGACGGCGATTCCTCACCACGCCACCTTTTTAGAATGGTCGCTGAATGGGGTTGACGCTTCACGGGATGCTGCTTCTTTAACAGAAGTCT
>VYLX01000211.1_pt1 | contig 10704 bp, 11 predicted proteins | sample 5114181 | NCBI WGS metagenome assembly VYLX01 (sample SAMN12291812, study PRJNA351875) | freshwater metagenome | isolation source: freshwater lake | place: USA: Michigan, Sherman Lake | collected 2011-08-08
GGCCGCCACCGCCGCGCCCGCTCCGCGTTCGCGCCCCGGCCCCGTCCCCGCGCCGGCCGACCCGCTCGAGAGCGACCCGACGGTCGCGTCGTTCATCGCGTTCCTCCGCGTCGAATGCGGCCTCTCGGCCAACACCCTCCGCGCCTATCGCCGAGACACCCTCGACCTGCTCCACGACCTCAGCGCCAAGCCCGGCTCGGTCCTGCAGACCATCCGCGCCACCGGCCCGCGCTCGCTCGTCGAGCATCTGACCAGCCTCAAGAACACCCGCGCCATGGCCTCGACCTCGATCATCCGCCACATGGCGACGATCAAGGTTCTGCTCCGCTTTCTGGTCAGCGTGGGCAAACTCGAATCCAGCCCCGCCGACCACCTCGACCGCCCCACGCGCTGGCGCAAACTGCCCAACGTGCTCTCGCCAAAGCAGATGCGCGACCTGCTCAGCGCGCCGGACCGCGCACTGGCCGCGAGCACGCTCCCGAGCACGCCCCCGAGCATGCCCGACGCCCCCGACGCTTCGCCCGCCACCACCACCGCCCGCGCCGCCGTGCTCAAGACCCTCGCGCTCCGCGACAAGGCCATGCTCGAACTCATGTACGCCAGCGGCTTGCGCGCAAGCGAAGTGGGGGCCCTGAGCATCGACGACTTCAAGCCCACCCTGGGCGTCCTCATCGTCACCGGCAAGGGCAACAAGCAACGCCTCGTCCCCGTCGGCAAGCCCGCCCAGCACGCCCTCGAACGCTACCTCGCACACGCACGCCCCATCCTCGCCGCCCGCAACCCGCGCCACCACACCCGCCTGATCCTCTCTCACACCGGCAAGCCGCTCGAACGCGTCGCGGTCTGGAAACTCGTCAAGAAGAACGCCGCCATCGCCGGGCTGAACAAGGTCCACCCTCACGTCCTCCGCCACTCGTTCGCGACGCACCTTCTCGCCGGCGGGGCCGACCTGCGCGTGGTGCAGGAACTCCTGGGCCACAGCGACATCGCCACCACCGAGGTCTACACGCACGTCGACCGCAGCCGCCTCAAGGACGTGCACCGCAAACATCACCCGCGGGCGTAGCGAGAACTCTCGCCGCAAACGCGCCGATCTGTGGTACGCTCGCGCCCATGCCGAGCAAACCCGCCGCCACCAAGCCCGCCACCAAACCAGCGACTGTCGCCGAGTACCTCGCCGCGCTCCCGCCCGATCGCCGCTCGGCCATCAACGCCGTGCGCGAGGTCTTCCGCACCAATCTCAGCGAGGGCTACGCCGAGGGCATGCAATACAACATGATCGGGTACTTCGTCCCGCACGACGTCTTCCCCGACGGCTACCACTGCGACCCGCGCCAGCCCCTGCCCTTCGCGGCCGTCGCCAGCCAGAAGTCGCACATGGCGCTCTACCTCATGGGCCTGTACATGAACCCCGCGGCGGATAAGACCTTCCGCCAGGCCTGGGCCCGCACCGGCAAGAAACTGGACATGGGCAAGTCGTGCATCCGCTTCAAAGCCCTCGACGACCTGGCGCTGGACGTGCTGGGGCAGGCCATCGCCGCCATGCCGGCCAAGGCGTACATCGAGCACTACCAGGCCACGTTGGCCAAGGGCAAGCCAAAGGCCAAGGCCGCGGCGAAGGCCCAGACCAAGGCCGCGACCAAGCCCAAGCCGAAGTCCACATCCATCCCCGCAGCAAAGCCGACAAGCAAGAAGGCTTCCAAGTCCCCCGCCAAGCCCACTCGCAAACGCAAGTAAGATCCTCCCCCGCCCGCTTCGGGCGCACGACCGTTGCCGGTGGCGCGGCGAGCCGCTCGGGGCTCGCAAGCCACCGGAAAGCCCACCAACCCCATCATCATCTTCTCCTCCCCCGCCCGTCTGAGGGCGGACCCGTTCGCCCCGCGCTCGCCCAGGTCCGCCCTCAGACGGGCGGCAGCAAACAGGACAGAGGGATCATGAACCCCCGTCCCGGCGGCTCGCTCGCAGAGCCTCGCCGCGCCGCCGGCAACGATCGTGCGCACTCCGTGCGAAGACCCGCCGCGAGCGATCTCATCTCAGCGTGCTCGCCCGCACTCCCGCCTCAAGTGCGACTCTCCGCCACTCCCCCAACCCCATACCCCCTCATGCACTCCTCCACCAATTCGTTCATCTTCGCCATGCGCCCGAACCGCTGCGCTTCGCCCAGCACCTGCAACCGCACATCTTCCCACGAGCCCGCATAGCACCGCTCGTACAACTCGTGCCGCCCGGCGAACTCGCTGCCGACCGCGTCCCACAGAAGTTTCATCGTCTTGATCCGCTCCTCGTGCCCGATGCCGTGCGAGCCGCGCACGAACCGCGACAGCAGCGCATCGGTCTCCGCGTCCTGCAGGTCCCTCGCGCCGCTCGGCAGATAAATCAGCCCGCTCGCCACCGTCCGCTGGATGATCTCGCGCACGCGAACATAACACTCCGGCGCGAACACGCACGAACTCAGCGCCGCCTGCCTGCTCGGCAGCACGGCACCACTTGCTCCGCCCGCCCCATCTCCCCACGCATCCGGGTTGTGGCACATCGCGTCCGACAGTGACCAGATCATGTGCCGCCACGCGATCGCCTCGCCCAGCAGCACCTGGTTCCCGCGGTGCTCATCGCCGCCTGTACACGCCAGGGCCTTGGCCAGCAGCCCGCACAGAAAGTCCAGCTTCACGCCCAGCCTCGTGCAGCCGTGGAACAGGAAGTTGTTCACGAATCCCGTGCCGGTGAAGAACGCCCGCACGCGCTTGACATCGCGATGGATCAGCACGTCCTCCCACGGCACGAGCACCTTGTCCATCACCAGAATCGCGTCGTTCTCGTCGAAGCGCGAACTCAGCGGCGCATCGAACACCCCGCGCTCCGCCGAGGTCTGCTCATAGCTCGTTCGGCAGATCAGCGTCACGCCCGGCGCACCGGTCCGCAGCATGAACGCCAGCGCCATGTCCGGCGCCTCGCTCGAAGCCTTGCCCGTCTGCCCGATGAACGTCCAGTTCGTCATCGCCGCGCTGGTCGCCACGACCTTCGCCCCGCTGACGATCAGCCCCGCGTCGGTCTCACGCTCCACGTGCACATACACATCCCGGCACTGCTCCATCGGCTTGTCGCGATCGATCGGCGGGTTGACGATCGCGTGACAGATAAACGGCACGCGCTCCTGCGCGTACGCGTACCACCGACGCGCATTGTCCGCGTACGGCCCGTAGAAGTCCGCCGCCGCGCCGAACGTCGTCGTCAGCGACGCCTTGTAATCGGGCGATCGGCCCATCCAGCCGAAACTCATCCGGCTCCACGCCGCGATCGCATCGCGCGTCGCGATCAGATCCTCGCGCGACCTGGCCACGCGAAAGGCCCGGTGCGTCCGCGCGCCCGAGCCGGTGTCCGTTTCGCACGTCAGCACACCGGCGCGTTCGTCGCCCGCGTGCAGCGCGTCGTACATCGCGGCGATCGAGCGGATGCTGTTGCGCATCGCCGGGTGCGTCGTCACGTCGTCGATCCGCTTGCCGGCGATTCGCACATCGCGCCCATCGCGCAGGCTCTCGATGTACTGCGCCCCGGTCATGGCCCCGGTCGTCGGCGTGGTCGCCACCGCGTCCGCCGCCGCGCGTGCGTTCATGCTCCCCGCGTTGGCCGTCGCGATGGTCATCTCAGGCGTACCTGCCCGTCTGGTGCTCCGGGCGGAAGAACTCGTAGATCAGCCGATCGATCTGCATCAGCCCCGCCCGTGTCACGCTGAGCGTGTCGCCGTTCTCGACCAGCACCCCGCGTGCGCGCCACGAGTCGAACACGCCGCCGAAGGCCAGCCGCGGATCGGTCCCGAACTTGCGAGCAAACGCCGCCGCGTCGATCACGCCGTTCTTGAACTGCAGCGCGAGTTCCCGCGTGTACGTCTCGTCCCGGCTCAACGGATACGCGCGGAACGTCGCCATCTCGCCGCCGTGCACCTTGTCCACGTACGGCTGAAAATCATGCTGATTCTGATAGTTCACGCCGTTGATGTGCCCGAAGCTCGACACGCCGATCGACAGAATGTCCGTCCCGTCAAAGAGCCCCCTGCGATACAAAAACGGCTTGCTGCCCTCGCGCACCACCGTCGTCGCCGCGGCCACTCGGTACCCGCTCCTGCAGAACTCATCGAACGCTTCGCTCACCCAGCGGCGCTTGGTCTCCCAGTCCGCCACCGGCGCGACCAGCGTGCCGGTCTCCTGCATCCGCTTGTAAATCGTCGTGTTGTACGGCACTTCCATCTGGTAGATCGTCACCGCGTCGGGCTTCAGCGCGATCGCCTTGGCCACCGTCTCGCGCCAGCGCTGGTCGGTCTCCTCGACCATGCCCGCGATCAGGTCGATGTTCACCTGATCAAACCCGATCTCCCGCGCATACTCGTACGCACGCCAGATCTCCTTGCTCCGGTGCGCGCGCCCGTTGACTTCCAGCACATAGTCGTCAAAGTGCTCGATCCCCATGCTCAGCCGCGTCACGCCCAGGTCCTTCAGCGCCCGCAGCTTCTGGTCGTTCAGCGTCCCCGGCTCGCACTCGAGCGTGACCTCCTCCGCCTCGTCCCACGGCACGATCCGCTTCATCCTCTCAAAGAGCACCTTCAACTGCTCCGCCGACAGATAACTCGGCGTGCCGCCACCGAAGTACACGAACTTGGGCTTCCGCCCGCCGATCGCCGGCCGACGGGCAAAGTCCGCGAGCTCCGCGTGCAGCGCATCGACATACGAGCGAATGTCACGCGCGTTCTTGTCCGTGTACACGCGGAAGTAGCAGAAGTGGCATCGCTTTCGGCAGAACGGAATGTGCGCGTAGATCCCCATGTCCACCCCCGGCCGCGCGGGCCGATCCAGCGCATCGACAAACGCGCCGAGATGATCGGGCTTCCAGAACCCGAAGGGCGGATAGTTCGCGACGAAGTAGTTCCCGACGCCCGTGTCCTTCGTCGTCGGCTTGCCGACGATCGTCCCCGCCACCGCATTGCCCGCGTCGCCACCATCGCCGCAGCCCCCGCCGCCGCACCCCGAGCCCGCCCCGGCGTTCGTACCGGACGTTCCGTTGCCGGGCAGTTGCGTCAGGCTGAGCGTCGTCATGTTCTTCGTGCTCCGATCTGGATCTGCGTCGGTGAATGCCACAGGCGCGTGGCCGCTTGCAGAGGTCTATCGGACGCTCGCACCTGCGAGTTCACCCCGCCGCGTCCGCGCGGCGAGCATCTACCGCCACCCGCGCACGTCCACCGCGCAAGGTGGCCTCGCATCGTCGTGTAACCGTCTCCGGACCTTCGCGGCTTACGCCACATCGCGCATCGGGCGCACTTCCTGCGTCTTCGCCGGTCCGCTGGCCTGATCGTCGCCGATCGTGTGCCCGCGCGCCAGCCGTGACCGCACCGCTTGGCCCCAGTCGCCGGCCTCGCCCAGGATCATGCCGCCGGCCCCGTCGAACTCATCCAGCGCCGCCCGCAGCCGCGAGCCCGCGAGCATCGCCGCAAGGTCCTCGCCCACCGGCCCGCCGCCGATCGCCCCGCCGCTCAGCGACCGCAGGAATTCCGCACCGCCATCAACCTCCGCGATCGCCGCGGCGTGCCTGGCAAGCAGGCTCACATGCTCCGCGTTCCACTCCAGCGCACACCGTGCGATCGACATCGCGTCGCGCCCGCCGCTGACGTCGCGGATGACCTGCCCCTCGCCCAGCAGCGCCGCCATCATGTCGCAGAAGAACCCCATCGGCCGGTGCCACGGCAGAGCCGACACCACCGTGCCCTTGCGATACGCCATCGTCCGCGCTGTGCGCACGCTCGTATCCAGAAGCACCGCCGAGCGCATCGTCATCCACGCATCACCCGTGTCCCCGCCAGCGCCCGGCTCGCGCTCGCCCGGCAGCCCCATCCCCGCTGGCCGTCGGAACGACACCGCCCCCGCTTCATCCACGCGCTCGATCCCCGAGCATTCCCCCGCGATCAGCCCGCACTCCGGCGGCCTGCTATCGCCATCCGGGCTCACCAAGCGCCCATCGCCGTCCGCTCCATTGGCGATCACGCCGTGATCGCACACCAGCATCCGCGCGTCGAGTTCCTCCAGCAGCGATGCCCCCTGCGCCCCCTCGCTCGTCGGCACGACAAACAGCGACAGCCCCTCCCACAGCGCCGACGCCACGACCATCACGAACGCCGGCGATGCCTCCAGCGCCATCACCACACGCTGTCCTCGTGTCAGCCCCGCCTCGCGGAACGCCTTGGTCCACAGCCGCGTCCCGCCCCACAGCGATGCGCCGGGCATCGCCTTGTCGGCGAACATGAACACCGGATACGGCTGCACAAACATCGAATCATGCAGCGGCGCGTGCCACGGATTGTCGCTCGTCGGCCGCTGCGCATGCACAGCCCGCTGCCGCGCGCCCTCGTCCGCGTCGCTCCGCGCTGTCCCGTTCTGGTGATCCTCATCGCGCATGGATCGCTCGCCAGGCCCCGATCCCTCGGCTCGCGCCGCGCAGGGTCCTCCCATCGCGCCGCCGGACCGCTTGAGGCATATCGGCCCTTGTTCGCGCCGTCTTCAGCCCCGCCGCCCGCTTTCTCCGCACAAGTTCACGCACACCCCCGCGCACACCCCCGCGCCCGGCCCCATTCCCAGGGCCGCCCCGCCCCCCGCGCTCAACTTCCGCTCTCGGCGTGACGATAACTCCCACATGGCCCACAATCACGCCGAACAGACCGAGCGCTTGCTCACCGCACCGCCCCCCGTCATGCGGCTGGCGATGATTCTTCTGGGGTTCGCCGTCTTCGCCGGCGCGAACATGATCATGCAGCCACGGCGCAGCGAGGCCGGCCTGAGCACGCTGCACCAGCCCGCCGCGGCCACGACCTCGCCCGCGTCCACGCCCAAAGACTGGACCACCCCAGCGACCGACGCCGCGACGGCGTCGATCCCGCTCGCCACGCAGCCGTTCGCCTCGGCCACCACATCGGCCGTTGCCCAGCCCATCACGCCGGGCTCCGAGGCCCTCATCGGCACGCTCATCGGCGCCAACTACATCGTCAGCATCTACACCACCACCGACGGCCCGCGATACAGCGTCGCCAGTACCAGCGGCGTCGTCCTGGCCGAGCTCCTCTCGCCCACGCAGGTCCTGGCCCAGTTCCCCGATCTGCCCATCGAGGACCTCCGCCTGCTCCCCAGCATCGACCGCCCCGGCCCGATCATGCTCGTCGATCCCGACGATCAGTGATCGCACCCGCCGCATGCCCACTCGAACGCCCCTCCGCACGCCCCTCCACGCGGCCTCGCGCCCGCTGCAGCCGCGCGATCGCGTGCGCCAGATCGCGTGACGACGCCTCCAGCGTCGTGATCGCCCGAGTGTTGGCCTCCACGACGCGCAGCAGCGAGTCGGCATGAGCCCGATGCTCCAGCACGCGCTCGTGCGCCTGCGTGAGTTGCTGCTCCCGCACCGCCGCCCCGCGCCGCTCGCTGATCCACAGAACCCCCATCAGCCCCGCCGACCCGAACTGCACCAGTGCCGTGAGAACCGCAGGTTCCACCATTGCGCCCTCCTTCTGCTCGTTCGCTCCCGCCGCCGCAGCGCCCGCCGATCACAGCAGCCTCTGGAACACCGCCTCGAACTCCACGCTCGCTTCGCGCCCCTGGTCGATCACCCCGCCCGGCGAGAACGACACGAACGTCATGTCCGCCCACGTCCGCCCGTGCAGGTCCACCAGCGCCCGCCGGACAAACCCGCCGCTGCCCGGCTGCAACTCCGCGCTGATCGCATCGATCCGCACCATCAGCGCCGCCCTGCCCGCCGCCACCAGCCGTCCGCGCACCGTCACCATCGGCTCCCCCGCGCCGACGAGCACCGACCCCGGCGCCGTCGTCCCCAGGCTCAGCCGCGTCCGCACCACCGGCCCCATCGCACCCATCTCGAACCTGTGCGGCGAGTTCCCGAACAGGTCCACGCCGCCGAACGAACTGCCCATCACGCCCTCCCCTCGCGCCTTCGCGTTCGAACTCCCGCGTCCAACTCCGCGTCCGTCTCCGCGTCCGCCCCACCGTCAGCCCGTCGCGTCCTCGCGACCACTCCGCTCACACCGGCGTCACTATTACCGGGTCCGCAGCGCCGTCGACAGAAACGCACACAAACTCCATCACCCGCACCGCCCCCCCCGTCCCGCCTCCGCCGCGCCCCGACCCCACCTCGTGATCCACCCGCACCAGCACGCACCTGCACACCACCGACCACGCCGAGGCATCCGCACCGCTCGCCGTCGCCGACATCTTCAGGTCGCCCATCGTCCCCAGCCCCGGCGCCTCGGCGGTGCTCGTCGTCAGCCGCTGACGAAGCACCACCCCGCTCCGCCGCTCCGGCACATCCGCAAACGCCGGATGCGGCCCGCCATCCCCGAACCCAACCACCACCTTCTCCGCACGACGATTGATCGCCGCCGACTCCACTGCACCAAGCACACTCCCCGCGAACTCCACCGCCCCAGGGTTGAAGATCATCACGCCGTACCTCCCGGAATCTCCGCCGCCCTCGTACACCAGGCCCCGATCATGCACCCATCATCCGCCCATCACCCGCGCGTCAGGCGCCCCGCCTGCACCCGCAACTCGACATCCGCCACCCCATCCCCATCGCGATCGATCCTCACCACCAGCCTCCGCCGCGCCGCGGCGTGCTCCCGCCGATAGTGCTCCGCCTTGGACCACATCGGATCATCGCTCCCCCGCATCGCCGCCGCGGCCGTGTAGATCAGCGACAGCGTCCCGAGCGTCTCGACGTTCCGCCAATCCTCCGGGTTCATCACCGCGCCGATCTCCACATCCGCGTGCGGCCCGCCCGGCGACATCCCGAGGTCCGCCATCAGCCGCCGATGCACCACCGCGATCATCGACGAGAACCCGCGGATCTCGATCCTCGCGCTCGCCAGCGTCCGCCACGCCACCAGCATCGCCCCCCGGTCCGGCCTGGGCAGCGACACCCCGAACTCCCGCTCGCCGATGCGCTGAACGATCTCCATCGCAACCCCGTCGATCAGCGCCACACCTCCCGATGTGATCTCCGCTGACTCCGGCGGCGCGCTGTTCGTCAGCACCTGTGTCAGGTCCAGCGCGCACGTCCCCGCGTACAGCACCTGCGAAAGGTGCGCCGCATCGCGGAACACCGCCGGCTCCAGCACCACAAGATCCCGATCCGCCGTGAACATTCCCGCCTCCTGGCCCCCTGGGCTCTGTGCGACCTCTCCCCTCGCCCCCTCTCCACGCGCCACGCCAAAGCCCCGGGCGAGCGGTCCCGCCCGCCCGGGGCCCCCCGCCGGTCACGTCAGCCCGCGGATGAGTCCGTGCGCCGCCTCGTTGCGGAACTCCAGCGTGTACTCGCCGATGACCTGCCCGCTCTCGCGGTCCCCCGTCGTCGCCAGCGGCTTGTAATGGAAACTCCGCCCGCTCAACGGCAGCACATCGATCCGCGTCGAGTCCAGCAGCAGCACCGTGTCGCCGGGCGCCCAGCGGCTCATCACGATCCTGGCCGTGCCGAAGTCCGACTCGTACTCGCTGACCATGTCGCGGAAGCGCGTCTGCTCCGAGCCGTTGTTCCGCGTCGCGGTCAGGAACGCGTTGATCCGCCGCTTCATCGCGCCGGAGCACACGATCGTGTCCACGCGCGAGCCGCTATTCTCCCACACCTGCCGAAGCGCCGCGTTCAGCACCGCCTCGTTCAGGTCCGTGCCCGCGCCGCCGCCGGCCGGAATCCCACTCGTCCCGGGCACGCACTGGTTGCTCACGATCTGCGGGATGATCCCCGCCATCGTCCGCCGAACCCCCGCCGCGCCCTGCGGGTTGGTCGCCGGCGAGACCCCGTTGATCACGCAGTTCTCCAGATCGCGCAGCAACTCGCGCATCCGCTGCTGCATCTGATAGTCCAGCTCATCGGCCACCCCGTGCAGCCGCGTCGCCAGCATCGAGCCCGACACCTCCACCCCCGCCGTGAAGATCTGCGTGAAGTTCCGCCGACGGATGCGGATCGTCTGCCGCGCATCGGGACGGTCATCGCCCTCCAGCGCCGCGTTGCCCAGGATCACCAGCCGCTGCCCGTTGCTCAGCGCCGACGCCTGCGTCCCGCCGTACCGACGCACCACCGTCAGGTTGTTCCCGCTGATCGACACCACCAGCATCACCTCGCGCGCCGTCCCCGGCCGGACCTGGTCGCCCGCACGGAACCGCGAGCCGTTGCTCACCGTCACCGTCGTCGCGTCCGTCGCGTTCGGCGTGAACGTCGTCTGGTTCACCGTGTCGCTGTTGGCCAAGAGTTCGTCCTCCAGCCACTCGTGCACGACGCTGCTGGCCGCCCGCGGCGCATCGCCCAGGTGATCCAGCAACGGCGTCTCGAACGGGCTCACCAGCCCGATCACGTCCGACACGTCCTGCACCACCTCCGGCAAGTCCGTCCCCGCGCTGTACGTCGCCTTCCCCGTAAACGGCATGTCGTCCCTCCTGTTTCAAGCCACCACCACCCCGGCCCGCGCACCCGCGCTCGGCACACCCGCGCACGCCACGCCTCCGGAAGTCTCACACCACAGCCTCAGCCCCAGTCCCCAAGTGCGAAGTCCAAAGCCCAAGTGCCCGAGTCCCCTTCCGCCACACAGCACTCAGCACTTCTTCCGTCGCGCCGCCAGATACTCCATCACCGCCCGCCGATCCCCCGCTCGCGCCCGCGCCAGCACCC
>VYLX01000214.1_pt1 | contig 10596 bp, 9 predicted proteins | sample 5114181 | NCBI WGS metagenome assembly VYLX01 (sample SAMN12291812, study PRJNA351875) | freshwater metagenome | isolation source: freshwater lake | place: USA: Michigan, Sherman Lake | collected 2011-08-08
GTTTTTCTATTAAGCTCAACATATATTTTAAAAATTGCCGGTCACTTCTCATTTTACCAAGACAGTGATCGCTTTTACTTTTGATATTCTGATGGGAGAATGAAACAGCCCTACGTTCAGGGGGGGGGTTCAAGCGGCCAGTGGCATTGACTCTGTGGGCAAAAATTGCTATCAACTACCCGGAGGGGGAATTACAGGAATTTCGATACCGTCTGGCGCTAAGGGGGGAGGTGTGGGGGTTAGTCCTGGCTGGTCAATAAGTTCAGGTGTACTAACTAAGGGAATATTTTCCACCACGGGAAGACGGGGAGTGATTGGTTGCGAAAACATCGCTTGAATTGCCGCTTTTCTGGTTTCTGGAGGTTCCAAAGCTTGCTGCCAGAGACTTTCATAAAAGAAGAAAATCACCCCTAAACCCCGTTGACGAGCAGCCAATACCTTTTCTTCAATAAAGGGTAGGGCAATCGGTCGATTGCGTAAACCGGTTAAAACTCCCACACCGGTGGGGATAGTTTGCTGGGTTTCCTGAATTTCGGGACGCTCTAATTGTTTGAGAAAACTGGGCAGATCGGGACGATAAACCTGTACGATTAACTCATCGACTAATCCTTGCCGCACCCAACCGAGCCAATCCTGTAAATGACCATTATAGGCGAATTCGTAGGGATTAGGGGCGATCGAAAGCAGTATATTCGGTTTAATTGCCTCAATTGATTCTTTGAGATTAGCCAGAAAAGCGGTGATTTTATCGGCCCGCCATTTTGTCCATTCGGGATCCCGGGGGTTAGCCGGGGGAGTTTTTTCGGTTTCCTGTTGATAAAGGGCGATAGTATAGGGATCATAGCCGAATTCGTTGGGTAAACTCAGATGATCGTCGAATTGGATGCCGTTAATATCGTATTGTCCCACCACTTCCAAGACTAACTCCCGCAGAAAATTCTGCACCTCGGGACGGAAAGGATTCAACCAGACTACCTCCCCGGCTGCCCCTACCCAAGTGGTCCCCCCGTCCCGTTTTTGGGTTAACCAGTCCTGATGTTTTAAGGCTAATTCTGAGGTGGGAGGAGCCATAAATCCGAATTCAAACCAAGGAATGACTAATAATCCCCTTCCACGGGTTTGTTCCACCAATTCTGCTAAGATATCTTGTCCTTGCGCTCCCGTAGGCACAAAAGGCTGTATTCCTTCCCGTTGAGCGATCGCGCTAGGATAGAGAGCATAACCGGAATTCCAAACCACGGGATAGATAGCATTAAAATTAAGATTAACTAATTGCTCGATCGCTTGTTGTCGTTTATCCCTGTCCATCAGCATCGCTGTGTCGTTGGTGGTAATCCAAACACCGCGGATATCAGGATCTCGACTTTGAGAGAAAGCGGCAGAAAAATAGCCTAAGAGTAGGACTATGAGAAAAGATGCTAAGAATAGTAGTATAGGGAACTTTTTAAGAATTTGCCGCCAAACGCTGATCGGAATTAGAAAAGTCATTTCTTTAAGATGAAGATTAACGGTTTTAACTGGTTATAATACCAGCTTTGCTCAACTCTTTCAGGCTAGATTGACCCAAAATATATAGCTAGACACAATTAATTAGACATATCTGACCATCTCTTGCATGAGTGCCTATCCTAACCAAGAAGTTAATTTTGTCCTACTACTTATATATTTGCCTATTTCTTCACTCGCCACAATTGACCTTGAGGATAGAAATAATCAAGACGAATATCGAATTGATCTAAGGCAAGTAATAAACGATTGGAAGGACGAAAAAGAAATAAGTTGACCTGGGGAATTTCTAGGACTTCTTTTAACTTATCGGTATCGGGGTGAGTGGTAGTCAGGAAGTATTGTACATCAGAATTAAGACGATAATTAAGGGAAAGCAAATCACCTAAGTTAGTCCAGTCATTACCTTCGTCGCTGATAATAATGGCATTGGGTACAGCATTGATTTTTCTGGCAACTTCGCCATTCCAATAACTAGGAACTTTTGCCCAACTGGTTTCGGAAAGAGCATTATTAAAGTTCGATATTATACTAGCAGTTAACAAAAAAATCAAGATAGTTTTACCTAAAATTTTACCTTGATTAAGCAATTGTGACAAGAAAAAAGCCACAGTTATATAGATAGTGGGAAAGGATGCAATTAGATAACGGGTGACAGTTGATCTAGTGGTAGTAAAAATTATATCTGGAATGACTAAAGCTAGGAAAGTCCCTAGGGTTGAGGTAATCAGAAAAGTAAAAGCTATCGGGTTATTATAGCGATAAACTCGATAAAAAGCATAGATAGTTAAGCTTAAAAAAAACAGTCTATATATATAGGTGAAGATGTTATTAAAACCGAAGTCGGTATCACTAAATAGACAGGTAAAACCTAGAATCCATAATTTACTGATTAATCCCCAATCGAGATAGTTAACGGCAGCCCAACTGGTGGAGTTAAAGGCCCTTTGAGAGTTAGTTAAGAAAACCTGTAACCAGGGTATATATAAAATCATCATTGTTAACCCAGATAAAAGGAAAAATATCAAGTTATTTTTTCGCTCTGGTTTCATAACAAGATACCAAAGTATAAAGGCTGCTTGAGCAAATAAGTTGAGAATAAAAAAGAGATGGGTGTAGAGTCCGAGAGTATTAGATAGGGTATATAAAGACCAATTAACAATAGTTCTTTTTTTGAGACATTTTAACAGCAGTAATTGACTGATTATAGTTAACAAAACTAAAAGACTATACTGACGAGACATTTGAGCAAATATTATATCAACTGGAGAGAGTGCCAATAAAATTACTGCTAAAATTGCCGTTAACTTTGCTCCAAATAATTCTAGGGATAGATAGTAAATAAATGGCAGGGAGAGAAGACTAAAAACAATCGCTAAACTGCGGGAAGAAACGGTAGAAAAACCGAATATTTTTTCCGAATAGCGAGAGATAATAAAGTATAAAGGTGGATGTTGAGGGTCTTCTTTAGCAAGAGATTTAATTGTATCAACAACATTACTTTCGGGTTTCAGTTGCTGAAATTTTCCTAATTCTGTGGTAGATAAAAGACGATTTTGAAAGATAGTATCAGCGATTTCCTTTGCTTGATAACCAGTGGTTCTAATGGTGGTGTAGGATTCATCGTGCCAATAGATTTTTTTATCGATATTCGCAAAACGAAAAACCACACCGAGAGTTAGGATAATTGCCAAAAGTATTAAGAGCCAATTGGGAGTTTTATAATTAATAGTTGCTTTCATTTTAATAATTAGAGCGACTTTGTTTAAGATTAAGAAACTTGGTAAATTCTGGTTGAAAAAGTAGCTTAATTGTGCCGGTGGGACCGTTACGGTGTTTAGTAATAATTACTTCGGCCACACCTCGATCGGGACTATCGGGGTTATAATATTCATCTCGGTATAACATCATAATTAAATCCGCATCCTGTTCGATCGATCCTGACTCGCGTAAATCGGACATCATCGGTCTTTTATTATTGCGAGATTCCACAGCGCGACTTAACTGAGAAAGAGCAATGACAGGAGCATGAATTTCTCTCGCTAAACCCTTAAGACTGCGGGTAATTTTAGAAAGTTCCTGAACACGATTATCACCTCCCCCTTCCATTAATTGCAGATAATCGATTAAAACTAATCCCATTTGCCCCTTTTTTTCTGCCTGTAAACGCCGCACTTGGGAACGCATTTGAATTACACTTAAATTGGCACTATCATCGATATATATGGGCAAATTTAATAACTTTTCTAGTCCCCCAAGAACCTTCTCTAAATCATTTTGTCCCAAACGGCCCGAGCGAATCCGATTACTTTCGATTTTAGCCTCATTCGATAACAAACGTTGGGCTAATTGTTCCTTGGACATCTCCAAACTAAAGACAGCCACAGGTAAATTCTGTTGAGCGATATTATAGGCAATATTAAGAGCAAAAGAAGTTTTTCCCATGGAAGGCCTACCCGCGATAATAACTAAATCCGAGGGTTGTAAACCACTGGTCATCGCATCGAGATCATAAAATTGAGTTTCGATACCGGGTAGAGTGGTCGTCTCCTGCATTTTCTCAATTTGGTTAAAAGTTTCAATTAAAGTATCCCCCAGAAAAATTAAACCCTCTTGGGGTCGTTTTTGGGTGAGACGAAAAATCTTTTGTTCCGATTCATCGAAAACATTTTCTAATTCTAGCGTCGTATCCCTGGCTAACTCAATAATTTCTCCCCCGGTGGAAATTAACTGACGACGCATATATTTATCCATCACTAATTCAGCATAGCGATCGATGTTGGCAGCCGAGACAGTGCGCTCAATTAATTGTAACAATCGCGGCATTCCCCCGATTTCTTCCAGCAGATAATTATCCTGTAACCAGCTGCTAACCGTCATTAAATCCGTCGGTTTTCCCTTCCCTTGTAAAGCAAGCGCCGCACGATAAATATCTTGATGGGTTTTCACATAGAAAGCTTCTGGAATTAAAAAATCACTGATTCTACCTAACGCTTTTGGATCTAGTAAAATACCACCTAAGATAGATTCTTCCGCTTCAATATTTTGGGGGGGGAGGGACTGATCGCTAATCATTGTCAATGCTGACCGTGCTTTATCATTAATATTGTATAGTCAGTTTCACCGTAATTAAATACAAATGTTCAGGTTAATGATCGGATTCAGTATTCAGGAGACAGTATTCATACTAAATCCGTTTTTAATCCTGTGATTAACTGCCGATCTAACTTTAAAAACCCAGTTATGGATTGTTTCCCCTCTATCCCCTATCCCCCATCCCCCATCCCCCATCCCCCATCCCCCATCCCTTCTATCCTATACTTTTTAAACAGGATTTAGTATCAGAAGTCAGTCCCGATGAAAAAATTTTCACCCCCACAGATGAAAGAGGTTTCCTTCCCCACACCCCACACCCCACACCCCACACCCCACACCCCTTTTAAACAGGATTTAGTATGACTTTAATTGACTCCTCTCCTCTCCTCCCGGCCGTCTATTTTATTGGTGCAGGTCCCGGAGATCCAGAATTATTGACGGTAAAAGCCTATAAAATTCTCCAAAAAGCCGATGTTATCCTCTTTGCTAATTCCCTCGTCCCCAAACAGATTCTTGAGGACACTCGTAAAGATGTCGAGTTAATTCCCACCAGTAGCATCACCCTAGAGGAAATTATCCCTTTAATGATCGATCGCGTGCGTCGGGGTTTAGCGGTGGTGCGACTGCAATCGGGGGATTTAAGTCTCTATAGTGCCATCCAAGAACAAATTCATCTTTTGACAGCAGCGGATATCCCCTTTCAGCTAATCCCCGGAATTAGTGCCTTTCAAGGATTAGCGGCCAAATTGGCCCTAGAATTAACGATTCCGGAATTAGTCCAGACAATTATTCTAACTCGGGTGGAAGGGAAAGCATCTCCTATGCCAGAAAGTGAAGAATTAGCCTCTTTAGCCGCCCATAAAGCCAGTTTATGCCTATATTTAGCCGCCCGTCATGTTGACAAAGCCCAGGAAAAACTCCTAGAGTACTACCAGCCAGAGCAACAGGTGGCCGTTTGTTTCCGTCTCAGTTGGCCCGACGAAAAAATCTGGGTTGTCCCCCTGTCAGAGATGGCCCAATTAACCCATCGAGAAAATTTAACTAGAACTACCCTTTATCTAATTAGTCCCGCTTTAAACCAGATTACAGGAACTCGATCGCAACTTTATCACCCGCAACATTCCCATCTTTTCCGTCCTCATCCCTAGGTATTTTCTGGGAAATATACCTAAAGTTAGAGTTAAAGAGCGGCGATTTTGTTTAGGATTATTTCAGGAGGTAAGACAATTTTAAAAATGTTTAAAATTAGTCTAACAATCCATGCACAACTGCCCTATGTGTTCGGGAATTACCCTTCGTCACCTTGGGGTTGGTCGTGCCTAATGGTATTGTCCTCACTGTCGTCAGGAGGTTCCTAACTTCCTTGATTGCTCCAGTCCTCGCAAGGTAAAGGTAGAGCGAGTTAGGGCGATAAAAACAGTCTAGATTTTCAAGTTGGTAGATGGCAATAAGACCTGTGGGATGTGTTAAAAATTAACCCATCCCACTTTACCTGTCTAGGGTTCGCTGAATAAATCTAAAAACCTCGTTGGATAATATAGCAAATAATGGGTTATTTAGGACGCTTTCAATTTTCAAACTCTTATCTGAACAGGGTTTCAGCGATGGATTGTCCTAAGCACCTTGGTCTTTGCTATATCTTTAGACTTTTTTGAAATCAAAAAGTACCAGCGATGGGAGTGATCGGGGGGAAAATTCAGGTACTTTTTCCCTGAAAATTAGGTAATTGACCCCCTCAAAATCGGTAAAACCCTACACCCTACACCCCACACCCTGCCACCACAAGAAACTTTTTCAGTAAACCCTATCTAGACATCCCTAGGATTGAGATGGATCATTTCCCAAGTCACATAGGTACCGATCGGACTCCAAATCAGGTAGGGTAGGAGTAGGATGCCCGCCCAAGAAGAAACAGGGAAAACCAATAGCGCCAGAAGACAACCCAAGAAAAAACCCGTACCTCCGATAATCGTTCCCGCTTTGAGACTGCGTAGTTTACAGGTGACGGGAGTATAGGCAGTAATAGTCAATTCCACCAACAGATAAAAAGCCATCAAAAACCAGCGATTAGCCGGTTGCGCTTCCCAGACTAAATAAGCAGAAATTGCCCCACAAATATAGATAATTGTCCAGATAAGAGGGATTAATCTTTCAAAGGTTAACCAATCGGGACGACGCAATCGCGCAAACCAACGTACATCCCGAGAATTAAGTAATCCCCCACCTAACGCGACCAAAAATCCCACGACACCGATAAGCAACCAAGAGGGAATCATGATTTTTAGCTATCCTCCGCTAATTTTGGCTTTGTAACCCGATTCAATGAGAATTTGTAGAATTTTTTGGCGATGATCTCCTTGGATCTCAATGGTATTTTCTTTAACTGTACCACCCGTTCCGCAAGCAGTTTTTAACTGTTTTAATAATTTAGTCAGAGTTTCGGTTTGACATTGAAAACCTGTAACTATGGTAACGGTTTTTCCCGCACGACCAGAGCGGGAGGTTTGTACTCGCAAATTCTGCTGATTCGGGGGTAATTCAGGAATGGAACGCTCAAAAGCTTGGGAATTACTTTGATCTCCAAATTCCTGATAGGCAATCCGGTTTTTTTCCTTAGATTTACTCATATAGCAATTATCATAGTGGGTTTGGGGGTTTTTCAGTGAGCAGTAAACAGTAAACAGTGAACTGAAAACTGGCATCTGATAACTGATAACTGATTCAAAGCTGACAACTGATAGCTCTTAATTGGTTGGACTGGCAGCGCATTTGATTAAGTTCAGCTGCCGACATTCGATCGAGATGACCTAAAATCATATTAACTCGACCTTGGCACTTTAATTTTTCTCGATGTCGTGCCAAAAAATCCCAGTAAAGAAAGTTAAAAGGACAGGCTAAATCCCCGACTCGTTCATTTTTTTTATACACACAACCCCGACAATAATCACTCATTTTATCAATATAGTTGGCCGAGGCGGCGTAGGGTTTAGAGGCGAGAATTCCCCCATCGGCAAATTGTCCCATTCCCAACACATTAGTCTGCATTACCCAATCGTAGGCATCGATAAAAACACTATGAAACCAGTTCTCAACTGCTGGGGGAGAGCAACCAAAAATTAAGGCAAAATTGCTCAAAATCATTAATCTTTGAATATGATGGGCATAACCGGTATTTTCCACCTGTGATAATACTTGTTTGAGGCAATTCATCTCGGTTTGATTACTATCCCAAAAGAAAGCCGGTAAGGGTTGTTGATGCTCAAACCAATTATGATTAGCGTAATCTTCTCCCAGATAATGATAAATTCCCTGCATATATTCCCGCCATCCCAACACCTGACGGATAAATCCTTCGATGCTATTTAGGGCTAAATTATCTTTTTTATAGGCAATTTCTGCCGCTTGAATCACTTCCAATGGCGTTAATAATCCTAGATTAAGATAGGGAGATAATAGGGAATGCCAGAGGGTTTCTTTTCCCGTTATCATCGCATCTTGGTAGGGGCCAAAGTTAGGCAGACAATTAGTGATAAAATGCTCCAAAACCTGTAAAGCTTGTCTGCGGTTTACTGCCCAGCGAAAAGGTTTGATTTTTCCATATTTAGTAATATCTAAAGCTTCCACATCAGCGATAACCTGAAGGGTAATTTCATCGGGTTCAAACCAAAGAGGAGCAGCAGTTTTTAATCCATCCTTGGGCGGTTTGCGGTTTTGTTTATCAAAGTTCCATTGTCCTCCTATCGGTTGATTATCCTCGATTAAAATCTGCCATTTTTTACGACTTTCTCGATAGAAATCCTCTAGTAATAGTCTTTTACGAGATTTAGCCCAATTATTGAAATCTGTCCTAGTCCAGAGAAAGTGATTATTATCAATTAGGGTTATAACACAGTCTAAATTCAGATTTTTGATTAATCTAAGAAAAGGTAAATTATTAGGCATCATAATCTGTAATTCTTTAATGCCTAATCGTTCAATCCAAGCAGATAAAATCGGTTCAAAATCTTCAGCAACTTCGTAGGTGACAGACCATCCTAAAGTTTTTAATTCTTCGGCAAAATGACGCATCGCTGACCAGATTAAAACTAATTTTTGCTGATGATAGGGTCTTTGTCGAATATGATTGTGGGATTCAATTAAAATAACCGGTGTTTCCCGTGCATAGGTTTGACGATTAGCTAAGGCCGCTTGTCCTGTCCATAATTGATCACCTAAAATCCAAATGCCAATGGTCATAATTATTTCATTGCCTCGACTATTCCCCCGTATTTTTTAGCCATAATATCCGCCATTTCCCGAGAAGAAAATTTACTGGCTTTGTCGATGCTGGGGGTAAATGTACCCGTAGGGGTTAAATAATGGGTAAATACCCCGACTTTTTTGCTAATAATCCACATATTTTTTGAAGTCAAAAATCAAAAATCAGTGAAAAGACAGTAGGAAACTGCCATTTATAGTCATTTCAATTAAGATTGAGAATATGAATGCCATAGTTGATAAGGGTTTGATCGGTCTAGACTGTATCAGACTTATCTGAAATGACTATAATACTTCTCACTGAATACCACTCACTTAAAACTCGCATCTGATTACTGATCACTGATTACTGATTACTGATTACTGATCACTGATTACTGATTACTGATTAGGTTTTTGTCCTGAGACTTTGGGCGCTTAGATAAAGTTGCGTCCATTCTTTGACCACTTGCGTGCGTTTACAGTTTAATTCGCTGGCGATTTCCTCAAGGGTTTTACCCGCTTTTAAGCCATCGATAACGCTTTTACCCGTGGGAGAAAGGGCTGCATAGTAAATTTGCCATTGACTGAGAGTTAAGCCAAAATTATGCTCTTTCGGGCTGATTTCTAACCATTCACTGATTAATTCTGCCTCTTCCTTGAGGGCAAAAACCTTAATCGCATGATAGCCAACTTTTTCCCGGAGACGATAAATCCGTTGAATGGGAATATTCATCTTTTTGGCGATCGCATCTTGGCTTTGGCCGCCTAGATAGAGGTTAAACCAAGTCACCGCCTCCGGACTAACATTTTCCTCTAGATACTTAGCAAAACTCTCTTGAACTTTTACCCGGAGAATTTGCGCTTCTTGGCCAGTGCGTTCATCTTCGTAGGTAGCGATCGCATTTTGATCCAGTAAACTTAAGCTATTTTCCCCCTCATCGCCACTAATTTCATCGGAGAGAATCCGGATCATTTCTTCCCGCGGCACATTAGTGATACCGCTCCTCGCTTGACGACGGAGATAATTAACAAAACGATAGGCTAACAGGGGTTGATTGCGGATCGGACGCAGGGCGTATTCCTCTAGGGTGGCTAACAGCAGCCGATCGCGAGTAGCTTGATCGTTGGTACAACGAGCGATCCATGCTAACTGGGATTGCAGATAGCGATCGCTATTTAACATCTCTTGAATAATTTCTTGCAAGACATCGGCCACCGCTTGCTGACGATCGCGACTTAAGGAAACCCAAGTGCGAATTTTTTGCCGGAGAGTGACACAAGCGCCGAGACGATCGATCAGGTTACGATAGGCGCGGGTGGGACTAACTTTGAGATAGCGTTGCCGCAAAATTTGCCAAAGATAGACTAATCCCCGTTTAGCGATTTCTAAATCTCTCTCATCTAAATTTTCCCAACGTTGGCTATCTTCACCGAGTAACCAATTGATAATGGTATCCCGTTGGCGATCGGTTAAGGAATCCTCTGTTTGCGAGAGGCGATCTTGCCATTGTTGCCTTAACTCGTCGATTATTGTCGTCATCGAAAAATTGAGTTCCAAACCCCGTCCTTTTAGGACGGCTTTAGTTTAAATACTAGCGCATTTGCACAATATATGCTAAAACCTGAGCCATGGAGAAAGCCGATCGCACCGATTTTACCCAACACCCGACTAGAACGAACTAATCAATTAAGTCTCTTGCTAGATAGGGTCTGCTGAAAAAGTTTTTCGGTGGGGGTTGGGGGTTGGGGGTTGGG
>VYLX01000215.1_pt1 | contig 10522 bp, 8 predicted proteins | sample 5114181 | NCBI WGS metagenome assembly VYLX01 (sample SAMN12291812, study PRJNA351875) | freshwater metagenome | isolation source: freshwater lake | place: USA: Michigan, Sherman Lake | collected 2011-08-08
CCACGCCGGACACCGCTCCGCCGCCCGCCGTGCCCGTCGCCGAGGCGCTGCCCGCGCTCGCGCCGGCCGCCGATTCGTCGGCGATCTGGTTGGCGATCTCCCGCCGATTGACCTGGACGTCCTTGGGGAAATCAAAGGCGATCCGCACCCGGTCGCCGCGAATGGTCGCGATCCGCACCACGCCGATGGGGTTGCGCGGATCTCCGATGACGACCTCTTCACCTTCTCGACGTGTGAATACCAGCATGTCGGTCCGACCTCCTGTCGCTGCAAACCCCAATCGCGAAGGCCAGCCGAAGGCAGAGCCCTTCACATACCGAGACAATCCGTTGCGCTTTTTGCCGCGACGGCGGTCGCCGCGGGGTCCAACCCCGACGCGGCGCTCTGTCCACTATACCACGCACCGCAGAATCCAAAACCAGCCCGGCCAAAATCGCGCCACATTCTCCGTTTGCCCCTCGATCACGCCCGACGCCGCCCGTCGGCACGATGCCCCGGGCGCATCATCGTGCGGCCATCATCCGCGATCGTCCCGCCATCGTCCCCGATCACCCCACCCATGCTCCGATAATCCACGACTTGTTCACCACCCCCGGCCGGTGCACCCCGCGAGCGACCTCCCGGCGGGATTACCGGACCGCTTCCTCAACCTTCTTGACCTCGGGCACATGCTCACGCAGGTTGCGCTCGATGCCCAGCCGCAGCGTCGCCGACGATGACGGGCATCCGACGCACGCGCCGTGAAACCGGATGCGGACGGTGCCGTCGGTGGTGATCTCGGCCAGTTCGATGTCCCCGCCGTCGGCCTGAACCGCGGGGCGGATGACGCTCAGCACGCGCGAGACGCGCTCGGCGATGGTGAGCGCGCCGCCCGCAACCGGGCCGCCGGTGCCGGGCTGGGCCTGATGGCCCTGACCCGCTTGGTGGCCAGACTGACCGCTTTGAGAGAGATGAACAAATCCGCCGGAGGTATTGGGCTGTGTCGACATGATCGGATGAACTCATGAGAGTCAGGATCGCCCGTCCGCCGAGCGAAGCATCGAGCGTAATCCGCAGATCGGTCCGCGTGCGGGCGAATGTCGGCAACATCGCCCCATTTCCCAACATCGGGCGTCGGCAAGCCCGTGCGGCCTGAGGGCTCCCCATGGGCCGATGATTGACGCACCGGCACCTGTTTCACACCACATTCGGCCCCGATCCCGCCTGTTTCGGCCGGCCGGTTGGCTAAAGGGCGGAGATCTCTCCGGTGTGCATTTCGATCTCGTACCCGTCGGGGTCAAGGAACTTCCAAGGCCCCGCCGACGCCTCCGCCGAGCCGGCGCTCGGCACGGGGCCGATCCACTTGACATGGGGCAGCGATTCGAGCGCGGGCATGCTGGACACGCGCAGGCCCAGGCGCAGGAGCGTTCCCGGCTGCGACCCGACGACGCGCTTACCGAAGGCCTGACGCAGAAACAGCGCCACGCCGGGCATCCGGGGCGTTGTGAGCAGTTGCTGGGTGAAGATCATCCCGTGACGATCGGACCGCACGACGCTGGCGCCGAGCAGTCGGGCGTAAAACGCCGAGGAGACTTCCAGGTCCGTCACATCCAGGCACAGGGTCAGCAGGATCGCATCGCGTTCGGCGTCGGGCATAGGACCGCAGTTTAGCGTCGCCGTCGAGTGACCATCGCCGGTTGCCCCGGCCCGGCATGGCGCATAAAGTCCCGCCTCGGTCGCATAGCTCAGTTGGCTAGAGCACAGTCCTCACACGACTGGGGTCACAGGTTCAAGTCCTGTTGCGACCACTGCAGCGCCTCTCATCACCACGCCGAGCGGCTCTTTCGATCCCGCCGGTACCGTGAACCCTGAACTCATCGATCATCCACGCCCCTGGTGTTCGCGCCATGGTCAACGTTCGCCGATGCGCTGAACGGGCCGAGGATGTTGGCCACCGAAATCTCCGGCAACGGCACCGGCCCGCCCCACTCGCCCAGCCGCCGCCGAACGCTGGCGGGCAGCCAGCAGACCAGCAGCGACACAACCGCCACCGCGAGCGCCCGCAGTTTCATTTTCACGGGCAGGTTCGTCGAGGACGATCGGCGCAGCAGGACCAGCACTGTCACGTCGTCGTCGGCGGCGGCGCCGCGCTCGCTCGCCCGCGCGACAAGTTCCGGCAGCAGCGAGGCGATCAGTTCGGGTCTTGAGACATCCAGCGTGCGGGCCAGCACCAGCAGCCCGCGCTCGCCCAGCCATTCGCTCCGCGTTGTGCTCTGCCCGGTTGTCTGTGCGGCATGACTCCCGGCATCACCGCCCGCGTGGCCCGCCGCATCGCTGGGCAATCGCGCTTCAACCAGCGAGTCGGTGTAGATCACGACCATGTCCCCGGGGTCCAGCCGAACCTCGTACTGCCCGTACGCGGAAGTGTCGTCGATGCCCAGCGGCAGGTCGCGCGGGCCGTCGGGCGTCGTGCCCGTCGGCGTGCCGGTCGGCGTGCCCGTCGCCCCCGTCGCTCGCCCGGTCTGGAACGCCTCGTCCATCACGCGCCACCGGCCCGATGCCGCCGAGTACAGCAGCGGGCGCGGATGCCCGGCATTCGTGATCGCAAGATGGCTGGTGGGTTCGTAGAACGTCCCGACGATCGCGGTCGCGAAGCGGAAGCCCTCGGTTTCCTCGGCGAAGGCGCGGTTCATCCGCTCGACGAACGTCGTCTGACGGATGTGATGAATGTACCGGCGCATCAGCGAGCGCAGCTTGGCGCTGAGGTTCGCGACGCCCGCGCCGTGGCCGGCGACGTCGGCGACAAGCAGCCGCGTGATGCGACCGGTGCCGCAACTGGAGAGGTAGTGAATGTCGCCGCCCTCGGCCGATCCCTCGTGAGGCCGCGAGTGGACCCACGCCGTCAGGCCCGCGCCCGGCGTGGTCGCGCTGGCGTTGAAGACCCCGCTGCCGCCCCAGACCTCAAGGCACCGCAGCGCCTGCTCACCCCCCGGCTCGCCCTGCGGCTGGCCGACTGGCTGGCCCATTGGCTGGCCCCCCGGCTGTTCCGGCGTGCCCAACGCCGATGAAACTTCGGGCTGCTGCGGAGGCTGCGACATGATCTCGGAGCGTAGCCCGCCGCGGGTCACGCCCGGCGAGCCCGCGGCCCCAACATTCACACGCTCGCACTGACGACACCCTGTCAGCGAGCGCGAAATCGGCGCTTGCCCCGCCGAGACCGCGCCCGCACACTGATCCTGCCGCGAACGCCTCGCGGCCAAGGAGCCGACCATGCAGTGCGCCAACCCGCAGACCCTCCCGACACCCGCAACACCTCTCGACGGCATCGCGCACCCATGTCAGCCCGAGCACGCCGAGCACGGCGAGCAGGCACGGCAGGACGCGCAATACAATGAACGTCTCGCGCGTCTGCAGGCCTCGGCCCTTGCGTTCATGGAGTTTCTGCTGACCGCGAGCGAGGAAGAGATCACCACCCCCGCCGCCCGCGTGCGCAAGGCCGCGGCGAGCCTGGTGCTCAGGCTCAGGCCGCGGGCGATCGAGGCGACGGTCGGCGCCGCCGTTACGGCGAACACGCGGCGCGCGTGTACCCGCGTCGCCGCCGCCAGCACCACGAACTCCAGCACCCCCTGCGCCGGTGCTTCCGAGAGTGCCAGCGCGTCGGCCGATACGCACGAGCCCCACGCCGAGCGCGAGCCGGCGCGTGACGGCGTGGCCAAGCGTCCTCGCCGATCGAACACGCCGACGGTCCACGCCGCGAGTGTTGAGCGGGCAGCGGCGGGTGCGGGGCTGGTCAGCGATCCTCGTATGGTCGAGGCTCCGGAGCCGCATCCGCTGGCGCCCGAGATCGAAGGAACTCCGATGCTGCGGGGTTCGCGCAGTGCGCGATAGCCAGGCGCAGCGCCAGCGACCGCCCGGACCTCTTGCGTCAACTCCGAGGGGCCGAGGTTTCCGGAGATCGATGGCCCCGCGGCCGAGCCGGTGCCGACCGCGCTGCTCGGCCACCATGAGTCGCACGCCGAGAGGGAGGGCGGACAAAGCTAGGAGGCTCGCCTTCACAAACGCTCAACTTGAGGGGTATGCCTAATTCTCGTAGCAGTGCACCTCCACTGGTTGCGTTCTATGGATACATGTACTACATTGAAGTTAGTACTGAAGAATTCGTGGGCTTTTTGGAGCGCCGACCATGAATCGATCTCGACGCGTCTCTATCAGTTCAGTTGCAGTGTGCATCTCTGCGACACTTGCCCCGGTGCTCGCTCCGCTCCAAGCGGTTGCGGCAGCCCAGCCGGTGGATGCGAGTGCAGCAATCACGGTGTTCCTCGATGACCACATCATTGTGGCGAGGCGACCCTCTGACTGTCAAGCCTTTACGGTAGCTTCGCCGACATCGGAGCTCGTGTTTGGATTCAGCGTGGAACAGTTTTTGGATCTTGATTCTGATGGCTACCGTGACTTTGTAATCGGAAGTCCCCCGCGATCGACCGCCAGCCATTCGGGACTTGTCTCGGTGATCTCTCCCCAAACCGGCGCTACCCTTTGGGAGGTCATGGCTCCGGCGGAGCTCAAGGCCGGTTACCTGGTCATGCCCATTCGGGACCAGAATTTTGATGGCCTTTCAGATGTTGTCGTCGCAGGTTACGATTCCGACTCTGTCCCCTACACCTGGTTGCTCAATGGTGCCTCAGGCGAGACTCTCTCTGTGGTGCGTGAGCACGCGCTCGTAGCGATCCGACTCGTTGCGCAGGGGTACACCCTTTACGTCCCGTCCGACATCGATCAGTCCGGTGGCGTTGGCATCGACGACGTTATCTCGTACGGCACTTTGCTCCCAGGAGATCCGAGAGCGGACGTCATTCAGGATGGTGTGGTTGACTCGTCAGACGTTATCCAGGTCGTTGAAGACGCCATGGCTGGGGTGGAGCGAATTCCAGACAACCCTAATCTCACGCCAGCGCCTTCAGTGCTAGCCGCGATTATCCAAGCACCCGAGCTCGACCACCCATGGTGCCATCATCAGAGATTCGTTGAGTCCTCAACGCTAATGCCCGCCCCAGTGGCCGGCACGGCTCTGAGTCCTCAGGCGCCCATTCTCTTGATCATTGCCGCGCTCGAAGCAAAGGGTTTCACGCTTGCGCAGATCGTCCTATACCTTGCTGGCATGGGCTTTCCAGTATACTTAATTGCCCAGGCCTTGGGCATCGCTGTTGAAGCCGTTGAGCAGATTCTCGCGCAGTCAACTCACTGGTTATGGTGTCGATCACTTTATGCGTACTACAAGTCAACTTGTGACCGTGCCCTGTCGTGCGGAGGCAGTCCGGACCCGAGCAAGTGTTTGTACTACCAAGAGAACTTTGCCGCCAACGCCGCCTGCGCGATTCTTCGATCAAAGCACGCGACGAAGTGCGTTCCGGACGCTGTTCGACACCTTTGGGACACAGATAGCGGACACGCTAAGCAAATCGTTCAGCGCTGGAATGCCGCATCACAATGCGCAAAACAATGGGTCGATGCGGGGTGCGGCACATGGCCCGGCATGATTCCGAGACCTTCAAGCGTCATTGCGCCGCAGTCAGTAGTGGCGACGGTCGCGTGCTCAGCTCGTATAGTTGTACACGTGTCCAGTCGTGAGCCATCTTGTATTGTTGGTGCAGAGAGTCACAGTGGACTTGAAGCTACTTCGACAGACTGGCCTTGGATCTACTCGGAGCTAACGAAGCCATGAATCCGTCGCTCCACGACAACCAAGTGCAAGCTTGGACCGCTTTCCGCGTCAACGCTGTCATGGCGATGACGCCCGAGCACGTCGCGGATTTCTACTTGTATCCAATGGCGGTTGAGTTTGATCTCGTCAAGGAGGGTCTCTCCCGTGCAAGGATTGCAACCCCGATCACCGAGAAAACCACGTTTGAGTTTCGAGATCATCTTGAACTCACGATGTGCTCGGCGATGAACAAGCGGGAGTGCGTTCGGCCCCATCATCTCGTCAGTGCGAGCGTGCTCATGGAAGCATTCACCCTGGGGCCACCCGCGAGCATCTATGAGAACATCCACTTCTGCGGCCTGATGCTGGTCACGCTGCGGGACCACTTCGGCCTCGGCGGCAAGCCGCCGAGGCCGCGCGACGTGGAGGACGAGGAACTCGTCCCCGAGCAGTTTCGCCCTCTGGCCAAGACTTCCTTGGTTCGGCCGCCGAAGCCGTCGGCCGCGGTGCCCGCGCTGCGGTCCCTGGTGCCGGTGACGCGAGAGGCGTTCGATCGCGAGGTGCTCGAAGTCAGCGCTCAAGTCATCGAGCTCTTCGATCAGCGGCCGCGCGAGCGAGGAGCGACGATGGCGGTCATCGAGCGTACGCGAGCCTTGATGCGCACCGAGTCGGAGCGGAGCGGCTTATCCGCTGTTTCGTTCTGGCCTTGGATTCTTGAAGATCTCGCCGAGTTGCAATGATGCCGCGTTGCGGCTCAGGGCTTCTTTGACCGCACGCGAGGCTTGGCGGCCTTGGCGGCAGTTGCGGGCGCGGGTTTCGGTGCGGCGGCCGGCTTACCGCCGCGTGCGGCCTCGGTCGTCCCCGGGCTCAATCGGACCTCCCGGCGCAGCCACTTGTGCAGCGTGTCGTGGTCAAGGGTGTTGACGACGCGGCCCGCCGGTGCACCGGCTCGGCGGGCGGTCATCACGCCGAAGCGGAGGTTGTCGTAGTCGCCCGGCGAGTGGACGTCGCAGTTGATCGCGAGCATGCAGCCGAGCTCGAGCGCTCGGCGGGCGTGGGTGTCGCGGAGGTCGAGTCGCATCCAGTGGGCGTTGATCTCCATGGCGACATCGTGCTCGGCCGCGGCGGCGAAGAGTTCGTCCATCGCGGGCTCGAGGCCTTGTCGGCGGAGGACCAGACGGCCCGTGGGGTGGCCCAGGATGCGCGTGGCGGGATGTTGTATTGCTTTGAGCAGCCGTGCCGTCGCGGTGGCGGGGTCCTGCGAGAGTGCCGCGTGCGGGCTGGCGACGACGATGTCCAGTTGGGCCAGCAGGTCGTCGTCGTAGTCCAGCGAGCCGTCGGCGAGGATGTCCACCTCGCTGCCGGCGAGGATCGTGATGCCGTCGATCTGCTGTCGCGCGGCGTGGATGGCCTTGATGTGCTCGCGGAGGCGGCCGGAATCCAGGCCGCGGGCGATGGTGCTGGAGCGCGAGTGATCGGTGACGGCGATGGTGTGGAAGCCGCGGGCCTTGGCGCGGGTGGCCAGTTCGATGATGCTCAGCACGCCGTCGCTGGCGGTCGTGTGGGCGTGGAGTTCGGCGCGGATGTGGGCGACATCGACAAGCCCCGCGGCCGGGTCGATTGTAATATGCGATGAAAGATCACCCTGGCCCTCGCGCAGTTCCGGCGGGATCCACGGCAGGCCCAGTTTCGCGAAGACCTCCTGCTCCGTGCGTGACGCGACGGCGCGCACGCCGCGGGACTGGGGCGGTTCGGTGCTTGAGGTGTCCTCGGGGAACAGGCCGTATTCGTTGAGCGTCAGGCCCATGCTCAGGGCACGCTGGCGCATGGCGACATTGTGTTCCTTGCTGCCGGTGAAGTACATCAGTGCCGCGCCGAAGGCGTCGGGGTGGACGATGCGCAGGTCGGCCTGCACGGTCTGGCCTCCCGCGCTCGCGTCGGCGGCCTGGCCGTCGTCCCAGCGGGCGTCGCGCTGGACCATGATCCGGACGCTGCTCTTGCTCTCGCCCGCGGCGAGCACCGTCGTCACGCCGGGCATCGTGCGGAAGGCCTCGCCCGCGGCCTTGGCGGCGGCGGGGTCGCTGGTGGCCACGAGCACGTCGATATCGGCGACGGTTTCGCGTCCGCGGCGGAGCGAGCCCGCGTACGCCGCGTCGGCCACGCCGGGGACGCGCTTCATCATCGCGACGAGCCCCTCGGCGATGACGCTGGCCGGGCCGATGTGCAGGCGGCGGTCGGCCTCGCCCAGCAGGCTCAGCGATGCGGCGATCTTGTCCACCGCCTTCTGGCCCATGCGCGGGAGCGAAAGCAATGAACCATCGGCGATCCTCGCTTTGAGCGATGCAACATCCACGATGCCCAGTTCCGTCCACATCGCCCGCACGGTCTTTGGCCCGAGCCCCGGCACGCGCAGCAACTCCAGCAGGCCCTGCGGCACGCGCGAGGCCAGTTCATCGCCCTCGGCGATCCGACCCGTGCGGACGAACTCGATGATCTTCTCGGCCATCTTCGCGCCGATGCCGTCGATCTCCATCAGCAGGGCCTTGGCGGCGTCGTTGGCGGGGTTCTCGCGGACCAGCGCGTGAAGGTCCGCGGGCCAGTCCTCGATCGCGCGAGAGGCGCGGGCGTGTGCCGAGGAGCGGAAGCTGTCCTCGCCCAGCAGGTCCAGCATCTGGGCCATGAGCGCGAGCCTGCGGGCGATGGCGGCGTTGGAACTCAAGGCGAGCCCCTGCGAGTGGTGCGACGGGGCGCACGCGACCTGACGGCATCGTTCGTGTCCGCGGCGTTGGCACGCTCGTCGCCGGCGCTCGGCGAAAACGCGGGCGAGCCCGCCGGCGCGTAGGTCTCAACGATGCGCTGCTCGACGGCCTGCACGACTGCGAGGCGCTCGTGTTCGGGCACGAGCAGCAATGCCGAGACCCAGCGGCGCGTCAGGTCCGGGCTGCCCGCGCGGAGGAACTCAATGAGCGTCCGTGCGTGGTCGTTGGGCAAAGGCGTCGGCGATCGCGCGGGCTCGCTGGCGTATGTCAGGAGCGGCGCTCGGCTCGCCGTCGCGGACGGGGTCGGCGCGGGGGTCGTGCGGGGCGCGGGCGTGATCGGCGTCGTCGCCGGGCGCGGTCGTGAGGGCTGTGCGGTCATGGGCGTGTTCCGTCGGCGGGAGGTCGACTTTGGGATGGGCGTTCGGTGCGTGGTGCGTGCCGTTGCTCGTCGTGCTGGTGCTGGCCACGCGCAGGCGGGTTTCCATCGTGTGGACAAAGCGTTCGAGCCGGACGAGGCGGTCGTCGAGGCGCTCGAGGGTCTCGGCGATGGCGGCCATGAGCTCGGCGGGGTTGGCGGTGGTCAGTGCCGCGGCCTTGATGTCGCGGACGCGGACCGGGCCAACGCCGGTGAGCAGCCACTGGCCGTTGACGTCCAGGGTGGCGCAGACCGCGGCGAGGAACTCAACGCTGGGCGCTGCGCCGGCGAGGTATCGGCGCACGGCCTCGTGATGCGTTCGCGTCAGATCGGCGACCTCGCGGACGGTGCGCCCGGCGAGGACGGCTTCCAGGCGCTGATGCAACAGAGACGGGGCCATGGCAGAAAGCGTACCCGATTCCCGCCGGGCAAGCAGGGAACGGAGGTCGGGCGGCGGTGGTGCGCGGGGGCTGCGCGGCTTATCGCTTGGGTTCGGGGCAGAGGAGCAGCTTCACGCGGCCCGGGGTGTGGCCGTGCTCATCGAAGATGGCGACCTCGTTGCTCTGGCCCGGGCGGATGAAGGCTTCGGGGATCAGCAGGTCGATCTGCGGGCCGACGTCGTGACCCTTGGCGTCGGCGGTGAAGTATCGGCCGATGTGCCGGGAGTTGACGTAGACCTGACCCTTGGTCATGCCGGCCATGTGCAGGAGCAGGGGCTCGCGGTGCGCGCCGCCGTTGAAGATGCCCTTGAACCATGCGGGGCCCGGCTGCTTGCCGGCGCTGCGGAGGGGGCGGAAGGCCTCATCGCCCGGGCGTTCCCACTTGGCAAACGCCCACTCGGCCTGATCGGTCAGGACGTTGGTCACATCGAGGAACTCCAGGGCGTCCTGGAGCTGGGTGATGGCGGCCTGGGCGTCGCCAAGGATGGCCAGTTCGAGGACATTGGGGCCCTTGGCCATGTCATCGGGGAGCATGAGGATGTTGCCGGGGCCGGCGGCATCGAAGAAGCGGACGGGGGTGGAGTTGAGAAGGATCACGCCGCGGATCGTGGAGTTCTTCGGCAGGTTGATGCGGACCAGCAGCGGGTTCTTGCGTTTGCCATTCCATTCCCATGCGACGCGGAGGGGGTCGGTGACGTCCTGCTCGTGGACTTCCATCAGCGGGGAGCGGACCGACAGCGGCGAGACGGGGTCGCTCTTGCGGAGTGCGGGCTTGTGGAACTTGGCGGGCTTGACCTCGAGGAGGTGGCCGAAGGCGCCCTTGGGCTCGCCCAGGTGCTGACCCTCGGTGAATCGGCCGAAGTTCTCGGCCAGGACGACGAGGGTCTGGTCCTTCTTTTTCAGGCTCAGCGCGGCGTCGTGGCTTGCGCCGGGGCCGACGCCCAGAACGCCGGAGTCGTGAGAATCAAGGAACAGATGGAGGCGGTCGGCGCTGTCGGGCCATGCGACATCGGTGCGTCCGGCGGAGCGGGGCTTGATGGCCAGACGGTACCAGCCGTACCCGGCGGCGGCGCCGAGGCGGTTGAGGTCGGACGGGCCGGAGATGCTTGCAAAGCGTGCGCTGGTGCCGTCGATGTAATCTTCGAGCGGAGCGCAGGTCCAGGAATCAAATGCCGGGGCCTGATGCGAGCGGGGCGCCGGCTGGAGGTGGAGCCTGGGCGGGGGCGGG
>VYLX01000222.1_pt1 | contig 10274 bp, 7 predicted proteins | sample 5114181 | NCBI WGS metagenome assembly VYLX01 (sample SAMN12291812, study PRJNA351875) | freshwater metagenome | isolation source: freshwater lake | place: USA: Michigan, Sherman Lake | collected 2011-08-08
GGGGGCGGGGCTGATCGGGCCGATCCTGCTGCACGGCGCGGCGGTGGAAGTGACCGGCGCGTATCTCCGCGCGGGGGCGAGCCTGCCGACGTTCGAGCATGCGACCAAGGCGAGCGCCAAAGCCGCGGGCAGCGCGGCGCTGGTGATTGGCCCGGCGTCAATCGCGGGCTCGGCGTGGCTGCGCGGGATCGAGCGAGCGACCGGGGCGGAGGACGTCGCGATCGCGTCGGCGTCGGGGTGGATGCAGCTCCGCGGCGTGCGGCGCCGTGCGGGGCTGGCGCGCGGGTTTGTGATCTCTGACCACGCCGACTGGCCCGGGCTGATGGAGACGATCCGGCAGACCGGGGCGCAGCGCGTTGGCGTGACGCACGGTTTTGTCAGCCCGATGGTCCGCCACTTGCGCGAGACGGGCGTTGACGCGTTCGCGGTCGCGACGCGGTACGTGGGCGAAACGATCGGCGCGGCCGCCGAGGCCGGCGACACTGAGGCGGAGCGCGACGCATGAGGCGCTTCACGAAGATGTACGACGAACTCGACGCGACGACGCGCACGAGCGAGAAACTCGCGGCGATCGAGCGGTACTTCCGCGATGCCCCGGCCGGCGATGCGGCGTGGGCGCTGTGGCTGCTGGTGGGCAATCGGCTCAAGCGCGTGGTCACGAGCACGGAACTTCGGCTGTGGGCGTGTCAGCGCGCGGGCGTGGCGACATGGATGCTCGATGAGTGCTACGCGAGCGTGGGGGACCTTGGCGAGACGATCGCGCTGCTGCTGCCGACGGGCGATGCCGGGGCGGCGAGGGGTGATCGCGCTGCGCCGACGCTGGCCGAGGTGATTCAGGAGCATCTGATCCCGATGCGTCGGCTGGACGAGGCGGCCCGGCGCGAGCGGATGATGGCGTTGTGGAGCGTGCTGGAGCCGCGTGAGCGATTCGTGCTGCACAAACTCGTCAGCGGGACGTATCGCGTGGGCGTTTCGCGCGCGATGGCGGTGCGTGGGCTGGCGGCGGCGGTGGGGGTTGATCCGGCGGTGATCGAGCACCGCGTGATGGGCCAGTGGGCCGCGACGCCCGAGGCGCTGGCGAGGATCTGTGCGCCGGGTTCGGCGGCGGCCCTGCAGGGGACTGATGCGGGGGCGGACGGCGATGCGGGCGTTGGAGCGGGCGTTGGAGCGGGCGTTGGAGCGGTCGGCGGCGGCGGCGCGATGCGTGCTTCGGCGATGGACGTCGCGCAGCCGTATCCGTTCTATCTCGCGCTGCAACTGCCCGCGAACGCCGACGAGCCGGGACGCACGCTGGGCGAGCCCGGCGAGTGGATCGCGGAGTGGAAGTTCGACGGCGTGCGGTGCCAATTGCTCCGGCGGGGCGACGCGTCGTCGCTGCCGGTGCTCTGGTCTCGCGGCGAGGAGGTCACGACCGACCGCTTTCCGGAGATCGCCAGCGCCGCGCAGTCGCTGAGCGTGGGCACGGTGCTCGATGGCGAGGTGCTCGCGTGGGAGGCTCAGGCAGCGGACGGCGACTCGCCTGTGAGCACGCTGCTGGCGATGCCCGGGCGGCCCGCGCCGTTTGCGATGCTCCAGACGCGCATGCAGCGCAAGGGACAGAGCGATCGGCTGTTTCACGATGTGCCGGTGGTGTTCGTCGCGTACGACGTTCTGGAGCATGGCGGGCGTGATGTGCGTGGCCTGACGCAGATCGAGCGGCGGGCGCTGCTGGAGTCGATCATCGCGGGGCTCGATGGCGATGCTCGGCGTGCGATGCTGGTTTCGCCGAGGGTCGGTGGTGCGATGGCCGGCGGCGCGACGTGGGGCGATCTTGCGGCGCTGCGCGAGCGTTCGCGCGAGATTGGCGTCGAGGGCCTCATGCTCAAGCACAGGCTCTCGCCGTATGGCCAGGGGCGGCGCGTTGACGCGGGCGCCCCGGCGGGCGCGGGCGGCGGCGCTCGCGGATGGTGGAAGTGGAAGATCGACCCGTTCGTGCTCGACGCGGTGCTCGTGTACGCGCAGCGTGGCAGCGGCCGGCGCGCGTCGCTGTACTCGGACTACACCTTCGCGCTGTGGTCCGGGCCCGCTCGCGGCGAGGGAGAACTCGTGCCGTTTGCCAAGGCGTACTCGGGCCTGAGCGATGACGAGATGGAGAAGGTCGACGCGTTCATACGCACCGCGGCGAGCGACCGTTCGGGCGAGGATCGCGCGGGCTCGGGCTTCCGTGTCGTTCGCCCCGAACTGGTGTTCGAGATCGCCTTTGAGGGTGTCGCGATCAGCACGCGGCATCGCTCGGGGTTGAGCGTGCGGTTCCCGCGCATGAGCCGATGGCGCACGGACAAAGCGCCGACAGAAGCCGACACGCTCGCGGCGCTGCGGGCGATGCTGCCGACGTCGGTGATGGGCGCGGCGCCGCGTTCGGCGCGCGTGCGGACGCGTGCGAAGAGGGGGGCGAGATGAGATCGAACGCGCGACCGACGCCGGCGCACGCGATGTTCGCCGGGCGCGGCTGGACGCCCGCTCCGTTCCAGGAGCGCGCGTGGGCCGCGTACGCGCGCGGGCGGTCGGGGCTGCTCAACGCGCCGACGGGCGCGGGCAAGACGCTGGCGGTGTGGATGGGCCTGCTCAACGAGGCGGCGGGCGACGCGGCGATGGCGCGGGCGCCCGGACTCAAGGCCCTGTGGATCACGCCGTTGCGGGCGCTGGCGAGCGACACGCGTGCATCGCTGCAGGACGCGGCGGACGCGATGGGGCTCGGGTGGACGGTGGAACTCCGCACGGGCGACACGTCCGCGGCGATCAAGAAGCGCCAGCGCGAGCGCATGCCCGACGCGCTGGTGACCACGCCCGAGAGCCTGAGCCTGCTTCTGTCGTACGGCGGCTGCGACCGAATGTTCGCGGGCACGCGGCTGTGCGTCGTCGATGAGTGGCACGAACTGCTGGGCACCAAACGCGGCGTACAGGCGGAACTGGCGCTCGCGCGGCTGCGTGCGTTCGCGCCGTCGCTGCGGACGTGGGGCGTGTCCGCGACCCTTGCGAACCTGCCCGGCGCGATGGCGGCGCTGCTGGGGCCGCGGGATGCGATCGATGCGGCGGGCGAACTTGTGCGTGCCGAGGACACCAAGCGCATCGAGGTGCACACGCTGCTGCCGACGGATGTCGAGCGGTTCCCCTGGGCGGGGCACCTGGGCCTTCGGCTGCTGCCGGCGGTGCTGGAGAAGATCGACAGCGCGGGCACGACGCTGCTGTTCACCAACACGCGCGGGCAGGCGGAGATCTGGTTCCAGGCGCTCGCCCGCGCGCGGCCCGAGTGGATCGAGCCGATCGTGAACACCGAGACGGGCGAGCAGATGCCCACCGGCAGGCTGGCGATCCATCACGGCTCGCTCGATCGCGAGCTCCGCGGCGTGGTCGAGGGGGAACTCAAGGCCGGGCGCGTGCGCGTGGTGGTGTGCACATCGAGCCTGGACCTTGGCGTGGACTTTCCGCCGGTGGATCAGGTCATCCAGATCGGCTCGCCCAAGGGCGTCGCACGGCTGCTTCAGCGTGCGGGGCGGTCGGGGCATCAGCCCGGACGCGTTTCGTCGATCGTGTGCGTGCCGACGCACGCGCTGGAACTCATCGAGTTCGACGCGGCACGCGGCGCGATGATGGACCGCGACGTTGAGGGGCGAGAGCCGCTGACGATGTGCCTGGATGTGCTCTGTCAGCACCTGCTGACCGTCGCGTGCGGCGACGGGTTCATCGAGGCGGAACTGTGCCGGGAGGTGCGCCGGACGCACGCATTCCGCGGCCTGAGCGACGAGCAGTGGGGCTGGTGCATGGACTTTGCGACTCGCGGCGGTGCGGCGCTGCGTAACTACGACCGCTTTCAGCGGCTGGTGCAGGTCGACGGGCGATGGCGTGTCGCGGGCGAGCCGCTGGCCAAGGTGCACCGATTGGGCATCGGGACGATCGACAGCGGCAGCGCGATGATCGTGCGGACGACGGGCGGTTCATCGCTGGGGACGATCGAGGAGTCGTTCGTCGCGCGGATGAAGCCGGGGGATGTGTTCGTGTACGCGGGGCGCAGGCTGGAACTGGTGCGGGTGCGGGAGATGAGCGCGTACACGCGCCAGGCGAAGAAGCGCTCGGGCAGCGTGGTGTCGTGGCAGGGTTCGCGCATGGCGTTGAGCAATGAACTCGCCCGGCGCGTTCGGCGGACGCTCGCGGGCGCGCGATCGGGGCGGCTTGAGTCGCCCGAGTTGCGGTGTGCCGAGGGCGTGCTGGCGGTGCAGATGCGATGGTCGAGATTGCCGGTGGGTGATGAGTTGCTCATCGAACACTGCCGGACGCGAGAGGGGTGGCACGCGTTCGTGTACCCGCTGGAGGGTCGGCTGGTGCACGAGGGGCTCGCGGCGCTGTGTGCCGCGAGGTTCGCGCGGGCCGAGCCGCGGACGTTCAGCCTGGCGTGCAACGACTACGGCTTCGAACTGCTCAGCACAACGGCGTTTGCGCCGAGCGCGGAGCAGTGGCGCGCGGCGCTGAGCCCGGATGGGCTGACGGAGGATCTCATCGCGTGCGTGAATGCGGGGGCGCTGGCGCGGCGGCAGTTCCGCGAGGTGGCGCGCGTCGCGGGGTTGCTGATCCCCAGTTTTCCCGGTGCGCAGCGCGGCAGCCGACAGACGCAGGCGTCCAGCGAACTGTTCTTCGATGTCTTCAGCGAGTTCGATCCGAAGAACCTGCTGCTGGATCAGGCCCGGCGGGAGGTGATGGACCGCCAGCTCGAACTGGTGCGACTGCACGCGTGCCTGGATCGGCTCGCGAGCGCGAGCGTGCGGATCGTCGACACCCCGCGGCTGACGCCGTTCGCGTTCCCGCTGTGGGCCGATCGTCTGCGCGAGAGCCTGACCAGCGAGCAGTGGTCCGACCGCGTGCAGCGCATGGTCGCGAGCCTTGAGCAATACGCGGACGGCTCGGCCGATGTTGAGGAGCCGCTGCCGGGGGACGGGCTGCCGTTGCAGGTGCCGCGGCGTGTGAGTGCGGCGATCACCCCGCCGAGCGAGCTTTCGGGCTCGCGCGGGAGTCTCGCGGATATCGATGCGCAACTCTCGGCCGAGCGTCGCGTCGAGCGGAGTGCTCGGCTGCGCTCGCGGCGGGGCCGGGGTGGCGGTGGTGGGCGTGGCAGTGGTGGAGGTTCGAAGTGAGCGGCGAACAGTCTGGCGAAGTTCGAGGCGCGACGGCGATCGATGTCGACGGGCACACGCTCGTGCTCGTGCCGCCGCCGTCGGGCCCGGCGGTGCTGCTGACTTCCGGCGGGCGTCGGCTGGTGCTGGTCGCGGATCTGCATCTGGGCAAGGCTGCGAGTTTCGGCGCGCTGGGGCGGCCGATCGCGGGGGATCTTGCCGAGCGCATCGCGCGGGCGGATCTTGAGCGACTTTCGACGCTCGTGGAGCAGACGGGCGCGACGGAACTGGGCGTGTTGGGCGATCTGATCCACAATCGGGCGGCGCGGGATCCGGGCGTGATGAGCGCGGTGGCGGCGTGGCGCTGCGGGCCGACGATCGCGCCGCTGACACTCACGCTGGTGCGTGGCAATCACGATCGCCACGCGGGCGACCCGCCGGAGGAGTGGGACATGGGCGTCGTGGCCGGGCCGTGGGAGATGATCGGCGCAAGCGACGGGAGGAGCGGCGGCGCTGAGCGCTGCGCGGTCGTCGGTCTGCATGAGCCGGCGCTCGTGCCCGGCGCGCTGGCCATCGCGGGGCATATTCACCCCATGGTCACGCTGGGCGGGCGCGAGCGTTCGGCGTGCTTTGCCATTCGCGGCGGGCTGGTGATCGTGCCGGCGTATGGCACGTTCACCGGCGGCGTGAGCATCGCGACGCTGCCGATGGATATCGCGCCGACGCGAGTGCTGGCCGTGGGGCCGGGGCGCGTGATCGAGGTGCCCCGCGGCCTTTGGTCACGCTGAGTGCGCTGCGATCAGGTGCGGGGCTTGAGGCCCTGGAACGCGGCCATCACTCGGTCGCGGACTTTGCTCCGATCGACGATCGGGGCGGGGTACTCGAGTTTCATCCGGGCCATCGGCGGCAGACCTTCGTCATCGTCATGCGGCGCGTGGATCGCGGGGCCTTGAATCCCGGCGAGTTCGGGAACCCATCGGCGGATGTACACGCCGTCGGGGTCGAACTTCTGGCTCTGGCTGATCGGGTTGAAGATGCGGAAGTACGGCGCGGCGTCGGTGCCTGTGCTGGCCGACCACTGCCACCCGCCGTTGTTGCTGGCCAGGTCGCCGTCGATGAGGCTGAGCATGAAGTGCTTCTCGCCGAGGCGCCAGTCGAGGAACAGGTCCTTGGAAAGGAACATCGCGACGATCATGCGTGCGCGGTTGTGCATCCAGCCGGTGGCGGCGAGTTGACGCATCGCCGCGTCAACGATCGGCACGCCGGTGAGGCCCTGCTTCCAGGCCTGAAGGTGCCCGGGGTTGTCGTTCCAGCGGATGGCGTCGGTCTCGGGCTTGAAGGCCCGGCCCATGCACACGCGCGGGAAGTGGAAGACGATGGACTTGTAGAACTCGCGCCAGATGATCTCGCTGACCCATGACGCGGCACCTTCGCCGCCGGGGCCTTTGTCGTCGAGCCGCCCGGCGTTGGCCTCCATCGCCAGCGCCAGGCACGTGCGTGAAGAGACCGCGCCGCAGGCGAGATACGGCGAGATGGCGCTCGTGCCGTCGATCGACGGCGTGTCACGCCGGGCCTTGTACTGGCTCAGCGGGCGCTCCATGAACGTGCGAAGGCGCTCGATCGCGGCGTGCTCGCCCGCGGGCCAGAGTTCCGCGGGGACCTCGCTGGAAAAGCCGTCCACTCGCTCGGGCACGGGATCGCTGGTGAGGCCGAGGTCGGCCTGCTTCCTCGGAGAGGGCAGCACGGGCGAGCCGCCGCGTTCGTCGAAGCGTTTGAGCCACGCACGCTTGTAGGGCGAGAAGACGGTGTACGGCCCGCCGGTGCCAGTGCGCAGTTCGCTCGGGCATAGCGCGACGGTGTCGGTGAACGAGGCGAACTTCGTGCCCTGGCGGGTGAGCATGGCGCTGGCCGCCTCGTCCCGCCGGGATTCGTTGACCTCGTACTCGCGATTGATCAGCACGCGGTCGGCCTTCACCTCGCGCGCGACCTGCGCGACGATCGTCGGCACCTCCCGGTGCGTCGGCGCGACGCGGATCAGCAGCGGGATGTTGAGCTTCTTCAGGTCCGCGCTCAGCACCGCCAGCGTCCGCAGGATGAACTCCACCCTGCACGGCGATGTGTCGTGGCGGACATAGTCGCCCGGACAGATCACGTAAAGGGCCGCGCACGTGGCGCCGGCGTGATCGAAGGCGTTGTGCAACGCCGTGTTATCGCTCACACGCAGATCGTTCCTGAACCACACAAGGCTGCGCATCGCTGGGTGCTCCGCGAGAGTTGGCGATCATTGCTCCGCAAAAGTGAGCGGAGCCGGTTGGCTTGCGCCAACCGGCCCGCCCGAATGCGGCTCGTGGGGTTGCCCACCTCGAACAAACCGGTTCCCGATGGTCCCGCGCCACCAGGTCCGCGAGCCGCAAATCCGTGAAGCGCCAGAGGGTCAGGCGCGTTGCATCATGAGGCTGATCACTTCCGACCGCATCGCCGCATCGTCGACAAAGCAGCCCCGTGCCGCGGTCGTCACCATGTCGGCGTGCTGCTTGTTCACGCCCCGCATCTTCATGCACAGGTGCTCGGCCTCGATCACCACCAGCACGCCCTTGGGCTGCAGGAACGTCGCGATGGCGTCGGCCACCTCGTTCGTCAGACGCTCCTGAACCTGAGGACGGCGGGCGAAGACCTCGACCGTGCGGGCGAGTTTGCTCAGCCCGACCACTTCCTGCCCGTCTGGGCGATACGCCACGTGCGCCTTGCCGAAGAACGGCAGCAGGTGGTGCTCGCACATGGAGTAAAACTCGATGTTTCGGCAGATGACCACGTCGTCGGACCGCTCGTGGAACACGCGGCCCAGGTGCTTCTCGGGAGACTGGCTCAACCCTGCGAAGATCGTCGCGTATGCCTTGGCCGCCCGGGCCGGGGTCTCTAGCAGCCCTTCGCGGTCAGGATCCTCGCCGACGGCCAGGAGGATCTCGCGTACAGCCCGCTCAATCCGCGGCAGATCGACGGCTCCGTCGGTGAGGCTGCGGATGGAGGATCTCTTGGAGCGATGCTCAATCCCGCCGCAGCACGAAGATGATGGACTGCCAAGGATCATGGAGGGCTCCCGTAAAACGTTCAAATCGATCATAGGGATACTAGAGGATGATCGGTGATCCGTCAAGGCCAGTTTTCAAAATTATCTGAAGAGAATGATTCTCTGCCTATTTTTCGGCAATTCACGGGATTGGACGAGTTCTCCTGTGAAGATGCCGAGAATCGGTGTATACTCGTTCAATTCGGTCGGAACGTTCAGCCTCAATCTCCTTCGACAAGGTGCCGATCATGGAAGTGCTGCTGACCCCCAAGAAACTTGCCGAGGCGATTGGCGTGAGCGAGTCGTCGCTGAAGCGGTGGAGCGACGACGGGTTGCTGCAGGCGGCGCGGACCGTGGGCGGGCATCGCCGGATCACGTTGTCCGAGGCGGTGCGGTTCATTCGTCAGACCGGCGCGCAGGTCATTCGGCCGGAGTTGCTCGGCTTGCACGAGGTTTCGGCGCTGGACGCGGACTGGTTCAAGAGCCAGAACCCCGGCGAGGCGTTGTACGTTGCGCTGGAGGCGGGCAACGCGTCGGCGGTGCGTGGGATGCTGCAGTCGCTGTATCTTTCGGGCAAGACGATGGCGTGGATCTTTGATGAGCCTTTGCGAGATGCGATGGCGCGGATCGGGCAGTTGTGGCTGCACGCCGAGTGGGGGCTGGTTGTTGAGCATCGCGCGACGAACATCGCGATTCAGGCGATCAGCCAGATGCGATCGCTGATTCCGCCGAGGACCGAGAGCGGACCGGTGGCGGTGGGGGCGGCGGCGGAGTCCGACGCGTACATCCTGCCCTCGCTGATGGCCTCGATGGTGCTGGCCGACGCGGGCTTTGCGGATGTGAACCTTGGCCCGCTGACGCCTACGCGGGTGCTTCGCAACGCGTCGCTGCACTATCACGCGCGGGTGGTGTGGCTGACGGTGAGCGTCACGCCGGACATCGAGAAGCTGATCGTGGACATCCTCAGGCTCGCCGACGAACTCGAGCCGATCAACGCGAGTCTGGTGGTCGGCGGGCGCGGGATGGCGGGCGTGCCCGCGGCGAAGTTGCCCGGGGTGCTGCTGGGCGGGTCGATGTCGGAACTCGGCGCGTTCGCGACGGGGCTGCTCACGGCGTTCCCGCCCGGCCCGACTTCGCCGCTGGACCCGCGGTCTCAGCCCTTTGGCTGAGGGCGACCGTGATCGCACACCCTCGCTAGAATGCGGTCGCGTCCGGGGGTCGGACGCACCGAGGGCTCCGCGTGCGCATCGCTCCTGAAGGCTGGATTGTGATTGTTCCGTTCGTGCTGTTCGTCGCGCTGCTGGCGGGCGGTGCGTTCTGGCTGCTCGGGCTGTTCTCGCTGCCGTTGCTGGTCGCGGCGGGGCTGCTGATGTTCTGGGCGTTGTGGTTCTTCCGCGACCCGGTGCGGACCACGCCGCAGACGCTCGGGATGATCTTCAGCCCGGCCGACGGGAAGGTGATCAAGGTTGACTTTGCGCCGCTGCCGCCGGAGGTCGCCGCGGAGTATCGGCGTCACGCCGGGCTCGCGACGAACGGGGCCGAGGGCGAGCAACCGGTGGTGCTGCCCCGGATCGTGATCTTTCTGAATCTGCTGAACGTGCACGTCAACCGCGTGCCGACCAGCGGCAAGGTGCTGTCGCTTCTGTACCGCCCGGGCATGTTCCTCAACGCGGGCGTGGACAAGGCCAGCACGGACAACGAGCGCTCCAGCGCGATCATGCGTGATTCGAGCAACCGTCTGATCGTCTTCATCCAGATTTCCGGGCTCATCGCCCGGCGGATCGTCAACCACCTGCGCGAGGGCCAGAGCGTCGTCGCGGGCGAGCGCTTCGGGCTCATCCGCTTCGGCTCACGGGCTGAGGTCTTTCTGCCCGAGGGCAGCGAGATGCTCGTGCGCGTCGGCGATCATGTCGTCGCGGGCCAGAGCCAGATGGCGCGCCTGCCCGCGACCCCCGCTGGCGTGAGCGTCGTCTCGCCCGCGCGTCAGTCGGTCTCGGCGGGTGCGTCGGCATGAGCATCGGCACGCCCAGCACGGGCCGGGCCGGCGACGGGAGCGCGGTGCC
>VYLX01000226.1_pt1 | contig 10100 bp, 8 predicted proteins | sample 5114181 | NCBI WGS metagenome assembly VYLX01 (sample SAMN12291812, study PRJNA351875) | freshwater metagenome | isolation source: freshwater lake | place: USA: Michigan, Sherman Lake | collected 2011-08-08
AAACATTTTGGCCGCAGGACTTGCGGTGTCAGTCTGTAGAGCGACCATAAGACCAGAACAGAGTAAAACTGTTAAGGCAGGTGCGGAACCCCGCAAGGGAAAGAAGCAGAAACCCAAATCGTGAGGTTTGGGAATCACCGTCCGTTTTACGGCGGTGAGGATGTCAACTCCGGACGACCAGCTACTGTTCCGGCGTTCCGACGTTGGCCAAAACCAGAGACTTCCTACCCCACCATTAAGATAACTGCTAGATTAGCTGACCAATTTTGTTTAGCTGTTAATTTTTGTAAAAAAAAACTCGTCTGTATCCTATTGTACAGATAGACTAAAAATATCTAGAAAAAGCAGTTAGATCGGCAAGAGGGAAAAGGTAAAAACCCTGACTGGGAGATGACGGGTAAATAGGCAAATAATCCTGAATTACCGCTCTAAGATTGGCTTTACCGACAGCAAAAGACCAGATTAATCAGGGAAATATCGTCAGATAAACTAATCAATATAGCTTCTTAGGTGTCTGGGAGTGAAAAAAGACAGAGAACGGAGTTTTTCTAGTTTCTATCTCAAGGTCGCGAGAGGAATCCCGTTAGAGCCGCCCTTGCTTAACGGGAGATGAATCGCGACCTGGAACTTAGCTCTAAACCGACAACTAAATTATCAGGAGAATTGGGGTTATGCTGACTCTACACACGCTGACCAATGATAGTATCTCTTGTCCCTTGTCCGATCGCGTGGAGAACGTCAATTTCCACTACGAATTAGAACATCAAATTCATCCCACCTACGGCCTCGAAAACCTAGGCATGAAAAATCTCGGTCGCGTTTATCGCAATCTTTCCGTACCGCAATTAGTCGAACAGGCGATCGAACGTCATGAGGGTGTTTTAGCCGATAATGGGGCTTTAGTGGTGGAAACGGGTAAATATACCGGTCGTTCCCCCAAAGATAAATTCATTGTCAAAGAAGCCAATAGCGAAAAGGAAATCGACTGGAATCAGCATAATGCCCCGATTAGCGAGGAAAAATTCCAGCAGTTATACCGAAAAGTCCTCGCCTATGTGCAGGGAAAAGACCTATATATCTTCGATGGTTACGTCGGGTCCGATCCTAATTATCGCTTTGGCGTGCGCGTCGTCACCGAAATCGCCTATCATAATCTTTTTGCCCATCAGTTATTCCTCCGGCCCAGTGCGATCGAACTAGCTGCCCATCAAACTGATTTTACCGTGATTGCCCTGCCGGGGTTACAGGGAGATCCCGAGGATGACGACCTGAACAGCGAAGCCTTTATCGTCCTCAACCTGGCCAAAAAAATCGTTCTCATCGGTGGCACTCGCTACGCTGGCGAAATCAAAAAATCCGTCTTCTCGATGATGAACTACCTGATGACCAAACAAGGGGTTTTACCGATGCACGGTGCCGCTAACATGGATAAACACGGTCATACAGCCCTCTTTTTCGGTCTTTCCGGTACGGGTAAAACCACCCTTTCCGCCGATCCTAAACGCAGCCTGATCGGTGATGATGAACACGGTTGGTCAGAAGACGGCATTTTTAACTTTGAAGGCGGTTGTTATGCTAAAACCATCCGTTTAAGTGCCGAATACGAACCCCAAATCTGGGCGGCGATTCAATTTGGCACTATTCTCGAAAACGTTATCCTTTCCGCCGATAATCGCCTTCCCGACTACGATGATGGACGTTTGACCGAAAACACCCGCGCCGCCTATCCCCTGCGTTATATCCCTAATTGTGCCGTATCTGGCATGGGAACCCACCCGAAAACTATTATCTTCTTAACTGCCGATGCTTTTGGGGTACTGCCACCAATCGCCAAATTAACCACGAACCAGGCGATGTATCATTTCCTCTCCGGTTATACTAGCAAATTAGCGGGAACGGAACGGGGAATCACCGCCCCACAGGTGACTTTTTCCAGTTGTTTCGGTCAATGTTTCTTCCCTCTGTCACCCCTCGTCTATGCCCAAATGTTAGGGGAACGTTTAGAACAACACCCGGAAACCTCCGTTTATCTGATTAATACCGGTTGGTCCGGCGGTCCTTATGGAGTCGGCGATCGCATTTCGATCAAACACACCCGCGCTATGGTTTCCGCTGCTTTAAATGGCGATTTAGAGGAAGTAGTTTTCCATCCTCATCCCATCTTTCAAGTTCTCGTCCCCGAAATTGTCCCCGGAGTTCCCAAAAAAATCCTCGACCCGCGACAAGCATGGCAAGATGGCGAATCCTACGACCTACAGGCGCGAGAATTGGCCCATCGTTTCGTGGAAAATTTCCGTCAATTTACCACTGCCTCCCAAGAAATAATTGCAGCCGGTCCAATTTGGGAATAACAACATCAAGGAATCGGTTATCAACTATCAGTTAAGGTGAGATTTTCTCAGAGTTTGATTGCCGTCGGGTGTATTGGGGCAGCCTAATACACCAGCAATACTGCTATCTATTGCCCATAGCTTGTCCGGCAAGATAACCAGTGGTCCAAGCGCTTTGAAAATTAAATCCCCCCGTGACTCCATCGATATCTAGTACTTCCCCGGCAAAATATAACCCCGGACAGATTTTACTTTCCATAGTTTTAAAATCCACTTCCTGAAGATTCACTCCCCCAGAGGTAACAAATTCCTCCTTAAACACCCCTTTTCCTTTGATTTGATATTCCCCTTGCTGTAATTCAATCATTAATCGATTGAGAGTATTTTTAGATAATTCGGCCCAGGGAGTTTCCGAGTTAACAGTCAAGTAACTTAATAAACTCTGCCAAAGACGCTTGGGTAACTGCTCAAAGGGACAATAATTAAAGAGTTTTCTTTTGGGATATTCACTTTTAGTTTGTAAGATAATTTCTCGCAATTTTTCAGGATGATAATCCTCCAACCAATTAATTATTAAAGGCATTCGGTAATGATGCTCGTGAAGTAACCGCGCTCCCCAAGCAGAAAGTTTTAAAATAGCCGGTCCACTAACTCCCCAATGGGTAATTAACAAGGGTCCGATTTGTTCTAATTTGCTTCCCCCAAGACGAACTCGCACTTTATCCACAGTAACCCCTAACAAATCTTTCAGACGAGGATCGGCAATTTGAAAGGTAAATAAAGAAGGGACAGGAGAGATTAGAGAATGACCTAAATCTTGAGCGGTGCGATAACCAAAAGGACTACTTCCCGTCGCAATTAACAGCTTATCTGCCCTAATTTGCTCATCGCCTTTTAATTCAATCAAAAAACTTTCTTCCTGTTTTTTTACCGATTTGACTGGGGAATTTAGCCTTAAATTAACCCTGGCAAAAGTCGCACTTTCCCGCAGACAATTAACAATAGTTTCAGAATTATCGGTGCTGGGAAACATTCGCCCATCCGCTTCTGTTTTGAGTTTTACCCCCCGCAATTCAAACCATTTAATAGTATCTTGGGGTTGAAACCGACTAAAAGCTCCCCGTAGTGCTTTGCCACCGTGAGGATAATAATTAACCAATTGGGAAACATCAAAACAATGATGGGTGACATTACAGCGTCCCCCTCCCGAAATCCGCACTTTCACCAGAGGTTCTTTTGCCGCTTCTAGGATAGTAACGCCAGCTTTTGGGTTAGATTCTGCCGCTTTAATTGCTCCAAAAAATCCCGCTGCCCCGCCGCCAATTACGACTATTTGAGTCATATATCAAGGAAAAAGTTAAGTTTAAACCGCCAAAAATCGCTGAATGACTTCTTGACTTAATTCGCTCGTGAAACCGGAAGCAACAATTCCCCCTTTTTGCATGGCGTAATATCGATCAGCTTGGCGGACAAAATGCAGGTGTTGTTCTACTAATAAAACGGCGATTCCTTTGCTGGCAACAATACGCCGCACCGCTGCTTCAATTTCGAGAATAATTGACGGTTGAATTCCTTCCGTGGGTTCATCTAAAATTAATAATTTCGGTTCCCCCACTAAGGCGCGAGCGATGGCTAATTGCTGTTGTTGTCCACCGCTTAAATCTCCTCCCATCCGCGATAACATGGTTTTTAAAACGGGAAATAAATCAAAGATTTCTTCGGGAATTGTGGCATTTTTTCTTTTTGTCGGTAAAGCTTCTAAACCGAGAATTAAATTCTCTTTTACCGTTAAACGGGGAATAATATCCCTACCCTGCGGCACATAACCCAGTCCTAATCTGGCTCTTTGATCTGAGGTTTTATTAATCAGGTTTTGTTGCTCATAATTAATTACTCCCGCTCGCGGTTTTAAGATACCCATTAGGGTTTTTAATAGGGTAGTTTTACCCACGCCATTACGTCCGATTAAACAGACCATTTCTCCCGCATTAATGTTAAGGTCAACATTTCTTAAAATATGACTTTCTCCGTAGTAAACATTGAGATCAGATATGTGTAACATTGTCAACCCTTTGTAACTAATTTTAATTGTTTGACTTTTTATTCTTCCGAGGAACCCAGATAAACTTCAATAACTTTCGGATCATTTTGAATTTGCTCCATATTCCCCTCACATAGAACAGTTCCTTGGTGTAAAACCGTGACTTTGCGGGCAATTTGACGGACAAACTCCATATCGTGTTCAATGACAATAATTGAATGACTTTCCGCTAGATTTAATAACAAATTACCCACGTTTTCCGTTTCCTCATCGGTTAATCCTGCTACGGGTTCATCTACTAGCAGTAAATCTGGTGACTGGGCCACTAATTGTCCAATTTCTAGGCGTTGTTTTTCCCCGTGGGACAGTAAAGAAGCGGGTAAATCAGCTTTAGCAGTTAACCCGATAGTTTCCAATAAACCAATAACTTTTCTGCTATCTTCTAGCGGAGGACGACCGAAAAGAGTTGAGAAAACATTTTTATTACGGTTGCTAACTAAATCGAGATTTTCTCGGACAGTTAGATTTAAATATACCCTAGGAGTTTGGAATTTGCGACCAATACCCAAACGAGCGATCGCATATTCGGGAATTTTGCGGAGATCTCGACCTTTAAATAATACCCGTCCGATGGTTGGTTGCACTTTCCCCGTAATCACATCTAAAAAAGTGGTTTTTCCCGCACCATTGGGACCGATAATCACCCGCAATTCTCCCGTATCCATACTGAAATTAAGATTATTGAGAGCTTTAAAACCCCCAAAACTAACGGTAAGATTCTCGATTTCTAAGATTTTTCCAGTCATAATTTCTAAGAGGGAGTGGGGAAGTATTTTCAGTTATCAGTGAACAGTAATCAGTGAACTGAAAACTCACATCTGATAACTGATAACTGATAGCATAAGATCACTTATGCTCTAATTCTTCTTTTTCCAGTTGCACTTCTGGAGCTTCCTCAATACTAGGATAGGTAATCAAAGTTTTGTGGAAACCAAAATGAGTCAGCAAACGTTTAATCCCACCGAGAATACCATCGGGAAGCACTGTCACCACAATTAGGAATAATGCCCCTTGGAAAAATACCCAGACTTCCGGAAATTGTTCGCTTAAAAAAGTTTGGGCTATGCGTACTAATAAAGTACCGATAACTGCCCCCACAAGGGTAGCACGTCCCCCCACAGCCACCCAAATCACCATTTCAATGGAAAAAGCCACATCCATAGAGTTAGGAGTGATAATTCCCGTTTGCACGGTATAAAGAGCGCCGGCAACACCAGCAATTGCCCCAGAAATGGCAAAAACTAACACCTTAAACCAAGTAGGATCATAACCGGAAAAACGAACCCGCACCTCATCATCGCGGATGGCGACTAATAAGCGCCCAAATCTGCCCGTAGTTAACCAACGACAGAGCAGATAAATAGCCAGTAAACAGACAATTGTGAGTAAATAAAAGGCCACTTGAACGGAATCGGAACCCACCAGTAACCCGAAAATTGTTTGGGTATCGGTTTTTAAGCCATTAGTGCCGTTAATTAACTTTTGTTGACCGTTAAAAAAGTTAAAAAATACCAGTAAAGCCGCTTGGGTCAAAATCGAGAAATAAACCCCTTTAATGCGATTGCGGAAGATTAAATAACCTAACAATCCCGCCACGATCGCTGGTACAATAATTAGGGCTAGAATTGTCAAAGGTAGGGAATAAAAAGGTTGCCAAACAAAAGGTAATTCTGTCACCCCGTAGAGAGTAAAAAATTCGGGCATTTGTCCCGGTGGTAACTGAAGATTTAGGTACATGGCAAGAGCATAACCACCGAGGGCGAAAAAAATGCCATGACCAAGACTTAATAAACCAGTATAACCCCAGATTAAATCTATCCCCAAAGCGACAATAGCGAGGGAAAGAAATCGCCCCAATAAACGCAAGCGGAAAGCCGACAAAGCTAAGGGCAGCAACACCGCAAAGATAACCACCAATCCAACAATAACAGCGACTTCCGTGATTAACTTTTTCTTTTCCCGTTGTCGGGATTCGTTTCTAGTGATGGTTTCGGTAATCATAATCTATAACTCGGCAGTACGTCCTTTAGGAGGAAAAATTCCCGCAGGTTTGAATTGCAAGAAAGCAATAATTAAAGCAAAAATCATCACTTTTGCCATGCTAGTGGTGGAGAAAAAGGTGAAGAAATCCGTTAGGGGTTTTAGTGCTGCCACGGAACCAAAAATCAGGGCAAAAGTTCCCGAACCAATTAAATAATTAGCCACACCAATCGCCATGGCTGCGATAATAGTTCCTAGGAGATTACCCACTCCTCCCACCACCACTACCATAAAAGTATCAACGATATAATTTTGACCCACGTTTGGACCGACGGAACCCAAAAAACTAATCGCACAACCGGCAACTCCAGCTAATCCCGAACCGAGGGCAAAAGTCAAAGCATCCACTTGATTTGTCGGAATACCTAAACAGGAACTCATCTGGCGATTTTGGGTGACGGCACGAATGCGTAAACCCCAAGAAGATTTATTTAAAAACCAATAGGTTCCTAACAAACAAATGGCAGTTAAAATGATAATAAATAGACGGGTGTAGGGCATTTGAAAACCCGGTAAAGGTAAACCTCCCCGTAACCAAACTGGAGCAGTAACATCGACGTTTCTGGCACTAAACCAGGGTCTAGCGAGAACGGGATTAAAAGATAAAAGATAGCCTAATAATCCAGCGATAGCTAGGGATAAAGGCAGGGTGATACCAATAGCTAAATTGCGAATTCTCTCCCAATCTAAGCGACGACTTAACACCGTCATTGCCCCAAAAAATAACAGACAGAAAACTATTAAACTAATTACTAATAAACCGTTGACACTTCTGACAAATTGCTGCAGAATTAAGCTGACTCCCCAAGTGGCCAGCAGCGTTTCTAGGGGTCTGCCGTACAGGAACCTAATCACCCCCCTTTCTAATAATAATCCCGCCAATCCCGACACTAAAAAAGCGATCGGTAGGGCAAATAAAACATAAGTATCAAAGAGGGGAGAACCGAAACCTTTAAAGATATTCTGCACCACAAAAGTACTGTAGGCCCCTAACATCATTAACTCACCGTGAGCGAGATTAATCACCCCCATCAGTCCGAAAACAATCGCTAGTCCTAAAGCTGCCAGCAATAGCACAGAACCGATGCTAATACCATTAAATAATCCTTCTAATAATGCTGACACTTTTCGTTATTCCTGTGCATTTTTAAGCTTTAAAAAGTGGGGTGAGCAGTAATGCCCACCTCACTCTCGTTATTGTCTGGAAAAACTCCTAAAACTAGGATTTTTCCATTTTGAACTTACCGCCCTTAGCCGGATCAGTCCAGTCACAGGCAAAGCCCTTAGTTTCGGGGACAAATTGGTTCCAGGGTTGCGGATCCACCACCCCCGGAGTTGACCAAATGATGTCAAATAGACCATCATCTCTCACCTGACCAATGCGGACGGTTTTGGAGATATGATGATTGGGGAACATTTCCACCGGTCCTTCGGGAGCATCGAATTTTTGTCCGATGGCGGCGGCGCGAACTTTGTCGAGATCATCGGCGGTTGCCGCTTTTTCCACCGCTTGCTTCCAGAGATAGACCATGATGTAGGCCGCTTCCATCGGGTCATTGGTCACGCGATCGGGACCGTATTTAGCTCGAAAAGCCGCAACAAATTTCTTGTTAGCGGGGGTATCTACGGTTTGGAAATAGTTCCAACAAGCGTACTGACCGAGGAGATATTCCTTACCAATCTGTTTAACTTCTTCCTCGGCAACACTCACCGACATGACCGGATATTTATCGGGAGTTAAACCGGCCGCTTGCAGTTGTTTGAAGAAAGCCACGTTACTGTCACCGTTGAGGGTGTTGAAAATAACGCCGCCATCGGGTAAAGCTTGCTTAATTTTGGTGATAATCGGGGTAACTTCCGTGTTACCTAGGGGTAGATAGTCTTCGCCCACGGTTTCGCCGCCTTTCACCTTTAACTGCTCTTTAATAATCGTGTTGGCAGTGCGGGGGAAAACGTAATCGGAACCGACGAGGAAGAATTTTTTCCCTTTGTTTTCCAGCAACCAAGTCACTGCCGGCTCGATCTGCTGGTTGGGGGCAGCACCGGTGTAGAAGATATTTCTAGAACACTCTTGACCCTCGTACTGGACGGGATACCAGAGCATATGGTTTTTGGCTTCAAACACGGGTAAAACCGCCTGACGACTGGCGGAAGTCCAACAACCGAAGACGGTCAAAACTTTGTCCTGATCGATCAGTTTGGTGGCTTTTTCGGTAAAAGTTGGCCAATCGGAAGCGCCATCTTCCACCACTGCCTCAATCTGTTTACCAAGAACACCACCCGCGGCATTGATTTCCTCGATCGCCAGTTTTTCCGCATCGACTACGCTGGTTTCACTGATGGCCATGGTGCCACTGAGGGAGTGCAGAATACCCACCTTAATCGTCTCTCCAGAAGCTGGGGCGGGACTAGCAGCCGGGCTAGGACTGGCCGTGGGGGTTTGGCTTTGATTGCCACCACAAGCTTTTAACAGAATACTGGTTCCCATAGCGGCAGAACCGTACAGGAGAAATTTACGTCGTCCTAAATTTGACATGATGATCTTGAACTAACCTCGCTGACAATATTAGCTACTTCACACGGATGTTTTTGCTGAGGAGATTTTCGGGAATCTTTCTACGAATATCTGTGTGATATTACGGCTAGGTTAGCAGATTTTTTGTGATTTTCGCTACTTTTTGGATGTTTTTTGTAGTTTCCGCTACTTTTTTAGAAAAAATTAATGATTTTTCTGGAATTTACCTAAGTTTTTTAGCTATCAGGAGTCGGGAGACAGGAGGCAGGAGTCAGGAGACAGGAGGCAGGAGGCAGGAGTCGGGAGAATTAAGAATGAATAATATAACGGTTCTCACATCTGTGTGGCACACTTTAACCTTTGCTGATTAAGCTTTTCAGGATTGAGAATGTACCTCTTGTCAACAGGAAACGCTATAATCAATTAAGTGGTCTATTGCAATTTCCATAGTTGTGAGGTACAAAGTCTTAGGTTTTGAGGAGTCAGGAGTTAAGATTTTGGTGTACCTCATGAGATTGGGAAACGCTATATTTACATACTTTATGCGATTTAATCCTTATTTTTGCCGTTTTTGAACCATCAAAAATTAATTACGCAAGAGGTTTATAATAATACAATAGCCTCGCGTGCCTGGAAAAAGTGCCAAAACCGTTTTCTAGTAAGGCTTCCAGTAATATTCAGCCCAACCCAATAATTATCAATCCGAATCTGGCCAAAGCAGCCGGACAGCAAGCAGCGCAAAACCAATGGCCGCTATCGCTTTTAATATCTTAGCGGGGAATAACTGCGCCATACTGCCGCCCGCAAGGACTCCTAAGAAACTGGTGCAGATTAAGGCGGTAATTGAGCCAAAAAAGACAGCTTTAGGTGATTTGGAACTGCCACCGAGAGCGATCGCTACTAATTGACTTTTATCGCCTATTTCTGCCAAAAAAACCGTGATAAATGTCAGTCCGAATAATTGCCAATTCATAAATTAGACCTCTGGTAAAAATCAAAAATTGTCGTGGTTGGTTAGGAGTCAGGAGAATTAGGAATGAAAAATAATCAATTAAATGCTCTATTTAGGGTCTGCTGAAAAAGTTTTTCGGTGGGGGTTGGGGGTTGGGGGTTG